>Ga0265797_10002172_pt1 | contig 33411 bp, 51 predicted proteins | sample P2T30metagenome_FD_192433 | JGI IMG/M metagenome (GOLD analysis project Ga0265797, IMG submission 192433) | Plant litter microbial communities from East Loma Ridge, Irvine, California - P2 T30 | ecosystem: Environmental > Terrestrial > Plant litter > Unclassified | place: USA: California... | reverse complement strand
ATCTTCATTCTAAACTCCTGTTTTTTTCTTAAGCTTTCCATCGGCCAATGGCAACGATGTCAATAGTCATAGCAGCGTTGGGTAGCGAAGACGGTGCCATAACGATGAATGCCCCTGTGCTTGCTGCCGTAACTACGCTCTGTCGACCAATCCATAGAGCTGCCACCGGACCACCGCTGACACTCAGCAATAGTTTTGGGAGATCGCCGACAAATGTCTGCGGGAGCGGGAGCGCAGACTGAACGCCGTAGAACAGCGCGCCGTATGCTGTGGTGATGTTCACCCCTAGTGTCCCGCGATTCTGGGTAATCATTGTTCCGTCTGCGAACTTCGTCCAAGTGCCGGTCGCGCTGCTTCCTGTCTCGATGATGGCGCCGCTGGACATCAACCCTACGATATCTGCTGCTGCTGCTGATCCAAGACCGAGTCCAGTGCGCGCGGCGACCTGAGTCGTCCCTCCAGTGCCACCTTGAGCAACGGGAAGTGCGGCGGGAAGAGTTCCAGGGCTTCCGCTTGCCCCGAGCGCTGCGTAAAGCTCGTCGAAGTTTGCTTGTGATTTGGTAAATGCACTGCGTGGCGTATCACCGCCCACGCCCGTAGGAGCAGTGCCGAGATTGATCGTCTGCTTTGCCATGGTTTTCCTTTATATCGTTGGTCTCTTCAGGCCAGCAATTTGGCGCAAAGAAATGGTCGGTGCCCCTGGTCCGTCCAGGCGTTCGAGGCGAGGCTGTACATCAGAATTCGGTTGTTCGCGTAGTCGACGCCCAATGCGCAACTGCCGCCTGAAGAGTTGTTGTGGCAAGTCATGGTGAAAGGATTGATGGAAACGTATTCGCCCACGCCCATGGCTTTGGCGATACCCCAGATATAGCGCTGACTGACAGCGAGTTGTTCCACGCCAAGATAGGTCCAGTTGCCCGCCGCAAAGGTGACCACGACTGCCGGCGCACCGCTGTCGTAGCAAAGAACGCCGCTCGCATCCCATAGGCGCAGTCCGTAGGTGGATGTACCCATTGATGCCCATGCCGCGACGAAGTACTGCCCGCTAAGCGACTCATTGACCTTCGAGGCATTCATCGAGAAACCGGTCCAATTTCCCGGACCGCCCGTGAACCAAACCGAATACGGCACCTGAATAACTCCGGTCTGATCTGGGCGGATGAACACCAGCGGAGGATCCTGACTGGTCACAGATCTAGAAAATGTAGCAGTCGCATTGGCCACGCCTGCATAAGACCCCCTTGAAAGCATGCATAGGCGCGGCGCTTCTGAGTCGATCTGCACAAAGGCGTTGTCATTGATGCTCTGAAATCCGAAGCTCATGTGGCGAACCTTATGGCATAGGCCTTCGAAACAACTTTCGACTGCAGCCCCGTTGTAGCAGATGGGTTTTTCGGCAAGACCACAACCTGACCGACAGCTGTCGTCACGTAAGGGTAGGACCTGAGATTTCCCGACGAGTCATTCTCGGATGGCTGCACGTCCTGTGCCCTCGTCGGGATGATCATAAACACGCAGTTCGCCGGGTTGAAGCCGGGGATAGCGATTGTATAGCTGGGTACGGACCCGCTGAAATCAATCACGCCCTGCCAGATGATCTGGTAGGTAAAGCTGTTGGTGTCCATGGCGAGATTGCCATTACCGTCCCAGACCCTTGCGCCATAACTCATGCGTCGAGATCTCCAAGCTGCACCCGTTTAACTCCGTTTTGGTCAAACACCTTGATCGCCCGGTTAGTCATTGTTAATCGCCCTCCGCCAGGCGCCGGCCCATTGAACTCAAGGTTTCCAAGTTTATCCAGCCGCCAGCCTTGGACGCCCGATACATAGTTATCGGATTGGATGAATGCGCCTATTTTCGCATTAACGATGGAGCCGTCTTTAACCAGCAGACTGTCGACGAATACCTGCCCGCCTTCCACCGCAAATGGAATAGTTATGGCTCCGCCTGCGATGGAATTTACTATCGCGAATCGGTCGGCACTGACAAGGAACTGGCTCTGAAGGCCTGCGGGTCCATTTTCAATCCCGAGGCCAACCCCTGCCACTACGTACTGACCGTTCGCAGCCACCTGCATCTTCACCGACCAGCTTGTAGATACCTTGCCATCCAGAGTCGCGACGGACTGGCTCACCGTTTGGACGGTGGCGCTGTTTTTGTTGACTTCCGCCTGCACTGTGTCAACACGACGGGCAGTGGCAACGCCGTCCTCAAGCCGCGCCGACTGCTCTGACCAGACACCGATGTAGACCTGATCTGATCCCGCAAAGCCCGTCGTGTCACCAGCCAGCGCCGGGTTCACTTGGACATACACGCCATCCAGCTTTGATGCCTGTGCGCTAAGTTGGTCCCCCTGCTGGTCTATATTCAGCGTGTTCTCGGATACCTGCGCGGCCAGCGCGTTTGCCTCCTGCAAAATCTGGCCAATGTCTTCCCAGTAGGTTGTGTTCGGTGGCGCGTTGGCTCCGCTTGGCTCGGCGGGAACGTCCTGCTTGGCCCGATACAGACGATCCCCCTGATAAACGACAGCTCCAGTCAGATATGCATCTGTCTTCTCGTAAAGCATCGGGTTTGACAGATCATCGATCTGATCCTGAAGGCCAGGGATTTTGTCGATCTCATCGACAATGTCCTGCCCCAGTTCCGTGCGTCCAACTTTTCCCGCCATGGCGGCCAGGTATGCCGAAACATCGTTTGAGGTCTGGGCCGGAACGAACAGGAAAGAGCTTTTCCCGTACGCATTGGATGAGCGAACGAAATAGTAATAGTTCGTCCAGAAGCCCAGCCCCGTGTGCGTGAAAGACAGCCCCTGACCGAGATACTCGGCGTCGTCCGAGGTTGCGTTCGGCGAAGTACTGAAGAAGTACTCGTACGTGCCGCCGTTCAGCCCGTTCTGCGGGTTGCTCGGAATCAGCACGATGTTGTCGATCGAAGACTGCACGACGCAGCTTTCCGGGATGGGCGGGCCGTTGATGCTAACGGTGATCGTCACCTCACCTGAACGCGCCATGGGGCCGGCGGCCGCCACGCTCATGGTGTAGTTGCCGGACGGCAAGCCATTGATGGCGCATTCCGTCGATGTAGCAGGCACGTTGTGCGACTGAATCGCGGTCGCGCCCTGCCGGACGATGACGATGTACTCCTTCACCACTCCTGCAGGAGGCGTCCACGATAGAACGCCCTGCGTCACCTCGGCCGTGGTGTCCTGCGTCCACGCGAGATTCGTGGGCGTGCCCAGTCCGCCGGAAGGCAGATTGATGAAGCCGATCGGGTTGTACGGCTGGCCGACAGCGTCGTCGAAGATCGCAGGCTCGTACTGCTTGACCTGAACCGTGCAGCCCTCGCGATCGCCCATCGACCAGTCGGAGACGATGAACTCGCCAAGGATGTTCAGCGATGGCAGGTTCACGCGAACCACGCGGCCAGGCCTGCAGTTGTATCCGGCGAAGTTCATCGGGATGCTGATAGCGCCACCAGCGCGGCGCCGGCGCAGTTCCATGTTCGCCAGGCGCTGAGCCTGATAGGGATCGGAGACATAGGAATAGGTCAGCGTCTCCGCCGCCTCACCTCCGTCCTCAACGATCCATTCGGCTACGCTGACTTCCGGGTAATCCGTCTCGGTCCAGGACTGTTCCGGATCGATGAACGTGCCGCGCACGGTGTTGATTGCGGTGTCATTGGTTGGCTCAGTGCTGCCGGTGACTGTGCCGATCACCATGTCCTCGGTGATCTCGAAGTCGTACGGGCCGTAATAGGCGCCAGCCTGGAACATCCAGCGGCCGCCAACACGGATCAGATGGCCGCCCGACGCTGCTTCCAGCTTCTGGAGAACGCCGGTGCGCTGCTCGTCCGCACCGATTACACAGCCGGTGCGATACCGCTGGCTCGTCGAGCCGTCGGCATTGGTTACGCCTTCGTCGCAGACGTTGGCAGCGCTGGCGAAGGTCTCGAAGACGATTTCATCGTCCGGCACGTTGCAGCGGTTGCGCAGGAACCAGAGCAGGTGTAACGCAGTGTTCGCGCTATAACCCGCCGCCCCGGTGCGCGGATCGTAAATATCATTCCGCCCGCGAACCACAAAACGCGTGTCAGGGATGCCCGATGGAAACTTCTCTGCGCTGTAACGGAGGGAAACCCGCACATAGGACAAGCCGCGTCCGATCTGCGAGTCTTTCCAGTCGGGGCAGTTGGCCTTCAGGAACGCGTTCACTTGAGTCGGATTGACGACCAGCTCGTAGCTGGCCAGCGGTCCGAATGCGCCGATCTCTTCCTCGCCGAGGTAGATGTTTTCGAGGGCATCGATCGCCCCCTCGCACAGCACGTACACCAGGTGGAGCCATTCACCCTCACCCTGAGCGCCGGTCTGCTCCTGCGCCCATACCAGTACGCCGCCGGTGGAAACGCGCCCAAGGATGAAGCGCACCGGCGCCTTCGAAGAGCGTACGGTCTGGGCGGACGGCTCGTTGTCACGCAGAGGCGACTTCGTGTTGAGCTTTTCCTGCTGCTCGGCGGCGTAAAAGGCAAGCGCTGCGCCTGCAACCGCACCCCATGGTCCGCCCTGGGCAAAACCAACCACCGCGCCAATGACGACCGATGCAAGTTTTTTAACGCCGCCGCTCATTCAATTCTCCACGCGGCCAGTGGCTCGCACTCAACTCGAGCAGCACCGTCATCGGTCGCCGCCCAGTAATCTCCCGCCCAAAACACGGCCATGCTTCGTCCGCCGGGCGCGTCGTACAGCACGACGTCACCGCGCTGGATGAACGGCAGCGGCACCCGGGCAAAGTGTGTATCCCACGCCGCCTCAAGGCTGCCGTGCTGCTTCTTCAACTGCCGCTTCGCACCGGTCTCCGTCGTGTACTTGCCGCGATAGTTATCCGCCGGATCGACACCACACACCGAAGCCGTGCAGTCGGCTGCGAACAGGCAGCAGTCAAATTCGCCCCATGAAAAAGGCCGCTCTTGGGCGGCCTTGATCGTTTCGTTCAGACGGGTTGTCCAGTCTCGGTAGCGCATGGCTAGCTTCCATAGGTGAATGTCGGTGCGTCCTTCTTCGAGCCCCAGTAAATGGGCCACTCGGACATTTGGGCGATGGCGTAGAAGAACCGGTCGCCCTGATGGCGCGCGCGGTGGTTTTCGTCGGTGAATCGCTCGGTCCCGGTGCGGCTCCACTCGGCCATACGATCGATAACCGGGACAGTAATGCTGTTGCCGTCCTCGCCATTGCCGGCGAAAGAGAACTTGGCTGCGTCCATGCGACCAGAGAACAGAATGTCCGCCGCGTAGTTGCCGGCCTCGTCGAACACCACGAACATGACTTTGGCCATTCGCCCACGACAGCCTCGGACGTTGGTTTCGGAAAGGATGTAGGCATCCAGGCCGCTGAGTGTCAGCTCGACCGACATTGGCGATCCGGAGTTGTCACTCTCCTGCGACTGGCTCACCTGGCCGAAATTGCCCACGCCGAGGTAGGTGATGCCGTCGATCACCAAGTCACCGGTACCGGTGTGCGCGAAGACCATGCCGTCGACGAAATCGAGCTGCACGGCATACACCGGCATGAAGCGGCCTGTCGCAATGATGTTCACCACGCTCTGGCTGAACGGGAATGCTGATGGCATCAGAACGCCTCCCTGAATTGGTAGCTGCCGTTCGCGATGACCGGCTTTACGGACATCGCCCAGGTGTCAGTGGTCATGCGCATTTCGGAATATGGGTTGAGGTACTCGACGGCGGTGCCGGCCGTGAGTGTCCTGCGGATCCGCTTGTTGAGCGACACCGTCACCCTGCCCTGCGCATTCGCTAACGCTGCATCGGTTATCTCGAACATCTCGCCCGCGATGGTGATGTAGTCGCCAGCAGCGAACACAGCAGCATTCGCCGGCGCGCCGCCGATGACCATCGACCGCGCTTGCGCGTTGCCGGTGACCACGGAGAGCGCGCCGACGCTGTTGGTGCGCCTGCGGGTGAAGGCCGGCAGGTTGAAGGTGCCGAACATCCCATCCAGCCGGCCGAGAAACGCCGACAGCTCGCGCTCTTGGGCTCTGGTGAGTAGTCCGAAGGTCAAGGTGCACTGCCAGTAAGCGCCCGGGTAGCCGACGATCTGCTGGGCATTCGAGAGCGTCGAGGTGAACGCCCTGCTGTTGTTGACGATGCCCCACGTCATTTCTGACGGGCGCAGCGAGGCCGGCCACGTGAGAGCCATGCAGTACTCCTTAGATTGCTTAGCGCCGCGCGATCAGCTGGCGGATGGTTCCGTTCATTTTCAGGTCGCGCACGACCAGCTCGTAGCCGCCCTTCGCACCCTGCATTGCCGCCTCGCGCACCATGTTGACGGTGGCGTCATCTGGCGTGCCTTGGAAGCTGAAGCTCTGCCGGATGACCGGCGCAGTGGACGAGCCCGACGAGATCGGGACGACATTGGAGGTCGATGCCGCAGCGGTGGCGCCAACGTAGCCGCCATCTGCGTAGCCTTTGGCGTTCGCGTTCATGCGCTCGAGGAATTCCCGAGCGCCGGGCTGGCTCACCGCTTCCTTGCGGACAACGAACTCGCCGCCGTGCACAACGCCTTTCGGCTCGAACTTACCGCCGTCGCCGGTATAGCCGCCGTCGGAGAATCCGAACTTCGAGCCGTATCCGGCAGCAGATGCGCCGAGCGTGGAGGATGTTGCGCCGGCGGAACCAGCGGCGAGGCCGTTGCCGGCAGCAGCGCCCCCGGCGGTCAGCCCGCTGAAGATCGTGCCGAAGATGCCCACCGCCGCCTGCCGCACCTGGATGCGGATCAGGTCGGCGATGATGCCGTCCGCCAGATCTTTGAACGACAGCTTGCCGGTCTTCACGAACTGGATAATGCCGTCTTCCATGTTGCTGAAGGCGTTGGTGAACAGGTTGCGGGTCTGGCCTGCGACGTCGCGAGCCTGCTCGGAGTAGGTTTGAAACGCCGATGAAGCGCCGAGCGACCAGTCCGACTGGGCTTTGTCCACGTCCGAGTAATACTGCTGCTGCATCGCGAGGCGGGTTTGCAACGCTGAGCGGAGTGCTTCGGTCTGCTGGTTGTACAGATCGGTCTTGCCGGCGGACCTGTCGCTCTTGTTGTAGTCGTAGGTGAGCCGATCCATTTGCGACTGATACGACTGTTGGATGCTCAGCTGCTCCTTCAACCGCTGACGCTGCTGATCGCCCATTCCGAGGCCTGCCAAATCGTTGTCCAAACCGGTCTGGGCGGTCTTCAGCTGCGATTGCAGGTTTTCCTGAAACGCTGCGAGCTTTTGTCGCTGCTCGGCTGCAGTGGCTAACAGCTCAGTCTGCTTTTCCAGTGAAGCGTTTTGCTTCTGCTGCGCCAGATTGAGGTCCGCCATGGCGAGGATCTGCTTCTGTGCGGCAGTGAGCGTTTTCTTGTCTTTGAGGTCGGCGATTTGCTGTTCCAGCTCGAGCAGCTTTTTGGCCTCGGTGCCGAGCGACTTTGTTCCGTCGGCTTGGCTGCCGATGAGTGAGTTCTGCTGCTGAAGAACTGCGTAGCGCTGCCGGGCTTCGTCAAGCATCCGCTGACCAGCGTCTTCGGTTACAGCCTTCGGTTTCGCTTGGCTTTTGTCGAACTTGGCCTGAATGTCGGCAACGACCTTGTCGATTTCTGCCTGCGACCTGCCTGCCTCTACGCCAAGCCTTCTCGCGTCGGCGATGTCCTTCGCCAGCTTTGCCTGATCGCCAAGCTCCTTTTTCGCCAGAGCATTCCATTTGCTCTCAGCGGCGATGCGGTCCTGATTCTGACGAGTTGCTGCGGCGTCAATTTCGGCTTTTGACGCTGCCACGTCTCGTTGCTGCTTCAGCGACTTGAGCTGAGCCTCAATGAATTTTGTCGACTGGCTGTTCGGACCGAGTTCATCGCTGAAGAAGCTCGAAAGAAATCCACCCGATTTGCGGCCCTCCAGCACCTTCTCCAGATTCGCAATCTCCTGATTCAGATCTGGGAATAGTGAGCTTTTGACGTTGGAGTAAGCATTGCTGATCGCAGTACCAATGTCATTCCAGTCCCTCTCGATTTCCGAAAGAGACTCGCGGTATTTCTTCAGACGCTCTTGGGCATTTTGATTCAGCGACTCACTGAGCGAATCAAGCGCCTCCTGTTTTTTGCCTTGGTTGTCCAGCCCGACGATCACCTCGTACTGGGCAGATGTGAGCAAACCATACTGCGCGCTGATCTTTTCAGCCGCCTTGGTGGCGTTGTCACCCATATCTCCAAGAGACTTGGCAACCTCACCTGCACCCTTCCCAGTGAACTCTGAAATTGATGCTGATGCCTCGGCCAGATTTTTGAACTGGACCTGGCTGAGCCCGCTGCTTGCGGCTAGCGCTACCACGGCGTCTTTGGCCTGAGATAAGTTGCCGGTGATTGTTGCTGTGTCCTTTGAGACCTTCGAAAGACTCGCTGAGGTCTGTCCAGAGCTCGCCGAGCCTGAAAACAAAGCCTTATTGAAGGCGCTGACCTCTTTTTCGGCATCGTAATACACCAGTGCCAGCGCGCCCGCCGCCGATGCCGCAACGGTGAATGGATTCACTAGGCTCATGATGTAGCCGCCCAACGCCTTGGAAGCTGCGCCGATCCCGCCAAACGAGTCTTTGATTTGAGCGCCTTGTTGCAGGAAGACGGTGAGCGGTGCCTGCCCCCCTTGAAGCGAGACGAAAATATCGGAAAATTGAGCAGGCAGCATTCTCATTGCGGCGGCCGTCTGCTTTGAGGTGTTGCCTGTTCGAGTCATGGAGTCGTTGAAGCGGGCGAGCTCGGCGCGTGTCGCACTGATTTTGGACTGATAATCGGTGTAGGTATCGAGGTCTAGGGTGCCGGAAGCGCGATGACGAGCCAGCTCTCGTTCTTGGCGATCAAGCTCCCCAAATTTTTTTGTGAGCGGATCGATTTGACCAAGGAGCGATTCGATTTCGTTGCGCTCTGAAGCGAAAGATTTCGTAGCCTTGTCGGCGCTCTTGCCCGCGTTCTCCATTCCGCTGCCGGCCTTCGCCATTGATCGCTGGGTGGGAATCCCCAGTGATTCCAGCTCTTCAAGAGCCTTTCGCGTGTCCGCAGCTTTCTGTTCTGCGTCCCGACTATCAATCTCCAAAACCAAGCGCGATGTTTGAGCCATACCTTTCTCCAGGCATAAAAAAACCCGCCGAAGCGGGTCATTTGTGCAGGCATTCAGCTCTGCAAGATTTTGGCTTTTTCAGCCTCGTATTCAGTTTCAGTGAGCAGGCCTTTCTCTTTTAGCCCGCTGAGCCGCTCTATCTTTTGATACTTGTCCTCAGAAGCCTCAGCCTCAGGGCGAACCCTGATTGGTTCAATCGGCGGAATGGAGGATGCCGACCACACGATGGAGACCACCCAGCCAATTAGCGTCCAGCCAAGGAACAGGTTCAACAGAAGGATCGAATTGAAATTTGGGTGCCGACGGTGACGCGCGTTGAGACTTGGCATGAAGTAGACCAAAAATCCCACGAACAACAGGACTAGCACTCCCAGTGGACCGGTATCGTTTTGCATGCCAAACCTCCCTGAGTAATGGCAGCAATCTACCACCATCCGCAGGAAGCGCCAAAGCGGGCTGTACGAATCACCAGTAACGCAATTCCGTTCACCGATAGTAGCCTCTTGCCTTCACGCAACGGATAACCCCAGTCCTTTGCCTGCAAGCCCAAGGACTGGGATTGCGCCAATCTCGGCGCGTTTATGACCTGGAGGTCAGAATGAGTGAAGAACAACGGGTGGCGACACCCTTCGAGCTAGGCGTCTGTGCTGCGCTGCAAGTAATCGGAACGGCTATCGCAAGTCTGGATGTTCCGGGGCGAATCAAGGTTGCAGATGCAGCAAAAGCACTTCTTGAATCGCTTCCTGATGACAAGTCGATCATTAAGGATCGGTCTGCTCATCGGCTGCCGCTTGAATCTTTGATAGCAGGTCTTTTGCCAGAGTCGTCTCGGAAACCTTCTGAGTAAGCCAGTCTTGAAACTTCCCTGCGTCTTGATGGCCGGGGAAGTCGCTCCCCCGCGTTTTTTGATCTTTCATTGGTGTCTCCAGGCGGCGCAGCCGCATCATGTTGGTTACTCGTCGGCACCGGCCAAGCACACCGTATCCAGCGCAAAAATCACGTCGTCTATCTCATCGCGCGGCAGCGGTGACGGATGCGATTCCAGCCAGTCAGATATCTCCCGCGCCGAGAGCGGCAGCGGGAACGCCCCGGCCATGCCGGCGATGTACCGGCGGCCGCGAGACACGTTCCGGTACAGGTTGAGCAGGTAGGCGGTCAGCGGGTCATTCTCAGGCTCGCCCGGGATGGCCATCTTCAGGCGCGAGTAGACCGCCCTGCGCTTTTCGCTTTCCCCGCCCCACTCTTGCTCCCACTCGAAGCGGGCAAGGGCTTTCCCACCGACTCGGCTCGCTCTTCGGCGGCATCGTTGGCCGCCAGCGCACCTTCACGCAGCACGAAGATGAAGAACTCGATGTTGTTTTCCAGCAGTTCGGCGGCCACTGATGGGCTGTATTTGATCGGGCGGCCCTCGGCATCCAGCACGCCTTCCCAGTCCTTCACGATGAAGTGGCTGAGCAGCATTGCGTGGTTCTGGTGCTCGGTCATTTCGCCGGCGACCACGCCCACCTGTCCCTCCTCAAACCGCGCGTCATTGCGCTGAATGCGGCGGCGCATGCGCTCAAGGGCGACTTGATATTCAGGATTGTCGATGCTGGCGAGCAGGATCTTGGTGTCGTCGTCGAACTTCGCCCAGCGCTGACCAGCGATCGCCGGCTTCTTCTTGCCCAGTTGCAGAGCCATTTCAATTCCTCAACGCCGCGCCAATAAAAGGGCTCCCCCGGCCGGCGTTTGAACCGAGGGAGCCAAAGGGGTTTACGGGGTTGGATCAGCCGCTTCGCGGGTGATGGTCGGGCTGAGTTTGGCGACGGTGTAGTTCAGCGTGACCTCGATCAGGTCGCGCTTACCGCCGTTCGGCAGTTCGCCGTCCACTTCCACAGCCGGGAAGTTGAACGTGTACTTGTTGCCCAGCGAGTCGGTGATCGGGAAGACAACTGCGATCGGCGTCCGGGTGAAGGTGTTCTTCCAGATCTCCCAGGCGCGCTTCGACCAGGCCAGCGTGATGCTGCCGGTGACCGCCGCCTCGGTGGCGATGTGCGCACCAGGGCCCAGGCGATCAGAGCCAAGGCAGCGCTGAGTCTGCAAGCTGTTGTCCAGGTTCACGGTCATGGCCGATACGCAGGCCACGCCTTCCAGCGACTGGCCGTTCACCAGGATCGTGCCGACGTTGTTGTTCGACAGGAACGGCGTGGTGGTCGGCGCGTTCGGTGAAACGACGATCGGGGTGTCGCCGTCGGTGTAGTCCAGACACGCCATGTTGAAGGTGGCGGTCACCTTGCCTTCGGACGGGATGTCCAGCGCGAAGGTCGAGACGTGCGCGCCCTTGAACACGCCATAGACGCCGACGTCGTTGTAGCCCTTGGCGATGCTGAAGGTGTGACGGGTATCGCCTACGCGCAGCACGTCAGCCGTCCACACGCCGTAGAAGGCAGCTTCGAGCAACTGGTCGAACGAGCCGAACGAGAACTCGGCCGTCAGATCGCCGCCGATATCGATGCTGGTGGCCACCGAGCCTTGGCTCAGGCGGGTGTCGGTGATTTCGTCGCTGACTTCGGTATTGACGGTTGGGGTCAACGCGTTGCCGGTGAGGCGCAGCGTGTCCCAGGTGCCGGTGGGAGTAACGCCGGGCGTCACCTCCGCAATGATGTGGCTTACAACTTTTGCGCCAGAGCTCATTGGAGCCTCCTATTCGCGGGCATAAAAAAACCCGCTCAAGGCGGGGTTGGCTGGCCCAATGGGCTGGTTACTTGCGGTGCAGGATCCCGCCAGGCTGGAGCTCCTCGCGGAGGACTTCGCGAACGGTTTCGGCAATGGGCTTGATTTGCTCAGCCTGCGCAGCCATCGCACTGACAAGCTCCGTCTGGGAAATGCGGCCTTCGAGCTCTTCGAGGATTTGCTCAGCATCTCGATCGTTGACTGCGAAGCGATCCGCGCTCACCAGAAACTGCGAGGCAATACCCAGCCCAATACCGGCAGCCACATACTGGCCGTTGAGCAGCTCGAGCTTAACGGTCCACTGCGGGGTCAACTTCGGCTTCTCAGTGCTGGATTCGCTGCTCGATTCCTGACGCATGTACGTCACGCCGTCGACGACGATAAACGGCTTTGGCGGCTCCTCTTTTCCTACACTAGACAGGCACGGGTCGCCGGACGATTTGAATTCAAGGCTTCCGTTCTTGTGGAGCTTCCAGCCGGAGATACCCGGCACATAATTTGCGCTATGCATTTTCCCTCTCAGCCGGCGCGAAACCGGATGTTGACGTTAATTTGGTAGAATCCCTCGAACTCGCCGGCGACCACCTGGCTGGCTTCCATGCATTCCAGATCGCCGGACATCCAGTAGGCGAAGTGCGCTTCAAGCGCATCGGCCAGTTCGTTGATGGCCTTGGTGCCGGTGCGCTCTCGGGCGAAGCACTGGATGCTGACCTGCCCGGGCTTGCGGGTGTGCGGCCGATCGGCCATGCCGGCCATGAAGGCCGAGGCGTATTGAATATTCAGCCGGCACCAGAGGCCGGTCGCCGGCGGCGTGAACACCTCCGGCTGGTTCGGGTAATCGATCCGCGCCTGATCAATGCCAGTGAAGGCCGCCATGCGCGCGGTGATGAGCGCCCTGATCTGCTCGAATGTCATTTGTAGGCCTCGGATACTCCAATGAATGCGAGGTCATAAACCCCGCCGGGCGCCTGCGTGGAATGCCCCAGCTCCAGCATCTCGCCGTAGGGGCTGTTCGTTTGGATGTAGATGACGGGAAACTGGCCCGATGCTTTGATGAGCATGCTCCCCTTGCTGATCGTTTCGCGGCCGGACGGGTCGATGTTGTCGGTCACGGTAAAGTCTGGCGCGCCGATCGATACCAGGTGACTGCCTCGGAACGTGCCGCCGATGTACCCCTTCCCCGCCGCCTGCGCTTTGACGAAGTAGTTCTCTTCGCGCTCGCGCTTGGTCAGCTTCTTGAAGGCTCGCCCACCGGTGCGCGCCGCGTTACGGGCGTCGACGTTCGCGTCGTAGGCATCCGCCAGCGCCACGTTCTTTGTGCGCAGCGCCACGTTGGCCTGCCACAGGTCAGGGTTTCCCACCGGCGAGCGATTCACCACCTCCGTGAGCATGGCGGTCGCGATAACGCGCGCCATCTGGGTGATGTCCTCGCCAGCCTGATCGGCGAAGTCCGTGAGGCTATGGCTCCAACCCGCCTTGTTCGTCATCAGACTTTCCTCAGCTGGATCTCGTAATGGGCGCCGGCCGGGTCGGTCTGGACGTTTACCACGTCGAAATCGTTGATCTTGTGGCCGATGTCCGGGGTGCCGCCGATCGTTTCGTTGGTCAGCGCGATCAGCAGTTGGTCGGTAGCGCGGATGTTCACGCCGTCGACCTGTGCAATCTTGAAGGCGTCGAACACGCCCCTGCCGGTGTAGGCGATCACAACAGGGTCGCCCGCCGCCTCAGTGACCGGATCCCACGTTCCAGGCAGAGTCACGCCGCCACTGAATGGCTGCACAGCGTCGGCCAGATCAGTGTCGAAGGCCTCAGCCAGATCCGCCTGGATCTCTTCACGTAGGCCCATGGGTCACCTGTACACGTTGAAGCTGAAGCCGCTGGCACGCCATGGCGCGAGCAGCCCCAGCGCGAACTGGACGCCATCGGGCAGCGCAGTGGATTTGTTGGTGTCGATCGAGGCGAACGTCTTGCTGGTGGTCACCGATCCGGCCTTCACCGTCTTGGCTTCCAGCGATCCCTCGGTGTGCTGCTGGTACAGCTTCCCCTCAGAAGCGACAACCGCCAGTTCGGCGCCGGCCTGCTTCACCTCTTCAGGAATGGCGTCCATATCGACACCGACCAGGTTGAGCGAAGTCAGATAGGCATTCGCCTGCAACACCGCCCGGGTCTTCTTGTCATCTGGAGCCCACGAAGCCCCGAGGATGGCGTCAACGTCCGCCACGGTGATGTAGGTAGCCATCAGGCCTCCGCTTGAATGAGTGGGGCCGAAGCCCCGGGTGTTACTGGTTGGCCTTCAGCAGAGCGAGCAGCTCAGGCTTCGAGTCGTTGACCTTGTAGGTCACGCCCTTAGCGTCGAGCTGTTCCTTGATCTGCACGACGGTCAGTTCGTCGAGCTGGTCGGCGCCGGCCGCCAAGCGTTCTTTATCTGCCTGCGCCAGCAAGTCATCGACCTGCTTCTGCAGCTCTTCGGACTTGCTCACAGCGGCGTCGCGGGCGTCGGCAAGATTCTGCATGCCCGACTGAATGCCGGTCAGGGCCTGATACAGGCGCATCGCTGGGCCTTCGCCTTCAACAGGGTTCAGCACGCCCGCTTCAAGGCCAGCGGCCAGAGCATTTACCGCGTCGAGCTGAATGGCTTCCTGCGTTGCTTGCGAACCGCTCCCAGCGTTACGCCCGGCACCGCTTTCATTGCGAGTGCGCGCATGTTCAACACCACCGGTTTCGCCAACAGTTTCCGGCCCCACGGTGATGTTCCCTTCAGTGCCGCCGAACCCCCAACGCGCCTTCAGCTCGGGGTCGATGTGATGGTCTTTTACGACTGGCATGATTTTCTCCTTCAAATTCGCCAGCCCCCGAAGGGGCCAGCCATCGGTCAAGCCGATACAGTGGAAGTGATGAACGCCAGCGGCACCTGCTTACGAGCGAACTTGCGCTCCCAGTTGGTGGCCAGTGCCAAGTCAGCCCAGTTCGCCGAGATCGGCCGCGTGGTGGTCGGGGTGCCAGTGATGGTGGTGCTCAGGAACGAGTAGCCCAGCGGGTGCACCACGAAGTCACGGCGACTCCACAGCGTTTCAGCACCACCACCGTTACCGCGATCCGGCGTGCGGTCGTACTCGAGACCGTCTTCGCCCGGCGGGGTGTCTTCAGCGAAGCCCAGTGCACCCGGCCCGAAGATCACGGACAGGTACTTATTCGGCGTGCCAGCAATGACCGGCATGCCGTCATCCACCACAACGCGCATGCCCTGGAAGCGGCCGAATTCGGGAGTCTGGTCAGCGATCGGCGTGAAGTCGATCAGGTTGAGGATCTGCAGCTCGGTTTGCACAACGGAGTGCATGGCGATGACGCTCAGGCCGCCCAGTTGGCCGGAGTAATCGCCCATGGTTGCCTTGGCGCGGATGATGGCAGCAGCGCTGATGGTGCCGCCGGCGTCCACAACCATGTCGCCGCCGTTGCTGGCCACGTTGTCGTTGTAGATACCCACAACCGTGGCAATAGCACGGCGCTGGGCCTGCTTGCGCCAGTAGCTCAGCATGCGGCCGGCCACGAACTCGAGCGGATCCTGATTGGTGATGTTCTTCACCAAGTTCATGCAGTTGAAACCTTCGTTGAGGTACGCGGCGCGCGCCTGCATGGAGGCACTGGTGACCGACAGCGGTACCGCGATGTCGGTGTACACGTCGTTCGAGTAGTTCGGCTCGATGGACGCGTCCAGGTCAACCCACCACGGAATGGTGAAGGTGTTGGACGGGCTTGCCAGCAGCGTGGACATATCCGAGTTGCTGGTCAGGATGCCGGATTCGAAGAACGCGGTGCGCTCTACGCTGTTGACGGTGATGTAGTCGCGCAGCTCATCGCGGAACACGACGTCCGAGAGAATGGTTGGCATTGCTGATTTTCCTTTTACTTGGCCTCAGCAGCGGCTTTCATGCGCGCGTGCTCGGCGGGGTTGGTTCGGCGAAGCTCTACGCGCTCCATGCCGGTCATTTGGTCCCACGTTTTGGTGGCCCCGCCACCCTTACCCCCGGCAGCCCCGCCGCCGTTCGCTTGCGTGCCGCGCACCAATGCTGCGTAGCGCGGCGCTTGCTGGAATTCTTTGGCCAGGTCTTCGAGAGTGGCGATGGTCAGGTTGCCGGCGGCATCCGTGACCTTGACCTGGCCCTCTACGATCTTAAGGCGGCGCTGGACGAACTCAGCCAGGATCTCGGCGTTCTCGCCGTCGGCGATGCTGCTGGAAACCTTCGAGGCTGCCGACGTCAGGTCGCGCCGCTCGATGCTGGTGGTCAGCTCGGCAAGGCGTGCACGTTCGGCCGCAAGGGCCTGTTCGCTGCTTGCATACAGCTGCTCGAAGTCGCCCTTCGCCTTGGCGGCGTCAAGCTTTTCGCGCTCGAGCTTCTCGTCAGCCTCACGCCTCAGTCGCTTAGCCTCCTTGGCCTCGTCCAGCAGCGTCTGGTTCTGGCGCTTCAGGCCTTCCAGATCCTCGCCACCGGTGGGCAGGCCCTCAACGCTCAGGACGAAGTCATCGCCCATCGCCTTGTAGAGCACCTGCATGGCCGCATCGAGCGCTTCGTATTCCGCCTTGCTGATCTTGTACTTCATGTCATCCCCCGGATGATTTGCCGTTGGCTCAGCCTCAGGCATAAAAAACCGGCTCAAGGCCGGTCGTTTGTGTGGTTCTTTGTCAGAGCCCTGCTCGCTCGAAAGCCAGCGGCTCAAGGTCTTTCAATTGCTGAAGGGTCAGCGTCTTGCCGTTGTCATCCACGAACTTCTCCAGCGTCAGCTCGCCCTTGGTAAAGAGCGCGTAGCGGTTCGGGCCGAGGATGTCTCGCTGGAAGGCAGCAGGCTGGCGCGAGAGCCACTCCTGATAGCTCGTCTTGCTGGATACCAGCGTGACGCCTTCAGGGCCGATTGATGGCCGTGTAGATCCAGGAATCTCGCGTGCAAACTGATCTTTCAGCACGGGCAGCGCGCTCGATCGGCAATTCCAATGGCCGGGCGGCTTGGGGTCGCCCCATCCGTAGATGTGCTGATCCCTCGCCTGACACATGGCGCTGGTCTTGCTGTCGAGCGTGGAGATCCAACGCCAGCCCTGCAGGATGTCGTCGTTAGCCTTGAGCGTCTCCATGCGCGCCGTGCTGGCGACATGGTTGGTCATGGTGCGAACGAGCGACGAGACCTGATCCTGATGCAGCTGGTGGATGCTGGTGAGGCGCCGGCCGATCTGCTGGCTGGTCTCGCCCAGGCTGGAACCGATTTGAATCTCGCCGATGATCTCGGCTGCCTTCTTAGTCCCGAACTGATCGAGCGCACCGCTGATGCTGATCCGTTGAACGCCCTTGCGGGCCTCCAGCAGCATCGGGTCAGCCAGTGCCGCCGCGCTCACCATCTCAGCCGATGGCACGTTGAACTGCACGACGGCCTTGATGACCTTGCCCAGCATTTTGCCGTTGAACTCAGCCTCGTAGACTGCGAACTCGCCGAGGTCCAGCTGCGCCCTGCCCTTCATGTCGTCATAGATGCCCCGCAGATCGCCCTGGAGCGTTTCTATCTGCGAGGTGTACCGACGCGTGCCGTAGGCGCTCAGTCCTGCCGCCACGCGAGCCTTTGCCGTGTTGATGGCCTTGCTGATGAATGACGCCACCCGCTTCAGGTTGCCGCCGGCGTATCGCTGGACGTACACCTGGTGCCGAGTGGTGGCATCCGTCAGGTAGCCCTCACTACTCATCATTCACCTCTGGCGGCTCGTTCGGTTTCAGCGGGTCGTCTTCGCTACCCGGCACTGGCGCTTCGCCCTCGCGATCGTCGTCGATGTCGTCGTCGGTGCGGTCAGACTCAAGCACACCAGCCTGTCGCAGGTTCGTGCGCAAGTCTTTCTTGGCGATGATGCCCTGTTGCCAGAGCTGCATCTGAGCCAGGATCGACTGCGCGTCCATGACCTGGTCGAAGAACTCCTGATTGAGCCAGAAGACGGTTCCGTTCTCGTCGACCGTGTCCATCATGAAGCGCTGGGCATCGAACAGGGACAGCCGCACAGTCTCGGATACGTTGCCGGCGATCGTCCCAAGCACCGAGTTATCCGAGCTGTAGCGGATGCGAACAGCCTCTGCCGTCTCGGCGCCACCGCCCTGCTGGACGATGCGAGCGCCGATCATGAGCATCTGATCTTCTTTGTCCTTCATCAGCTCGCGGGCCAGCTGCGTTTCCTTGGCCTGCAGCATGACGGCGGAGCCTTGCTTGCCGAGGTTGTGGCCACGGCGCGAGCCGATGTGCATCCCGTTCGGGTTCAGCTTGAGGAACTCGTCAGGCTGAATATCCGTGGTGATGAACAGCGTTGGCTGCGAACTGATAAAGCCCGCCTCTTCCACCGTGGCGCTGTTGCCGTAGTGAAGGATGTTCACCTCGGCCAGGTCTTCCAGCGGCGCCTTATCGATACTGGCGTCGTTATTCTGGGAGCCAAAGAAGTGAAACGGGATGTGGTCGAAGGCCTTTCCAGTCTTGTCAGTCGGGTTCGACTCTACGCCGTCCGGGGTGTCTTCCGTGTACACGCGCTGCACGTACTTGCCGCCGATCAGCATCAGCGCGCGATATTGATCCTTGGCGGTGAACTCGAACCCGTCCTGCGTGGCCTCGTTGATCTTTTCGTGCAGCACCACCAGCGTCAGCCGGCGCACGCCGTCGATCACATCCTCGCGCCAGTTGACGATGCTCTCGGCTGGGTAGAAGTGAATGTAGGCGCGTGCATTCGCAGCCTGGGCGACAGTGAGCGAGGTCTGGCCCTCTGGCAGCTCAACCTTTGGGAAGTCCACCAGCAGCCCGCCGCGACCAGTATCGAGGCATTCGCCGGTTGCTTCCTTGCACAGCTGCTCAAGGCTTGAGCCGTCACCGCTGACGTTTTCGATCAGGTAGTCGATGGCTGACGGCAGCTCGATCTCCGCCGTCTTGCGGAACACCGCCCCCAGCAGGCCGGTACGCGTGCGACCGGTGACGTTGAGGAACATTGCCCGTTTCTTCAGCTGCTCATACCGCGCGATGTTCTCGGGCGACTGATTCAGCGGGTCAGGCATGGGTAGATATTCGTTGTACTTGCGAACCTCTCGCGGCCCGGCTACGCAACGCTTGACCAGCTGCCAACCGGGCAAGGCATCGCTGTACTCCTGCCTGATGGCGCTGTAGTTGGGCATATGGGCCTCAGAAAGTGAAGGTGACAGGAATGTGGGTCATGGTTGCGCGCTTGGTTTTGGCTACAGCGAAGTAGCGCCATGCGTCGGCAGGGTGAGACGCCCAGTCGTGAAGCGGCCGGTCTTTCCAGCAGCCCTTCTTGTCGTCCCACTCTTTGCGGTAGTTCTCGAGCGCGGTGATGCCCTCTTCGCACTTCGCCTCATCAAAGGCGCAGTGGGCGAGGATCTCCCGCGCCTGGTCGATACCGTCGTCGACGCCGATCTTCGGCACGACCTGGAAAATCATGCGGTAGTGCTGGCCGTCGATCTCGTAGCCTTCGCGCGCCATTTCCCGGCGGGTCTTGGCATCGCTGCCGAACTCGCGGTTGTCGATGTCGTGCGGCCCCCAGTGCTCGGAGTAGGTGTAACCCTTGTCCTTGAGCACCTTCATGTAGTGCCGCAGGCCTTCCCCGCTGTTCTGGTAGAAGTCGATGACGTGGTACTCGTTGCCGACCTGACGCACGAACCAGATGGCCGTGGAGTCCCCGACGCCGATGTCCCAGAAGGTCATCACCGGTAAGTGGCTGTTGTCTGGCAGCGTGCCGATGCGCTGAGCGGCATACAGCTTGGTGAACTGCTGGGCGTAGTAGGCGCCCTCGATCGACTGCTGGAAGGCTTCGGCCGGAATCGATGGGTATTCCCGCTTCATGTCGTCGCCGAGGGTCTTCTCCTTGGCGGCGTACCAGGCGCGCTGGCCGGGGTTGGTGTCAATGCCGTGCTTGGCGAACAGTTCGTTGAAGTAGTCGGTCAGCCGCTGCGGGATGATCGCTTCGGCTGGGTCGAGCCAGTAGGCCTTGTTCTTCCACCAACTGAAGAAGAAGAACTTCCAGTCCAGCTTGCCGAGCGGCGTGCCGGACAGCAGCTGTTTCTCGGCGCTCTGCGAGTACTCGAAGAAGTAGCCCGCCCGCCCCTCCGCCGTCGATTCAATCGTGACGAAGCAATCGGTGGCGACAGCCTCGAAGGCGCCGGTGACGATCTCGCGGGCCTTGTGCGGGAACTTGGCGCAGATCTTCCCGAACTCGGAGACGTGCAGGTAACGCAGCGTGCCGCCCCGGAACGAGGTGCTGACGTAAAGCGAACCGCCCTTGCTGAATACCAGTTCGCCGGCGGCGTCGTTACTCGCCGGGTTCGCCGCGCGGATCTCTTTCGGCAGGTTGTCGTAGGCGTACTTCACCTTCTCCCGGAACAGGCGCTTGGCGTCGTTCAGGGTGTGGGCGATCAGCGCGCACTTGGCCGACTCGAACAGAGCGGCGTCCAGTTGGATGATGCAGCACTCAGTGGTGAAGCCGAGCTGCCGAGCCTTCAGGATGATGTTCCGCGTGTGCATCCCATCGAAGTATTCAATCTGCTCGTCCGTCATCCGGAAGCGGACTTTCTTGCCCTGCTTGTCGGTGATGAAGTAGAGATTGTTCAACCGCCAACGCTTATCCCGGAGCAGCTTCATGTGCTCGGGCTTCATGTCAGGCGTCCTTCGATAGTTCGTCCATCATCGCGGCCAGGGTATCGACTGTCTTGTCACCCTCTTCCGTGTCGAGGTTGTAGGCCTGGCGCTCGCCCTTGATGACCTTGAGTTGGGCATCGACGCCAGCGTTGAGCGATCGGGAGAAGTCGCCGATGTTCGCCTCGTTGACTGTCATGGCCTGAAGCGCGGCGCTGAGCTTGTTCGCAATGCCTCGCCACTGAGCGAGATCAACCCGGTGCGCGAGCACTACAGAGGCAACCTTGTCGGAAGCCTCCTCAATGATCTGTTCTTCGGTTACCAGTGGATCTTGGTAACTTTCCGTGGTAACCGCGCTGGTAACCTTTCGCTTGGCTGCGGCTCTGACCTTATCCGTCAGGTCGCGCACCCAGCCTTCCTTCTTCGCTCGCTTGGCAATCGCTACGTGAGAGATGTTGCTCTCTTCGGCGATTGCTCGAACTGAAAGCGACCCAGCCCGGTAGGCTCGTTCGATCGCCTCCCAGTCGGGTTGCTTGGTTGTCATGGAGAATCCTAATTGGTGACCTTCTGCAGCCATTCTTCGATGATGCGCTGCACTACCGGCTCGGTGAGGATGGTGGAGGGCTGCTTTCCGTCGATCACTGACTGGATCAGCGCGCGCGGGATGACATGGGCGCCGTCACTGGCTGCTACCATCAGGTGCGGACGCTGGCCCGCGATGTCATGGATTTGTGCAGTCATGCCTTCACCATTTCGTGCGTCTGGGCGTGAGCCTGTCCGTGGAGGATTGCCACCACCAGACCTTGAGGCAGACCGGCGGACTTGGCGGCATCGATTGCCTTGGCGATAGCGGCATCCAGTTCAATCACAGCCTTGTTGATGTCGGAGCTCAAGGGAAGCGCATGACGCAGTCGGGTAACGTTGCTCATCAGCTGAATGGATCAGCAGGCTTGGCGATCGAGCGAACGAACCACATGAAGCCCTGCTGGAGATTGGTCTTTGCCAAGGCCAGCAGGCGCGGGTCAACTCCTTCAATCTGGCCGATCTGCTTGAACAGTTCGCCGGCGTCCGCTTCCAGAGCCTTGATGGAGTTCATGCCGTCGATCTCAGACTGGGTCAGGTCTCGGTAGCCGGTGATCTTCTTGTGCTGGTTATCCATGCTGCTCTCCTCGTCGCGTGTCGCGACACAATTTGCACTCTCGCGAAACGTGTCGCGACCTACTTGCTCTGACTGCGCTTGATCTGCGCATCCACCTGGTCTGCACAGGTGTCGAGCAGGTTGATGGCTTGGTTCTTCAATTCCCACAGCTGGCCGTTGTCAGCGAGGTCTTCATCGGCTACCCGCTCGCATGGCACCAGCTCAGGGGGCTCGACTCTTACCGCCGCTGTCTTTGTTACCACTTGCGGCTTTACCGCGCAGGCCGTCAGGCAGAGGCTGAGCAGCCCAATCACGAACAGGCTTGCTGTTGCGTTTGAGTTCTTCAAAGTTCTTCTCCGCCTTTCTGGCTTTGGCCTGGCTGGCCTGTAAACGCTTGTTCAGGTCTTTCTGGTAATCGGCGTTGCGCTGGGCTTCGGCGCGAAGCGTGGTGATCGTGGCCTGGCTTTCGAGGTTGGCGTCGACCGCCTTCTTCTTCTCGCTGGCTTCGAATGCCACCTCCCCGCGAAGGGCGATGACGCGCGACTGCTGAATCCCAATGAGGAGCAGGCCGACCAAAGCAATGATGATTGCAGCAGCGAAAGCCTTCATGCGGCATCCGCCTTGCGACCGAGGAAACGGGTCACCAGTTCGCGTATGGCTGTCACGCCGAGGAACCCAATAGTCCCTCCGGCAGCAACCGACAGACTGGGCGGCCAGGTCATCCACTCGATCACGCTGGACGCAACAAGGCTCAGCGATCCACAGATCAGCGATTCGAAAAGGATCCGACGCTTACTGGTTTCCTTCGCGTCGTACATCACGCGAAGCAACGATACGGTGATGGCCATGATTGCGCCCTGCCAGAGCGGATTGCTCAACGCCAGCCAGATCTTGGCCCAGGTGTCTGGCTTATCAGGCATGGTAGGCATCCGAGTTGCCTCCCCCATGGGGAGATTGATAAATCCGGCGTCCGCTGCACTCCCAGCTCGGGGCAATGGGTGTGGGGAGCCGAAAACGAAAAAGCCTTGGCCAATGCCAAGGCCCTGTATTAATGATTGATGGGGCCGAACGTGAGGCCCTTCAGGAACACGCGCTGCTCTGGCGTAATCGAGTCAACCGGCTTTGCATTTTCGATGATAGAGGCATCAATGCGTGCCCAGTTAATGCAAACGATGCCATCTACCACGACGAACGCTGCCGTATCTTCGAGTCTTTTAAGGCCCATGCCGAACCTCCACAAACGAAAAAGCCCCTGCTAATGCAGAGGCCCTGAATAGGTGCGCTCGTCTTTCCGAGCTGTCGGCCAAAGACCATCCCAGCGTCGACGCCCCTTTGCATCGATCTCGCTGTTGCTGTCTCGCGCCACCCTGAAAGCATTGTGAGGTCAGGGTGCACGGGCTGCCGGCGTTGATCCGTGCGTCGCACTATCCGGCTATCGACGTCCAGGCCTTCCCGAGGGCTGTCCCGGCTACAGGTAAATTCGAGGCATAAAAAACCCGGCGCAGTGGCCGGGTTTAGTGTTTCGAGAGTAAGTTGCCGGAGGCAAAACTCTAACAGTGGCGAAATCATGCCATGAGCCGCACGGGAACGCAATAGGCCCTCAAGCGGCCTCGCGCATTTCGTAAATCACGGCTGCTACCGGGCTCAAAGCGCGACGATCCAGATCCTCGCAGCACTCGAAAATCAGCTGGATTACACCGCCCCAATCCCGCTCCCAGTTGCACGACTCCAGCCGCACCTCGTACACCTGCCACATCCACGCCCGGAACTTCTCGGCGTTGGCCAGCGGGTCCTCGTTTGACGATTGCCCGCCCTGGTGCATGTACCGGTACCGGCGCATGATCCCCTTCACCACATATTCCAGCTTCTCCCGCTTCGCCGCTGTCATCCGCGGCGACCGAGTTTGCACCAGCAGGAAAACAACCTCTTCCGCCGCCTCCCGAATGTCGTCGCTCTGCTCGGCCGCGTACATGAAGTCACCGAACACGCGGATCTGCGGGTGCAGCCGCTCGATCGCTGATTGGATATGCCCAGCAAGCGCACCGTGGACCGCATGGTTTGCCGTTGGGCCGCGTTCGGTGTTCTGCACCACCACGCCGAGCTGGACGACGTCGGAGGTCTGGCCGGGGGCCGGGTTGTATTTGCAGTCATGCCAAGCCTGGCGCGCTGAGTTGATTTTCATGCTGCCTGCCCCTTCTTCAGTTCGCGGGTCTTGGCCCGGTATTCGGCGGTCATAGCCTTCAGTTGCTCGACGGTGTACTTCTTCGGTTCGTGCGGCCCCTCCAGCCACTCGACTGCCTCGGCGCCAATTCGCTTCACCAGCTCGATTCGGTAGTTCACGATGTCGCCGGACTTGTGGTTGTTGCAGGGCGCGCACTGTTTGTGCACGTTGATCGGTTCGAAGCGCAGCTCTGGGCTGGCTGCGACGGTCCGGTAATGGCCGGCGTGATACTGGCCGTCGTGGTGCCGCCCGCAGCTGACACAAGGGAGGGCGGCGTCGCGCAGGCGTATCCACTCGTTGAAGGCTTGTTGGGTGTCCTTGGCATGATCCGACCTGTTCTTCAGCTTATCCTTGCGCACCTTGATGTCCCGGCGTTCGCGCTGGGCGAACGACTTGCGCTGCTTCTCTTGTCGCTGGCGGATGATCACTACCGCACAGTCAGGGGAGCACCAGGTTTGAAATGGTTGCGCAGGGACGAATGTGGCCCGGCATTCGGCTACTCGGCATTTCTTCGGGCGGGACTGCTTCACAGTGAGGCTCATAATGCTTTCCTTGCTGCTCGCTCTACTTCTTCCTTTCGGGCTTTGCGCTTGCGTTCGAACTCTGCTAGCGATTGCTTGCGGCGCCGCTCGATGAAATGTCCAGCAATTACCCCGACGACCAAGGAGAGGAAAATCACAATCCAGAATTGCTCTGCTGGAGTCATCAATACCGCCCTCCCCACTTGTCCTGCTCAGTCCAGCGCACACCATGCTCGGCGCCGAAGGCATGCATCAGCTCGAATAGATCGCTGAACCACTTCTGGGACTGCTTGCGGGTCGATACGGCCATCACGACGAATCCACCGTCGAGGCCTGGCTCGGCGCGCTGCTTCTCCAGCGAGGCACTGAAGAGGCACTTCCAGTCTTCACTGGTCAGTTTCTTGCCATGCCAGATCACCTGCTCGGATACGTCCTTGAGCATTGCCCACATCTTGCGGTTGCAGACGTCCGGGCGCTTCTCGTCCTTGATGACCACGATCTTGGGTTTGGTGAAGTCGGTTGCATGCAGGACGCCCATGAGGCGGCTGATATCGCGTTGGCTGCGGATTGCGAACTCGGCGCTCATGACTGCTCTCCCTTGCCCAAGGCTGAAAGGATGTCATGCAGATAACCCGTCGCCACACTTGGCTGCTTCCCTGCGGAATCACGCAGCTTCTGAACGAAAGCTGTAGCGCTCTGCAGGCGATCGGCATCCTTGCGAAGAGCCTCGTTCTCGACCTTGAAGCGATCACACTCCCCCATGATTTCGCCGATAGCCCAGCTCAGGCCAAGCTTGGCGTCTTTCACCTCTCGCAGATCTGCCCGCAGGCATTCGTTCTCGGCGATCAGGGTCAAGACCGCCGCAGGATTCGCAGCAAGCACCAGATCCGCGTAATCCTTGTTCTGCGCCATGAACTCGGGGAATGACCGGTCCTGATGCACGTCAAAGACGATTCCGTTGTCGTTGCGGATGTACAACGCGCCGTGGCTGCGCATGAAGCGAAGCGGCTGATGCTGCTGGCACACTTCGGCAATCGCCTTCAAATCGAGTAAGTCATTCATTCGGCGAACTCCTTGAGCAGTTGGCGAGCGCCCATAACAGCGCCCTTGTCGCCGGACGTGCGGCTAATGTCCTTGAGCCATTCGAGCATCCGAGTGTTCTGTGCTTTCAGGTCGATGACCATGCCGAGCAACTCATCGCCGTCCGCGTCCATGTCGGACTTGAGTGCTTCGCCAATCGCGCCAAGGTCGCAAACGGCCGCCAGAAGCATGCGCTTGTGGCTCTCAATCTCCTTGACGAGGGCCAGGACCACTTCAGGGGTCGCCGCGCTTTGGAACCCAACTTGGCATGGGATATATGGCGAAGATGGATCGTCTTTTGCGGCCTCTGCCAGCCGCTTAAGTTCTGTGTAATCGGTCATGTCAAAACCCTTCCTTGCCGCGCTGAGATTCCCAGTCGAACGGGACCACGATCATTCCGCCCTCGCGCAGACGGTCGACGCAGCGCTCACCCATGGCGCCCGCCAGCTGGTGCGCATCGAGGTTGGAGATCACCACCGTCGGGCGCTCCTGCTCGTACCGTCCGTTGATGATTGCGAACAGGATCGTCAACTCGAAGTCGCTCGGCTGTTCCTTGCTCACGCCTACCTCGTCCAGCACCAGCAGATCGGGATCGATCAGGCTCGACAGAATCTCTGCCTCGCTGCGTTCGCTGTGCTTGTCGTACGTGGATCGGATCGCCTGTAGGATTGCGCCGACAGTGCGGTACACGGCCGTGCGCGAAGTGTTGTGCAGCAGCTCGTTGGCCATGCCGGCGCCGAGATGGGTTTTCCCGGTACCGGGCTTGCCGATCAGCACCATGCAGCGACCGGTCTTCAGGATCTCGTCAAAGATCTGCACGTAGTGCTGGCAGAACCTGAGGGCTTTGCGCTGGCCGTCGTTCTCGGCCTGGTAGTTGGCCAGGGTGCGAGTAGTAAAGCGTTTCGGGATCAGCGCATCGCCCAGCTTGCGAGCAAGCGACATGCGCAGCTCCATCGCCTTGTTGGCCTGCTCTGCGGCTTCGGATTTCTCGCGGGCGATTCGGGTGCATTCAGGGCAGTTACTTCTGAGCTCCCTGTTAAGCACGGAGAAGACTCGCTGTTCGTAGGCGCCGTGGGTTTCGCACTCAGCAGGCTGAATACGGGTGCCCGGAGGCAGTTCTGGAGTCGCTTGGACTGGCTCAGAGCGCATAGCTGCCGTCCTCCCGCATTCTCAGGCCGGAGGTGTAATCGCGTTCAGCGAAACCGGTGTGGCGGGATTGCGGGAACGGGTGCACGTTGCTGGCGACTTTCACCTCGTCCTCCCAGCGCTTGCCGTTCAGCCACGTCGCTGGGTGGGGAATGAATTGCCCGCCGTCCTTGACCCATGCCTCGCAAACGACTTGGGCGGCAAGACCTTCAGCAATCTGGCCAAACAGGTCAGCAGTGACCTTGAGCTTCTTCCAGGCTTTTTCAGCTGCGGACTTACCCTTCTTGTTCGGGTACATCTTCCAGAACTTCGGGAAGAGGTCATCCACCATCGGTGGAGTGTTGTTTTTGTTCTTATCTGTATCTGTATCTGTATCTGTATCTTTATGGTTGCCATTCCGTTGCAACGGATCGTCAACGTTCGTTGAACGGTCGTTGAGTTCTTGTTGCTTTTTGAGGGCCTTTGCCCGCGCGGACGCCTTCCCCGCATTGGAGGCGGTGACGACTTTGCTGTTGACCGCCTCGAGATCTGCTTCCACGCGGAACTGCACCCAGTGCGTTTCCGTGACGTGGAAGAACTCACTCAACGTATCGGCAACGGACGGCCAACGTTCGTTGGGAATTCGTGCGACGGTTGCGAGGCGATCGATGCGCAAAGGCTTGCCTGTCTGCCAGTAGCTGAAAAGCAGGAGCATGTACGCGCCATGCTCCTCCGCAGTCAGATGCGTGGTGTCGGCCAAGTAGTCGGCGACGTAGAACTGCATGTACGGAAGCGCGGCCATCATTCGACCCCCTTGAGATTGTGCTGAGCCCACAGGCCGGCAATCCAGTTGACGCCCTTGGGGGTGAATTTGGATTGGTTGTAGGCGTGGCCGCTGTCGCTGGTGCCGGCTTTGACTTCAAAGCGGCCAGCGTCGATGTGAGGCTGATACGCCTGCCACTCGCCTCCCATGCGGTACATAATTTTTTTGTCGAGCAGGAACTCGCGGAATCGCGATTCGTTGGCCTTGAGGAGTTTCGCCACTTGGCGGAATCCCTTCAGCCCAGTTGATTCCACGTAGCGCTCAACGAAGGCAATCTTCGGCGCGGCCTCAATCAGGGCCTGATTGGCAGCCTGCTGGAGTTCGAACTGCTCAGCCCACGCACGGGCGGCAGCGGCAGGATTGGAGAAGTCTGGGAGCGTGGCGAGAACCCGAGGGCCTTCCAGCTCCTTGAGCTTTTGAAGCACGGATCGGCGAACTGCTTTCGATTCGCGCATCCCTACCAGCATGCATTGGTCGAGAGTCAGGCCGTAGGTAGCAACCTGGTTACCGTGGAGGGGGGTGTAATATTTTTGCACCCCCTCCAGATCATCGCCCAGCTCGTCTTCAACCCGGGAAAGGAAATGGTCGTTGCGAACCTTCGGCTCGCCGGCTTGCTGGCGCGCCTCGTTGATCATGTCGCGGAGGGTAATTGTTGAAATGATGCGCGACACGTTTTCACCGTTGCCAAATTGTGTCGCGACACTGGCCGGGGTATTGATCGTTTGGATTGATTGGTGCATGATTTGCTCCACATCGTGTTTTAAGAGAGCCGGGTCACTACCCCGGCTTTTTTTCGTCCCGAATTTGGCAGAGGCCCTCTGGATTACCCCGAAGAGTCCCTGCCAGAGGCCCTCATTGGGGTCACCAGTTGAAGGACTGGCGCCTTCTTCCTTCCCACCTCGGAAAGCGCCCCACTCGCGATGGCGGTTTCCGTCATTTCGTTGATCGCACGGCTGAAACTCCAGCCGTTTACGCGCATCAGTTCCTCCACTCGCTGTCGAGTCCGCGGAGGCAGCCTTTCAAGCTCTACGGTCATTTGGCCCTCCAAAGGGGCTTCAGCCCGCGATATCTTCTTGTTTGTCCTGCATGAGTTCCTCGATCACGCCATTGGCCACTGCCCACTCGATGATTTCGTAGAGGTAGGTGGCGTGCTGCATACGGGTTTTGGTCGCGGCTTTACGCAGAATCCGATCAAGCACTGGTTCAAATCGAACCTTCACCGGGATGGCGCGCTTTTGATTGGGGTCCATGTACATGCTTCGATGCTCCTGGCTGTTGAAATTGGTTATGCAGCTGAAAGTGTTTGGCCGGGCGCAGATTTGATCTGCGCCCAAGGAAAAGATGGGCAGAGGTCGGCGCGATCAACTGCGCCTCCGGTCAATGCCTCGATTTCGATCGCGCGCTTGGCAGGAACGGCACGCTCTCCGGAACACCACTGGTTAACTGTTGGCGCAGCAACCCGCAGGCGGCGCGCCATTTCCGCTTGGCTGCCGAGCAAGCGGGATGCTTCTTTGGCTGCTTCTGCTGGTTTCATGAGTTCTCTCCTGGAGATGTTGCGGTGAATATAAGGCATTACCTTATCTCAAACAAGCCATTGCCTAACCAACTCTTCGAAAGGCTAAATTAGGCAATGCTTACCGGCCCAGAATTAGGCGCCGCCATCGAGGCCGCGCGGATCGCCAAAGGCGTATCCAAGAAACAGCTCGCAGACGACTTCTCCGTGAAGCCTCCGTCGGTACAGGGGTGGGTGAAAAACGGCAGGATCGACAAGTCCAAACTGATGGACGTGATCGCATATTTCTCAGACGTAGTTGGCCCTTCACACTGGGGAATGCGGCCAGGCTTCACGTATGAAAGCCTCGGCGAAGGATCGGGAAATGGGCTTGTTGTCGAAGAGCCTGAAACAGGATCGACTGCTGCCGATAAGTTTCGCGCGATGCTGGCCGGCAAAAGGCTCGACGAAGGCAAGTTGACGAGGTTGCTCGCGATCGCCGAGAACGACGCGCTCGAAGAATCAGGCGCAGCCCTGGTGCAGGACGCCTATCGGCCCGGCAAGGTCGGCGATGAGGTGTGGATTGCCCACTACGACATTCGTGGAGCGATGGGGGGCGGCGAGGTCAATCACGACTACCCCGAGCTGCTACAGGATGTGCGCGTCAGCCCTTCCCAGCTGCGCGCAATGGGTGTCGAGTTCAAAGAGCACTTCCACCTGAAAATGATCACCGGCTGGGGCCAGTCGATGGCGCCTACGATCAAGCACGGCGACCCGCTGCTCGTGGACATCAGCGTCAAGGATTTCATCGGTGATGGAATTTATTTCTTCTCGTACCAGGGCTTTCAGTACATCAAGCGACTGCAGATGAAGGGTAAGGATAAATTCAAGATGATCTCTGACAACCGCAAGCACAAAGCAGAGGACATCTGGCTGGAGGAGACGTACATTCAGGCGCGTGTTCTGCTGGTTTGGAATGCGAACTTGGTATAGCGCCCGATCATGCAAAAGCCCGCCAAATGAGCGGGCTTTTTTGTGTCTTTTAGAAAGGCGCCTCTTCCATTGCAAGCTCTTCTTCTACCGGCACCATCCGTTCCTCTTCTGATGAGGGCTCCCAGCGCAGCGTGAAGGAATCGTCTTCATCGTGACGCGTCATAGCGATGCCGTCAGCTTCGGATAATGCGCCTAGTATTTCCGACCACTCCCTCTCCCCGTCCGTGTCAAGCCGATGAATGCGCACCTCGCGCCGCTCTTGGGCGATCGGGTGATTAATCATCGACGACACGCGCAGCTGAAGCCGCTCCATGGAGTGCATCGGTCGAATTCCTGACTCTTTCTTGTTGCTTTGCTGCGCCATAAAACCTCCTCAACAATGCTGTATATCCATACAGGTTAGGCGAAGCTTAACGGCTTGCCTTGGAAAAGCAATCCCTCCCCGACCAGATCAACCGAAAGAAAAAATCATGAAAATAATTAGGCATTACCTATTTACAGAAATTAGGCATTGGCTTATCGTTCACCCATCGCAGCGACACACAGCCACTGCGAAGGGCCTCAACAGACCCGCCGCTCTTTAACAGTCAGGAATCTTCGCGGATCGATCCCCGGAAACGGGCATAGCGCGAAACACAAACTTCGATCCCCATGCAGGCTCTGGAACCTGCCGGACTCCCCATATGGGAGGACGCCAAACCATGCAAGCCAGCCGGCGAATAACACCGAACACGAAATGTGTGACGCCGGCCAGGTGGGGAAACCGCGGCGCCGAGCATGGGGCGGAAAAACGAGAAAGATTTACTGATGCCGCTTCGATGAGGCGGCATTGGAAATCAACGGATGAGGCGAAAAATATGCTGACTCTGGAAAGAGTGAACGAGCTGCTGCGATATGACCCTGGGACCGGCCAGCTTTTTTGGAAATTGGCCCGCAGGAACGGCTCTGAGGCCGGATCAGCAGCAGGCTGCGCATCAAGCAACGGCTACACCCGCGTAAAGATTGACGGCGTTCAATACCTTGCCCATCGGCTGGCTTGGTTTATCCACTATTCGGAATGGCCGACCGGGCCTATCGACCATGTTGATACGGTCCGCGCAAACAACTCAATCAGCAACCTGCGTGTGTGCACCGGGGGAGTGAGCTGGTGTTCAGCGCTGTCTCGCTGGCATGTCCAGATCAGGGCGGCGGGACGCATTCACCAGGGCGGCTACTTCATCGCAATCGATGATGCGGAATCTGCTGCCATTCAACTACGAACCCAACTGCACGGCGAGTTCGCCAGGCATGCATAAGCGCACCTGGTGACGGGTGCATTGGGAAAACAACCGAGGGCAAGACGATGGGATTGGATATCACGGCTTACAGCAAGCTTGTTGAGGCACCTGACGCCGAGCGCGATAGCGATGGCGAGCTAGTCGATTATGAAAACCACACCACGTTCTACAGCAACGAGGACTTTCCAGGGCGGACTGAAGGCCTTATTGAAGGAATGGCTTACCGCACCGACGGCGAGTGTTCAGGCCTCAGCACCGGCTACGGCACCTACAGCGCTTGGCGCGAGGAGCTTGCGAAGCTCGCGGGTTACCCTGCTGAAATGCGCGAGCAGTACGGGCGTCAGGTTGAAAGCTACTGCGGAGCCTGTTGGGCTGGCGCAGAGGGGCCTTTCGCTGAGCAGATCAACTTCAGCGACTGTGAAGGCACCATCGGCCCGGTGGTGAGCGCGAAGCTTGCCAATGATTACGCCGAATTCGCGGAAAAGGCTGAGGCAGTAGGTGGCTACTTCTGGGAGAAATACCAGGAATGGCGAGTTGCTTTCGACCTTGCCGCAGATAACGGCGCCGTCAGCTTTCACTGACCGACCAGCGCCACGACGGCCTGTCGTTAACTGCCCGATCCTCTCTATGAGAGCGCATCGGGGTGTGATCTACAGCGGAGCAAGGCACCTGACTCGTAATCAGGCCAGCCACTGAGCACCGTCGACAAAGCGCGGCGGCAGGCAAAGCCAGAGGTGACGACCTCGCGTAGATCACACCCCGATGCGGACGAATGTCACAACCGGTCAGCAACCGGGCATCTGCATCAGCACCTAATCGGAGATCACCATGCTCCTACTGTTCCTGATCGGCGCAGCGCTCAGCCATGCGCGGCCAGAACCGCCACCTGATGACGGCCTGCCAACCGATCCACTGCTCTTTCACCGTGAGCGCTGGCGATGTACCGGGGGTCGGCACCCGTTCTGGCGCGTGCTGCCCCGCACCAAATACTGACTATGACTGCATCGGTTCGAAAAGCCCTTTCCGTCCAGTTGGGGCTTTTCACTTTCCCGACCAATCCCGAATGCACTCCCCTTCGCGCCCAACGGCAACCAGCGGAGCGGATGAGTGCATCCGGGTTTTGTTGGATCAATCAACGAATGGAGTAAGCCATGAATTTTCAGCCACCAGATCCGGAACGCTTCGGGTCGTGCTTGAAGTGCAACAGCCTGATCGAAGAGTCGGAGCAGTCCGGTGGCGTTTGTTTTGAGTGCCAAGCCGTGGATGCCAAAGAGCCAGCTTTCCCTGTCGGCGCAAACGAATACGGCGGGCACGGCACCTGCTTCGGGATCACGGTTCGCGACTACTTCGCCGCCAAGGCCCTGCTGGGAATGATCTCAACAGCAGGCGCTCCATGCTTGTTCGGACTTGAAGGGGGCGAAAGCGAGACCGCGAAGGCCGCTTACAAGATCGCCGACGCCATGCTCGCCGCCCGCTCCGCCTAACCCCAAACACTGGAGGTCGCCATGAGCGGCTGGATCAAATGCAGTGATCGATTGCCGGACCTGCCAAAAGGTGGCGGCAAGCACCACGTCATCGCCTACACGCCAGCCAAGCAGGCACAGCGATTTGCGAACGGATCGCGCTTCCTCTACTGGAACGGGATCGACTGGCGCTACCCGGACGGCTCTCGGTTCGAGCATCGCGTCACGCACTGGCAGCCCTTCATCACTTCGCCCACCGACTGACCGCCGATCTGGAGGCGCCCATGAACGCAGCACTGAAACGCTGTCAGGCCATGCACGACGCGCAGTTGCCTCGGGTGGCGGCCGAAAGACCTTTGTCGGAAGCCGAAAAGGCTTGGGTTGCCAACGGCGTGGAGCAGTTGGTGTGGTTCGAGAATGACGTGACGTTCAATTGCCGTAATCGCAGCCCCCAAGGCGTCACGGTAGATGATCTGGCCCTTGCGGTAGATGAGCATGTGAATGGTCGAGCTGCTGACTTCCAGATCCACACTCCGGCCCTGGGCTACCTCCTGATCGCTGCGAAGCACGGTCGCGCAGACAAAACGGCCGCTGATGAGCTATTGGGCAACAGCGAGCATGCATACGGGAAGCTCGGCGAGCTGGCTGAGGCCCTACTCCGGCCCTTGGCTCGTGACGCGATGATCGCCCAGGCCGAGGACAACGAGTGATGAGCAATCAGGTAGCACTGGCCCGGCTGGGCCTTGAAATCGCGAAGATGCGCAAGTCCTGCAC
>Ga0265797_10002170_pt1 | contig 33427 bp, 26 predicted proteins | sample P2T30metagenome_FD_192433 | JGI IMG/M metagenome (GOLD analysis project Ga0265797, IMG submission 192433) | Plant litter microbial communities from East Loma Ridge, Irvine, California - P2 T30 | ecosystem: Environmental > Terrestrial > Plant litter > Unclassified | place: USA: California... | reverse complement strand
CAAGTCACCCTCTCAACAATGAAACGATACCGTATCGGAAGAATAGTCGGACAATGGAAGAACATGGTGCCTCCTATTCAAGGTGGTGTCTACAGTGTACAAGAGGAAGACGATGCAGAGTCATCATCGGATACTGCGTCGATCATTACAGACGACGACAAACAGGACTCTGGCATCGATTGCGATACCGCTTCGGACACAGACACAAGCAGCATCGATCTATCGATCAAGAAAGGCCCGTACAAACGCCTTGTATACGGTCACGACAATGCGATCGAACGGATCGACAGCGCAGTGGATGTTTCATCAAAGGATACCACTACGATTACGACGAAAGCACGCTCGCCTGCGGAGTTCGTCGCAAACACAATCCAAGAGGAAATCGATGCAGACATCGCCAAATACCCTAGCCTCGACTTCGACACACAAGCCGGCATCGCACAAAAATTCGAGACTTTGCACCAACGGGTGAAGGACGAAGGATTTTATGAGTGCCGCTACATCGAATATGGCAAGGAGATGGTGCGATACTCGACACTGTTTGCATTGTTCATTTCCACATTGAGGATGGAGTGGTACTTCGTCTCTGCATGCTTCCTTGGTCTCTTCTGGCATCAGATCATGTTCACAGCCCATGATGCTGGACATCGCGGCATTACGAAAGATATCACAAAGGACACATTGATCGGCATCTTCATTGCAGACTTCTGCTGCGGTCTCTCGATTGGATGGTGGAAGAGCAGCCACAACGTTCACCACCTCCTCACAAACGCTCCTGTAAGTACTCAACACTTAAGTGTACGACTCCACAATTTATCAGCCAACTAACTCCGATCTTGCAGGAACACGACCCTGACATTCAGAACATTCCGCTCTTCGCAACAGCCCCGGCTTTCCTGGAGAACATGAAGTCAACATACTACGGCGGCTTCGAATTCGTTTGGGACGCTGTCGCCGCGGTCGCAGTTACTGTGCAAAAGTACACCTACTACCCAGTAATGGCCCTCGCACGCTTCAACCTCTACATCCTCTCCTGGGGCTTCCTCCTCTCGCCCCGCGCCCGCACCAAGGGCAAGATGTGGTGGACGCGCCCCACCGAAGTCCTCGGCATCAGCACCTACTTCTTTCTCTACTTCTACGTGCTCCTCTGGTGCAACGTCCCCACCTGGACCTCGCGCGCCATCTTCATCCTCACCAGCCACCTGATCACAATGCCCCTACACGTGCAAATCACCCTCTCCCACTGGGGCACCAGCACCGCTGACCTCGGCCCCGGCGAGTCCTTCGCGCAGCGCCAGCTCCGTACGACCATGGACGTCGCCTGCCCGCAATGGCTCGATTTCATCCACGGCGGCCTGCAGTTCCAGGCCGTGCACCACCTTTTCCCACGCGTGCCTCGCCACAACCTGCGCAGGCTGCAGGCGCTCGTGAAGGAGTTCTGCGCCGAGACGGAGATTGAGTACATGATTCACGGTTTCGCGGCGGGCAACGGCGTCGTGCTGGGCAGATTGCAGGAAGTTGCTGAGCAGGCGAAGATGATGGCGGCGTGTCAGAAGCACATGGCTGAGACCGGCGAGAGCGGGCTTCACTGATTCTGCCATCGTTTTTGTTTGTTCTCCTATATTTCCTCGGTTCTTTTTTTTTTTTTAATATAGATTCGTACCGTCACTGTAGCACAACGGAATGCAAAAAAAAGTAATGTACGATCAAAAAGATTTCCTGTGTCACTTGACTCCAGCCCTCTCATCGCATCAAGAGAGCTCGCCTGATATTAATATTTGATCTACCACTCATCCTGCAAAAGAGCACAACAGGAAAACAAACACAGACGAATTCCGAGTGAAACCAAGGACAAGTAATAAGAAAGCCTTTCTCGGCTTCTGATGGTGTCACAGTATTCGAAACCCCATCCCTTTCAAAAAAATCACAAAAGCACAAAAAAAAGTCCCACAAGCCTTTTAACCCCCAAATGCCTAAAATGGCACTCCAAACCCAGAAAAAACGCCTATTCGCCCAACGCCCTAACCACGTCAAACAGGATACCCGCTAAAGCCGATCTTCAATCCCCCTCGCATGCCACTCTGCGCCTCGGTGCCCCACTGCTGTTTCCAGCCCACCTCGGCCGCTCGCGCGGCTTCGAAAGCCTGCCGGCAGTCTTCCGGTAACTCGTCCAAGATATCTGAGGGAATAGTGCCTAGACCTGACGAGCCGGAGGTTGGGTCTGTGATGGTGCCGTCTGGGCCGGGGAAGCCGGCATTGGAGATTGGAGGCGCGGTGTAGGTTGTGTCGATGACGGCGTAGTTGCGGGAGACGACTTGGGGGACGGCGGGGAAGATTGTGGGTTCAGAGGAGGGCTCGTTGTTGGTGGTTTGGGTGGAGCCGTTTGTGAGGTGTTGTTGTAAAGAGGAGTCGGTGGTGGGTTGTGGTGGGATTTGCTCCCATTTGACGTGGGTTGGTTGCATGATGGTTGGGTAGAACATCATGTTTGTGTGAGGATCGTAGACGCCGTCGTGTGTTGACTTGCGTGTGGCTGCCATGATGGAGTTGAATCGGCTGAATGAAGTTAGTATGCAACGTGGTAGAATTCAGACACGAATGAACGTACCTCGCTTCCTTGGCGTGCATGAACTGCCAGTTTCCAATGGTTATGTTGTTCCTGCGTTTGCTGCCGATCGCCGCCGGTTTGCCAGCTCCAACAGTGCTCGCACCTCCAGTCTGGCGGTACACCTCGCTTGCACCAAACCACGCAACGTAGCGATTGCGGTTGTACGGCTCATCTTTTCCGGGAATCAAATCATCCGGGTCTGCGAGTTCGCCTTCAACGACGCCGCTTTCGCGCGCCTGGGTGACCTTGTAATCGTCGATAATCCTCCTTCCGCCAACGATAATTCTAGCGCCGAATTCGCGGAAGACAGATCGTGCGACGACCACACCAATGTTGCGTCCCTTGTAGCTGCTGGGCAGCACTTCTCTCTCGATCAAGTCCTTCTTCTCCGCGTCGTTGACGAGAACCTTGTAAAGCTTAGGGTGCTTGGTGAAGAAGAGGTAACTGTCTCGGAAACCGCAACAACGTGCTGGCTCAGTCGAAAGCATATAAAGCCTCTCGCCGCGTCCCTCGATTGTGAATGTGCGGACGCGGTATTCGCGACCGCCTTGCAGGTGGCCGTTCTCGTCGACCTTTTCGTCCCCTTCATCGTCCTGGTCGATTTGCGCCTCGTCGTTCACCACGTCGTATTTGTTGCCCTCGAAGATGACATGAGGCGCCTCTGGCGGTGCTCCCTTTCTCCTTCCTCTGAAGCCTCCGCGGCCAGATCCTACAGGCCTTCCTCTCTTGCGCTTGAAAGGCGTGCCGGACTCGCTGCCATCCTCGCCCACTTCGGGAGTTCCAATGTGAGTCTTTGGTGGTCGGCCTGGTCCTCTTCCTCTCCCTCTCCTCCTTGGAATGGTTGTAATCCGGGGCGGACTGTCTCCATCGTCGTCGTCGTCGTCCGGTGCAGGCGTGTGCGCGTCGTCCTCGTCCTCGCCGGCGCCGTCGTGGGGTGTCGCATCGCGGGTAGCTTCGGCATCAGCATCGTCGCCGGCATCAATCATCTCTTCGTCGGATCCATCGTCTCTGACTATAGGCGCAGGGCTTCCTGTAGTGGTGGTGGTGTTAGCGGGTGTTGTGATGATGATGATGATGGGTAGTGAAGAGTGCGGGTCAACGTACTGCCAACAGACTTGCGCGGGTGGCCTTTATGGCCTTTCTTGAATGGCATCCTATGCTGGTGCTTGAGCGGGGGACCTCGAATGGGCTTCGAATGTGCCTCCGCTGGATGCGGCTTGCGGGTTGTGGTGGGAGCTTCAAGCAAGTTCGCGACAAGCCAGAGAGCGAGACGGGAGACCAAACGCGCGCGCTCAAATGCTCCCTCTCCGCTCGGGCCATTCTCGGGGACCACCACGCCTTTACCACATGTGTGCATACCTGCGTGTATTTTAACATGTGCAAATAAATGTGTCTATATGAAATCAAGCTATCTCATCTATGCTTGTCTTGCGCTGATATCGAGTTGACAGATTCACTATCCTTGGGTGGCGGCTTCTCGTCTTCCCCATACACCGCATCAGTCCTGTCCTCAGCAGCCATGCCCTCCAACGCCTGGTCCACGCCCATCGCATTCACAGCATCCTGGTCACATTGACCTTGCGCGTGGGTACGTCTCTCCTCCGCCTTTACTTCGCCTCGCTCCAAGTCCCTTTGCGCTTCCTCCCGTCTTGCTTGATCTTGATCCTCCAACTTTTCACTCATATCCAGCCTTCTCAGTGGATTCCTCTCTTCGGTGGCACCCGTCGCTGCTTTCTTCCGAATGCTCCACCCACCACGCCACCCAAACCAATGCGTCTCCCACGGCCCACGCAAAGAAGCCACAACCAAAGCTGCGCCAATGCTGCCCATGCTGTAACTCCCGCTAGCAATCCAGCCTCCGCGTTCATACAAATTGCTTCCGACGGACGTTCCAACCAATTGCCCGCAGAAAGTCGCCACCATGAAGACAGTATTCACACGACTGCGTCCCTTAGGCTCTACGGCAAATAGCGCAGTACGGTTTGCGATCTGACAGGTTTGCATGCCGAAGTCGTTCAGGAAGGCCTGGATAACGGGTCCTGCGACGGTGAAAGTGCCTGTGTATGTTCCTAGAGTGATCCCGATCAGAGCGTACATCAAGCCTAATAGGACGGAGAAGATCGGCACAAAGCGGTCTATGATTATGCGCGCATGGAATGGCCCGATGCACATGCTGACAATGCCAACGAGGGCGAAGAGCCCAATGACTAGGGTGCTGTAGTTGTATGGGTCATCCGAAAGCAAGAAAGTCAAAGTCGTCCAGAAGTTTGTGAATGTTGCTGATGTGAAGAAAGTGATGAAGCAAGCTTGTACTAGGATCGCGTGCTTGGTGAGCATTACCAACATGCTCCAAAGCATTTTGAAGTAGTTCAGACCACTCGGGTTGGAGGAGGGATAGTCCGGCATGAACAAGTACAGGAGGAACCAGACAGTGTACTGTAGCGCCACAGATAGCCAGAAGATAGAGCGCCAGTGTAGGTACTGAGTCATGATTCCTGAGAGCACTCTGGCCACAAGAATGCCCATCGTCAATCCCGACACGACGATAGACATTGCAGAAGCACGGCGCTCAGGAGGAGCCAGATCACCAACCAGCGGGAGCATAATTTGCGGCGTCACAGTCGCGACTCCCGTCAAGAACTGTATCGCAATAAAAGCATTCAACTTTTTCGTCGTCGCCAACCCGATGCTATGAGAAACCGTCAGAACAAAACATCCCAAATCACCAGATCCGACAATCGACAACTCACGACAACGACGCCGTCAAAAACACCAAATACAGCACAAACGGCCTCCTCTTCAGCAGATCGCCAAGCGGACACAGAGAAAACAAGCCAACCGCATAACCCGCTTGCGCGAGCGTCGGGATATTTGCTACTTCAACGTAGTTGACGCCAAAGTCCTCGGCCAGGATGTCCAGGATGGGATGCGAGTAGTACAGGTTCGCGACTGTGAACGCGCCCGCAGCGCCGAATAAGAGATTCAGCCATATGGTGAATCGAGGCGGCTCGACGGGATCCCAGCGGCAGCGTTTGGGCGTGTAGGTGATTTTGTCGAGGATGCGCCAGAAGGTGGCGAAGCGGCCTGCATCAGTTGTGGATTTATTGTCTTGGTCATTGTTGGTTTGGGATGTGATGGATGTGTGGTCAGGCGAGGTCGATGCTGACAATGGCGGTGGCGTCGTCTGGTGTTCGGACTTCTCGCTCGCAGCAGTGGAGGAGTCCGTGGGCGGCGGTGTCTTCATGCTTCTGCTGGTTTCAGAGGAAGAGCATCGTCACACAGACAGACAGACAGACATACATGCATATGGTCAGGAGATGTTCAAAGGAGAAAATGACATTGTGATAATAAGATCGACGACATGCTGAGATCCACACTATCGCAATGCAGATTGTCTTCCCGTTCGACCTGTCATCGTCCCGCCCTTCGTCTCATTCGGTTCGGACTTGGGAGGAGTAAAAGCCGGCATCTCTGAGCCGCGGTGTTGATCTTATCCGCTCGCACTCTAGCTTCAAAGTCCGTACTGCTCGTGCTGATACTGCATGATCAGTACGGAGTCTGAACCTAGACTGCTGCATTGGCACTTGGACCGATATCGCCATCGCTTTCTTTGGACCTTCTCTGGTATTTCTCTTTCAATATCACTGTTGGGTTTGGTTGTATACTTGACGATTTCCACATCATACCGAATTTCGTAGAGGAGAACGGGTGATACTCGAAGTTCAGATCAGATGCTCAGGCAAGATAACATGGTAGTCACAATGCGTGCATGTATTCATCGCGTGAACAGGAGACCAGTGCTTCGGATAGATCCGCGTGGAGTCAACCAGCTCTCCTCCGACACCCATCTGATACCGCATCCCCATCGTTGAGCCTCGCAACCAATTGGGACCCTGTGACGTTTGAGCAAGGAAACAAAACAATCCAATCCATCAACAGATACCGAAGATGTCGACCGAAACCGACCCTCCCAACACGAATAATGTGTCGCAGTCTGTCGATGCTGAAACAACTACAAAGAAGGAGCATGTGCTATCCAAATTCGGCAGCGAGCTCAAGGCTATCCTCGAGGAGGCTGCTTACGATGAGATGTACGGTGTGAAGTTGGTAGCACCACAAGAAGAGTAAAATGCGATACTCCCCAAGATATTCAAATCGATGCTGACGAGCTATCTCCCAGATCAGAAGCTCCTCAGCCCACGCTCGTTATCCTACAGAAATTCCTCCGTGCCAACGAAGGCAAACTGCCCGAAGCGAAGGCGCAACTGCTCGCAGCTCTGAAGTGGAGAAAAGAATACAACCCTTTGGCCGCGAAAGAGGAGGTCTTCAGCAAGGCCAAGTTCGGCGGTCTGGGATATGTCACCAAAGTGAAGGGAGCGAAGCTCGGTGCACAGGACTCGGTCAACAAGGAGGATGTTATCGTCTTCAACATCTACGGCGCAGCAGCCAAGAACAGCAAGGAGACGTTCGGTGATACAGATGCGTGAGTAGTGATCTCACCGTCACCAGCAGCTCGAGAGTAAGATGAGCTAACCAAAATGCAGCTTCGTGCGCTGGAGAGTAGCCCTAATGGAGCTCACACTCGCCCACCTCGACCTGCCAAACGCCACATCCCCAATCCCCGACTACGGCCAGGGCCTCGACCCCTACCAGGCCATCCAGCTGCACGACTACCAAAGCGTCAGCTTCTTTCGCCAGCCCGCCGAGATCAAAGCCTCGAGCACCAAGATCATCGACCTGTTCCAGCGCTACTACCCCGAGACCGTCAGCTACAAGTACTTCGCCAACGTGCCGCTGCTCATGCAGTGGATGATGGGGGCGATGAAAGCGCTCATGTCCAAGGACTCGGTCCAGAAGATGACTTGGACGTCTTACGGCAACACGCTCGATCAGTACTTGGGCAAGGATGTACCCAAAGAGTATGGAGGAAATGGTCCGGCTCTCGAGGGCTCTGCGTGGACTGTCAAGTACGATGAGGCTACCCCGACTGCGACTGAGAAGGTTGAGCCGAGGAAGACGGCGGAGCCGCTAGCTCAGCCACAGCCTTCCACTACGGCTCCGGATGCGACTGCTGCTCCTGCTGCCGTGGCAGAGCCTCAGCCATCGACCGCTGCCGCCAGTCAGCCCAGCGAGACTGAGGTGGCCGGTGCTCCTGAAGTCACGAAGTCCTGAGCCTGCATACGGACGATCATATCTGGCTGGTACAAGACTGCTTAGAACCAGATTGTTTTGTGTTTTAGCGTAATACCCGAGTTTTGCTTCTCCGCTCATTAAACATGGATTGTGTAGTTGTAGGCTCATATAGCGCCCGCAAGCAACAACATTTACATACCTTGTTACGGCTCAAAATCTTTGTACGGACTCTCGATGACAAGCCAAGGAACTTAGTCTTTTAGCATCAACGTTACTAGGAACAACGCTTTAGGTCTGAATAAGCACTTTGCGCAGTATCTCAATGGTCGGTATGCTCGGAGACATGCATATTGGTACCAGCATATTTTCAATTATTCCAACGTCAAGTTCCCATAGATGTCGCGAATTGCCTCACCTTGAGGACTCTCATGCGGCTTGACGAACCATGAATCATCGTATACGGGAGAGATCAATGCTGGACGAGTAGTTCGATTATCGTGAGCAGTCACATCTGAGTGACTATCAGGATGCTCCTCTACCTAGACTTCTGATGACTATTCTCTTTTTGAAGGACCTTGGGCGACCATCTGCCTTTCACTGAACGTCCGCAGTCTGCCACTCAAGATGCAACACCAATTCCCGAGTCTCATCTCCGCATCAAGGAGACACACAGTCAACATCACTTCCTCGCGGGAAACCGATCCATCTCCTCGTCTTGTGATGCCGCAAGTCCTTCTGCTGAAAAGCCAACATATGTACCAGGTTGAAGACTGGGATACGGCATGCAAACTTGCGCCTTCGTCCGCGCCATTCTCATGTTGAGCGAGGAATAAAGGTTTGCCCAGCCGAGTCACAAGTGAAGTCCTTGCAGACCAATGCACGCATCGAGCTCGAGTCATCCTCCACTGAATCAAGTCCACGCAGGAACGACTCTTCCTCGGTGCCAGGAAGGACTTTGGGTCTGTTGATAGCTTGCCACTGTGCCGGCGATGCTGCCACTGCAGCTTGCCCGTCGCCTGCCTTGCCAGCTCGCGCAAACCATTTCCTGACAGTCCAACGAGGTGGTGAGAGTTCTTTGAAGGGGAAGTTTGCATCTGTCCACGAAATGTCCGGGAATTGCAGGCGATACGCCCAGAAATTTCCCAATTCGTTGCACAGTACCATTGCAAGAGTAAACAGCCTGCAGAGAACGGCCTCTCGCGCGTACCCACGTGCATCGTCTTTTTCGTCGTACTCCGAATACAGAATCAACTTCTCACGTATCATGTCACCGTGTATGAGGCCCAGCAACTTCTCATGTGCCGGTTGGTCTGGTTTCCCATCGTGAACTTCAGCAGCCATTCTGTCAAGCTCTGTGTGCGGAATGTTGCCAATGATGACCGGCCTGTTGGAACGACCGTCGACGTCTGTCAGTCCTTTATCAACTCGGTTGAGTTTGATGGATGTCATGGTGACGAGACCATCCTCCAACTTTTCCAGAAGACGAGTCTGAGCGTCGACTAGTTGCTTCATGAGCCTCTGGCCAATAGCAACGCTTTTGCCGGTCATCATGTTTATGGGTATTTTTTTACCTCGCCGAAGATTCGTCGCGAAAATGTTCACAAATACGTATTCACGCTTGCCATTTGCATCGCCCGTCGACGGTATACTGCTGCGGAGCACAAGGTGTGGTAGTTGAGTGTCAAGACGGAAGCTGACCGTCAGCCACTCAGAATCGCCCTCAATTTTGCGACCAAGAACAAAAGTTTCTTGCTTGTGCTTTTTGCCATCGCCAACGTGAACTGATTTTGCGACGACAGTGACAGGCCGAAAGGATCTTACCCTGGACATCTGGATGGTCCATTTCCCTGTCCTGTTCTGCAGATGCGATAGCGCATCCTTCCCACGATAATTCTTGTGGAGGAGCTCGTCGTCCAGACCGTGGTTCTTTGCCACGGCACCAACCAAGTCGAAAAGCTCCGGCAGCTCCAGGAATTGTTCGTCGTCATCCAGGCTATCGCGTAGTCCCTCGCATGGCATGTTGCTGTGATAAAAGCTAGTCGGAATGTCGTCCGTATAGTCAGCGTCGTTTACTTCAAGAACGATGGCGCGTCGCTTGTTTGGTGTGTCTAGAGCAGGCGGACTTGTCGGGCGCTTGAGGGTATTGTAGCTGGCGGCATGTTTGGTCTGCTCAGGGAAAGCCGAGAGTTTGGCTTCCGTATTACCCATTGGCGGTGTGTGTTGAGCGAGGTGTCTATCGTGAGAAATGCGCTAAAAAGTCGAAGTGGTTCCGCGATGGCGAGGTGTTGGTGAGCGAAAAGACGACGATTGACGGGATGGTAGCGGCAAACGCCAAGTGGTGTTACTGAATGCTGGATGGCAGGCGCGCGCTCAATCGCCCTTTCCTCACTTGTCGCCTCAGGCTTGACTGCTCGACAAGCCTCACTCTTATCGCAGCGTCCATGGCCATCTCAATATCAGCATGCCACCACGATTACACCTTTCACATCTTTCCTCATGTTGTCGTTTCCAGCAGTGGTCACACTCGTAAAAGCGTACACTGCTCATGGACAGATGGCATTGACAATGCGAGTGCCAAGCATACCAAGAGCGCTGCAACGGAACCTTTGCGCTCTAGCTTATTAAGCGAAGGATTGCTTACATGCAAACCACCACGGCCGCTGGAGTCTTAAATGAACCTCTCAGTCGCCACTGCGATGTGTGAGATGTAGGAATCGAGCCCTGACGCCAGACGACAAAATCATAGCACAACGACACAATGTCTCCTACTGACAAAATAGCAGTCATCGGCCACAACGGCTGGGCAGCCAGATCAATCATCAAAGCTCTTGCGTCTCAACCCTTGACGCAACCCATGCGTGTGCTCGTGCGCGAGGGCTCCAATGCCGATGCGCTGCCAGAAAACACCGAAATTGCAAGATACTCCTGGTCGAATGAGGCATCGATTGCGAATGCCTTGGAAGGAGTTGACGTTCTGTTGTATTCAATACCTCAATCCCGAGCCTAGACCGTCCTAGCTAACGTGCAGCAGATCTTTCATTGGTCATGACGGCTTGTCGGACCAGAAGAAATTGATCACACACATGAAAAATGGCAAGTTGAAGTTATTCGCGCCATCCGATCTGGCACTTCCGTACACCGCCGAGGAGCGCCGCGATGTGCAAGTGCCACGCGAAAAGCTGGAGCTGGAGCATGAATTGGATCACACAGGCGTTCCATTCGTTACGATTTGCATTGGCAACATGACTTCTTTCGCTTTGGACTCTCCGTAAGTCAGGCGGCGCTGAGTCGTAATATTCAACAGCTGATTTCTTAGTTACATGGGTGTTGATATACCCAACAATCGCATTCTGCACACGGGCAGCAGCAAATCCAATCGAGTCTTCTTGTGGTGCGTTACCCGCTTATCCTGGTTGAGTTGTATCGAGAATGCTAATTTACCCAGCTCTCTCGACTACATAGCAGCAGGCTATGTGTCGATGTTTTTCAAGCACCCGCTTTCGTCGCTTGCAGGTCGTCTTATCGGACTGAACGAGCTATCTCCGACAGGCGGTGAAATTGAAGATATGATGCGCCAGAAGTCTGGCCAGTCGCCACATGTAGCTTACGATACCGTCGAAAACGCCATAGCGCAAGCCAAAGCTGGAAGACTGGACGCACTGGTGCGAAAGAAAATGGGCGATGGCTCGCACGGAGTCGGCGACGACATCTGGGAGGTAGAGGGCTACCAGAAGAAGACGCTTGAAGACCTCATCCTTGGCGATGGATTGGAAGATCCAAAGTATATTGAGCCCAGCGATGACACTCGACATTTCCTTGATAGCTTCTTTCCGTAGGTAGCCACCTCAATGGCAACGTCGGTGCCGCTTGCGCTGTCGTGAGGCATAAGTGTTGAATTGGTCAACAACATCTTTTGTTCCAAATCGTCTCCCTGATAGTTCTGGCGTATTTCCGGGGAAGAGATCGAATGCCGCTCGACACAATCGACGTTCCAATCGTGCATTTATGCTCTCCGGCGCGGAGCTTTCGCAATGCTTACACCGCTGGCGAAAGCACCTCTGGCAGAACGTATACACCCGCTGCAGAGCATATCTTCATCCCCGTCGAATTCTCGTCGGTCTAGTTTGGCTGTGGCGTACGTCGCTTGTAAAGGTGAATCTGGTAGCGCATGTTTTCAAGCTCAATAGGATATTGAAGTCCTTCTGGAACTCTGAACCACTTCGACTCGTCGGTCAGGACCTTCTCCCAAAGAGCTTCTTCGGGGAAAGCTCCCAGCAGTGTATGGTCAAGAAGCCATTGCATTGGGTATTTCTTCTCCGCTCCGTTGATCGACACGGTTGAGTAGCTGCCAGGACTGTCCACAATAAGCAGCAATGATCCATCGTGCATGCTTGTTGTTAGATTCTTGAGGAAACGTTGGGTCTTGGGAACAGATGTCGAATATAGTTCGTTCAATGTGAACATGATAGTCGTCAGGTCGACATTGCTCGCCTTCTGTGAGACTCTCTGGTCGTCCCATTCGAGGACATCCGCCTGTTCACACTTGGCTTCGAACTCTTTCTTAGCAACCATCGGTGCGCTGGCTGCACGTACAGCTGCCGAAGCGTACTTTGACAATACTGGCATCGCGATTGCGGCTTCGGCCAGCTTATCAGAAATGGGCTGCCACTGGGCAATGTCAACCAAAGTGGCATCCACCGCGTTCCTGTCGGCATTTTCACCTCCAGAGTTCTTGTTCAAATTGAGCCAGCTTGCCATGCTCACAAGCTCAGCGCCAGCACCAGCTCCGATGCCAAGTACTTTCAACGGTTGGTCGTCCGGAGTGGCTCGCGATTTCTCAAGTAGAAACTTGTTAATGTTTTCGAAGACCTGTAAGTATCCCAGGGACCTCGCAGCACTCCATCGGATCGCATAGGCCCGAAGGTAGTGCTCGCTGCCGAAAGCAGTGGCAAAGTCTCGGTTGTACAGATGACCTTTGACTTCCTGTAGTACTTTTTCGAAAGTATCGAAATCGTCTCCCCACAAGGAGTCGCGGAAGATGTTCAGGCAGCGTTGTTGAAGATTTGTCGTGATCTTGCTTGATCGAAGACGGGCCTGATCCTGCTCTTTGGTGGCGCCCTTGCGAGCGTTGACTTTTGCGGCTTTGGCAGATTTCAAGTCGGCTTTGGCAGCCCGAAGCTCCATCAACTTTACACGATCTTTGTTCATCGTTGCTGATACTTGTGGTTATTGATATATGGTGATAGTATCAGATCCCGCCCATCTAAAAGTTTAGCGGACTTAGCGAAAAATCCACCAAATCCTCTCGGCCAACGGCCGAATTGCGGAGGCGATCCAGAGTGGGGATTCAATGTTGTGAGCCATCCTGGTGATTGGGACCTCCAATTGTATACCTCGGATGGTAAGCTATACCTTTGATCAGTAGGATGCTCGTCAGCTAAGTATCGTTTTATCTGTCCTCGCCCCAAGCATTCGATTGTTCCCACAAAGCATTCACACGAAGCACCACCCTAACAACTCACCACAACTACATTCAACATGCGTCTCCCATACATCCCCGACGATCCTCAAATGGACACAGAAGAGGACGCAGCTATCGTTCAACGCGTCAAAGACCGCCGCGGCGGCAAGCTCATCGCTCTCGATAAGACTCTACTACACGCACCCGCAGTAGCCAACGGCTGGAACAGCTTCCTCGGAGCCATTCGCACGCAAACATCCCTCCCAGGCAGCGTGCGCGAGCTCGCCATCTGTCGCGTGGCTGTGTTGAACAAGGCGTGGTACGAGTGGGATCAACACAGACCTATATTGGAACAGACGGGCGTCTTGAGCGCGGAGGCTGTGGGAAGTCTGAAAGAGAAGCCAACAAGCGGCGGCAAGGATGTACGAGCAGGCATATTCGATGAGAAGCACTTGGCTGTGCTGGAGTACACTGATGCTATGACACTTGGGTGCATTGTGCCTGAGCCAATTTTTGCGCAGCTGAAACGCTTCTTCACTGAGAAAGAGGTTGTGGAGATTACAAGCACAATTGCAGCCTACAACTGCGTTTCCCGATTCTTGGTCGCTCTCGATGTAGGAGAGATGGCCGAGAAGTATGACATAGATATGAGTGGGAAGACAGCTTGATCTAAAATTAAGAGCAGTTGAGGAGCACTCTGCGAAGCGCTCCGTCTATGTTATGTCTAGGCCGTTATAAATCGTAAGTAACCACCAACGCCGACGCTTCCAAAAATCAAAAAAGCCTCTAAGAATCCAATCAGTAATTCACTGTCACTGTGTTCCCACTGATGGTCATTATGCCAGTGTATGCCGCCCTCCCGCTTCCGAAATCGCCATGCCAAATAGCGTGGTCGCCATTGATCGCAATATCCAGACCGCCAGGTGCTACCAATCCAGCTGTTCCGGTAGCCATGAGCTGTCCTCTTCTCGTGTAGGGTCCTTTGATTGAGTCTGCAGTTGCGTACTCCACTTTGTACTTGGTGGTAGTGAAGCACTGTGGTGAAAAGAAGAGCACGTACTTGCCGCCCAGCTTCGTGAGTGATGGAGACTCAATGTAAGCACCGTCATCAACACCATTGGTCAAGATCTGCACAGGATTCCCGATCTTCGTCCTGCCGTCTTGTGCCACTTGCTGGAGCATCAGAGGTGTCGGGACGATAGGAGCGACAGTGTTGCCGCATTCGCCGCCGTGACCTATGGCGTTGCCGTCGACCTTGTATGTGACCCAGCGTGTGCCGTCCACATTGGTATATCCAGCAGGGTCGATGGCTCCTCCCTCGGAAATCGGACAGATCCAGGGTTCCGTGCTTGTGTCGGTGTATGGGCCAGTCACTGTCTTGCTTGTAGCATAGCTGACGCAATGAAGCTTTGGTCGAGACTTCAGAGCAGCGGTATAGTATATGATGAACGAGCCGTCTCCTAGCTGAACGGGATCAGGAGCCCACTGCGAAAATAGTCAGTCCCGAAAGGGTCAATATTTCAAAGTGCATCACTTACCACACGAGCATTGCCTGCGTCCACCCAACTTGGCAGGTTTGGAAGCGCATCGTCGCCAGGTGTGAACTGCCAGTTTTTCCAGTCCGCTGTGAAAGCCTTTTGCATGTAGACTCTCTTTCCATTTACTATGGCGTTCGTGCTGAAAGCATACCAGCCTTTCGCTGTCCTTAAGAACCCAGGATCAGGGAAGTTCTGACCGCCCATGATAGGACTTACGTTCACGCGCTTCTCCAATCCATGTTGCACAGGCAGTGCCAGTACGCTTGCGAAAAGCACGCCATATATGCTCAGCGCCAGGAATGAGAAGGTCATTGGAATGTCAGGCCCGGTGTGTTGCTACGAGAGAAGCCGGATCCAAATGTCCAGAGAGACTGTTGTTAGGTTAAGGTTGTGCGAGTATTAATATTAAGGGTGATCGAGAAAGAGTCAAACAAAAGTATCGCCAGGGCATGAAGACGTTATATGAAAAATGCTCAGAACCTCCCTTTCGCGTTGGCGAACGCCTGGTCTCCAACGTCCATGCCGTGCATTCTTTGCACGGCGCGGTCTGCTGTGGCGAAATTGCTACTGGCATATCGGGGGCACTACTCGTCGTATAAAAGTGATGCTAAGCTGGCCGGTCGGCCTAAAATAGACTTATGGCGTAAACTATGCCGTTTGGACAAAAGGGTCGCGGAGGCCAGATGCATCCGAAGAGGCAACTGACAGAGTGCTTATCTGTGAAAAACCGTGTGATAAGCGCGTAGCCGTACGATGAGTGGTAAGGTCTTATTGCGCACGTTGCGTGTAGAGAAGGAGAGATGCGCAGACCAAAGGATGAACAACGTGAGATCGACAGGAGTCAGGGAGCACTTCTAGGTTCATCAATGAGGCCAAGCCAATTTCTCCGCCAGGGACCCTCTTTTAGGGTATATTATTAGGGTATGGGGTACATCAAAGCCCACATGCAGATGCATTCGCGATGATTGAATTATAAAAGCTATGGGTGTCGATGTGGGACAAATAAAGCTTTGATGGCGATCTGGCACACAGAGTAATAGATAAGTGAGCTTTAGATGCAGTTATACCGAACGTTGGTGCTTTGTTGGAATTTTCACAACGAAACAGGAGTTGTTGAGTCCTGAGCGTATGTTACATGTATGTACAAACGGGTTGCCAACCAATGTTCAGAAGAACACATACACGGTAACAACTACAGTCATGCACCCATATTCGATGGTCTCTCTCCGGATGCCATTAGATAGCAGCACATATGTAATCATCTCTCATCAAGTTTCGAGTGTTGTATATGAAGTTGTTCATATTCACACACGCACATACCAAACCTTCGCACTGACTGGATACCACAGGTCACACCCGTCCCAGAAAAAGAAACAAGACTTCGGCTGCGACCTTGCTCTGTATATCGTTCTGCACGTGGTGCCCAGCATCTTGGATCATTGCGAGTTCCACACCACCGAAACTTTCGGCCTCCGTTCCTTCAATGGCACGAATACGAGATGCAACTCGCGGCGATGGCTCTGCGCTCTTCGCCAGTCGCACCTCGAATGCTTGCCGATACTGAGCGGCCTGCAACCTGCACATGTCAACATCTATCATCATGTCCTCCGCACCTACAATGATGCAGACTTGATCATGCTGGCCATCGTCCCTAGGCTCGGTGAGGTTCGCAATCACTTCGTTGATGTCCAACCACTTCGGATTGCCATTCCACCAAGCCCAGAATTCGCCAAACATCCCCAGCGGCCAGCCCATACTTTCATAAGCTGGCATCCGACTTCTGAATTCGGGGACATTCTCCATAGGATACTTGTGTCCGAAGAACGCTTGATGAACCAGCCGGTCAGAAGACAGGGGTGAAGTGGGATGCTGAAGGTGCACCAGATTTCGCAAGGCAAACCAAGGGTCGGTCTTCAACCAGTTCCAGTACACACCGTAACTTCCAAAGTGAGGGATTGCATCTAGCAGAACAAGCGCACGAGCTTTGATCACGCTTTGAGCAAGCGCATATTGCAACAGCCCACCGCCAGAAGAATGTCCCACTACCACCATGTCGTCAGACCGAGCATCTTGTTTCGCATGTTCGAAGCATGCACGCAGATCCTCGACGCATGACTCTAGCGATGTGCGGTAAACCATGTCGAGGAAAGACACGGGATAAGAGGCTCCATGATTGCGGAAACTGTACGCATATAGCAGACCGCTATAGCCGAAGTGATGGAGGTGGTCCATGAACTCGAGCCAGACGCTGGCGCTACCGTGGCCGCCATGCGCGAAAAAGACGGGAGGTACGTCGCTACATTGCTTTGGCCGTGATATCAGCAGCTCGAGGTCTCCATGCTCTGTTTTCGCGAAGACTCGCTCGACATGTTCGGGGAGCGGGCAATACTTCGGTGGCTGCGTGCTCCATCGGAGGGTTGCAAGTGACCGTAGGGCCTCGACCATGCTTCTCGACTTTACGTCTCTCGACTGGTGGGTAAATCGTTGGAGGCTGTTATCGTCACATACCAGCAGAGTTGTGCACGGGCTGGTGAAAAACAGCGCAGAAACGGGCTTGCGAGCGGTCTGGAGGTCACTTGTTCACTTATCTGAGCTTGCTCCATGGCAATACCAGGACAGCTGATATTGCCGCACAAGGCCAAGCCATCACGCCACTGGGCGGTATGTCGAGCATACGCCCTGCTTCCACGTCGGACATTTTGCACAACTTGCCAAGTTGACGATTCTGCTGCATGCCCAGGTGTCGAGGATGTGCTACATCTTGCATTGCAGCCATGGCAGTGTTTTGTCTAGACCTCACTTGAATGAAGTTGAACGTATATGGTCGTGGTTGTGGCGCTCTCTCAGCAAGCAAACATCGGCAGACTCAAGGTAACTCGGCCTTTCGGTGTTGACGGACGTTGTACTCGCTTAATTTATGCGGTGTCGCCAGAGAGGCTTTACCCTGATCAGCCTCCGGCGAAGTCCGCTAGAGCTTGGCCTTGGACGACTCCACCGCGATGAAGGGGATCCTTGATCGATTGCCTTGATTGCAACTTCGCAAGTAAACCCGTTAAGATGCTTTTTATCTACATATATGTATGGGGCTTCACGACAAACCTACGTCACCTTGGCTCCGTGGATGGCATTGAAGTCGCCTGAATGTCAACTGCCGTTATACCCGTTTCTCTCTAGCCGTATGTCAGTTTCCAATAGTGTCACCGTAAGCAGCGAGTACCGAACAGCGAGTCGCGACAACCAGAGGCAATAATTGCGGAGGGGCGGAGAAGGATTGACCGACTCTCACGCATGCATGCAGGAGAGCACACAGCGCACACAATGCTCAACTCCTTCATGCTTACGAAAAGCATATATATATGCGCATGCTCTCCGTCCATATGACGATTATCACGGCAATCAAGCGCACACGCTTGAAATTGGCTGCTGCGGACACCGCCAGCAGGAGCGAGATCTCAGGATGCAGCGATAAAAGGTCCGCTGTTGCAATCCTGGAAACATTCTCACGCGATTGCTGCAGCAGTTTGGCTGAGAAGACCACTGCATACAGCGTCTCCTGGCCCCCATGGCGAGCGTCGGTGAATGGGGAGCCGCAAAACTTAAGCCTATACCACGCAGGCAAGTAAGCGCACGATGGACTGAAGTCTCCGCACACGCATTCGCGGTGTGCTGATCAGGCTATGCTTCTTTGGGCGGGCCCCAAGAAAATGATGGAGCAAGGTGCTGTGGATGTGCCCTTTGCCATGCCCTGCCACGCCCTGCATGCACGATCAAGTCCGCCACCGAGCCACTGATGTGGCCCCCTATATTTAGTCGGTCAGAGTTGTTGGCTGGCTGTGAACCGTGAGACACACCCCGCGATTCTTGACTCTTACCTGCAGCATGCACTGTCCCAATCAGGAGGATCTCTCTCGAGACTAACGCGCATGGACCGATGCTTAACTCGGCGGCATCCTGTCTTTTGTCACTTCTCGGACGGTGGGCATTCCAGGACACGAGCAAAACCTTGCGCCGACGTAGGTGCTACCTCGCGTGCAACGTGCCAGGTGCCAGCTCTTTTGCCTTTCTGGTCCGCAACGCCGTTTGACAGTGATGATCGTGTCGTATAGCAGACGCATGACCTCGGAGGCAATCTTATCGTCGATAGGGTTGTCCTCACACGCTTTTCGCCGACGCAAAAATGTGTTGCATGCCGCATATCCGCATGCATATGTGCTCACTGTTCAGGAGCATGCTCGCCCTCTGGCACAGAGGCGCAGGCTGAGTGGGCTGATGGAGCCCCATCCTGTGACATACTCGGCCTCTCCAGCACCGTGATTGGCAGTCTTGGCCTGGCTGACGTCGGGTTGCGTTCCATTCCCACCAAGAGTGCCATGTGCCTTGCATGCCTAGGCGTTCTATTGGAGACCTGGCGATCACACAACACTGTACCGGATCCCCATCGTCTCAGCACTAGCGATGTCCATTTTCGTCCTGGCTAAGGCTGTAGAGCTTCGCTAAGCCTTGGGGTTTCAACTGTCATATCCGGTAGGCTATGCTTACGCTTCGAAGGCCCCACTGTTTTCTTCAGCGATACCATATATGCTTACACCCTTAGGCGACGTGCTGTCCACACCTTCCACTACCATCGCACAACCATGTCGCAGTCAATTCAACCCGCCCAAGAGCAAATGCTCTTTCCCTCTGGCTCTGGGAACGCTTCGGCCTTTCTGGAGGTATCAGGATTGACACCAGAGCTGTTCGCAGATGTATCACAGTCCAAGTTCGTTTGGGCAGTGTCTCTGCTGCTATTACTTGGTCTCGCACGTCTCGTCGTTTCTGGAAGAAACAAGCTCCCACCTGGAGTGAAGCCGTTGCCTAGACTTCCTGGTTCGTACATCTCTATCGTTACTGACATGAGCACTACTAACGAACTCAACAGGTCTTCCGTGGGCTGGTCGTTTCTGGGACGTTCCTGAGGAAGGTGTCAAGGCGGCATGGCACTTCGGTGCTCTGCACAAGAAGTATGGCCCAATCTACGAATGGAAGGTCATGGGCACGATTCACATCTGGGTCGAGAACGACAAGATTGCCCGCGACCTCTTCGTAAACCGTCAACGCAAGTACTGTGACCGCAACGTGCTTCCTGCCGCCGTCAAGGTGAAGTACGGATCCGAACTGCTCCCTCTCATGGGCTACGGCGATGCTTTCCGTCGGTACAAGAACTTCATGCACATGATCATGAGGCAATCAAACCCCAAGCAGTTTTATGGCTGGCCTGTGCTGGAGAACAAGAAGACATTGAGACGTCTCATTGAGAGTCCAGAGCAATGGTCTGAGCACCTCATTGTTCACTGTGAGTATACAGTCATTTTCGCCACCCAGTGACCACATTCTGACATACACCTAGGCGCGAGAACGATTGCAAGCGTCGCCTGGGGTGACCCAGCTCACGGCACCAAGCTCCTCACCATGGTTCCCTACCTCCTCAAGACTGTCTCTCCCGCCGGCCCGATCATTAACAAATTGACCTTCCTCCAAAACCTGCCCGAATCGATTTCGCCATTCAAGCAAGAGGAGATCAAGCAGTTTGGACGTGTCCAGGATGCTTTCTACGAGGCTCTTCAAGATGTCAAGGACCGCATCGCAGCCGGCACTGCCGAGGACAGCTGGAGCAAGCTTTGGCTCGATGGCGAGAACAAGGAGAAGGCCAACATCACATTGAACTGGCACGAAGCTGCCCACGCCATCGGTTCGAGTTCTTTCGTCGCTATCGCCACCATCGGTGGACCTCTGCACTGCTTCTTTACCGCTATGTGCCACTACCCGTCATGGCAGACAAAGGTGCAAGCAGAGATCGATCGTGTATGTGGTGACCGCCTGCCTCAGATCGAGGACATGGCTCAACTGCCTATGCTCCGCGCCACTGTCAAGGAGATTCTTCGTTGGCGCCAGCCCACTCCTCTCGGTGTGCCTCACGTCGCACTCGAGGACGATGTCTACGACGGCTACTTCATCCCCAAGGACGCCATCGTGCACGCCAACCACTAGTAAGTCGTGAGAACTAATAATTCCTTGTTATTCACGAAGCTAACCATGAGCAGCCTTATCTCTCGCGAAGAATCGATGTACCCTGACCCGACCGAGTTCAAGCCAGAACGCTTCCTCGACCCTGCATACCCTACCTACAAGGAGCCTCTGACCGAATTCCCCAACCTTCGCGGTGACACCTCATTCGGCTACGGCAACCGTGCCTGTCCCGGCGTCGACCTTACCCAGACCGAACTCGTCACTCTCCTCGGCGCTCTCCTCTGGTCTTTCACCGTAAAGCGCAAGGAAGGTGCCGAAGGTCTTGCGAACCCCGTTCCCTGGTACGAGACCAACCCGTACGTCATCACCATGTCTAAGCCATTCGACTGCGAGATCCAAGTCCGCAGCGAGGAGAAGCGGAAGTACATCATCGACGGCTGCCCCGACGCTGGCTACGTCGTCAAGAGCAACGAAGAGCAGCGCGAGAACCAGTGGGATATCGTTCGCCCAGAGAACGAGCAAGTACACTACAGCTGGGAGGGCCTGACAGCACGCTTCGAGAAGCCCGCTGTCATGCCTACCTACCCCGCTGGCGTGTAAATTATCTGTCTCTATTGACTTGGTACAGAAGTCTTGTGTTTAGCGGGCGTTTCGTTAGCCGTGGGGTTCTATAGAGCGCGGCTCGTCAACTCTTCTCAATGAGTTTCGGGATGGTCTTTCTTTTACATTTGAATTATTTTACTTACGGAGAAACTTTTTGTGACGAGAGAATGATTGATCTAAGCGAAAAGGGCGCGGATGGAGTCATAAGTCATAATTGATTCAAAGGGCTGACTATCAGTCGTTTAGACGACTCTGCACTTTTAGAGATCTAGTCTATACTACCCATTTCTTCATCCACTGCTCGACGTATCTTTCCACCAGTCCATGTGCAACAGGCTGTTCCACGTCTCTCAGCGCCGTACAGTCTTGCAATGTCCTGCTTGTCTCGAAAGTGAGACCCGCTGGCAGTGTTGTGGCGTCAGTCGCAGCGACCGCTTTGCCATACTTCGCCTGCCAAAAGTCAAGCAATTTGATACTCGGGTTCTTTGACGCATCCTGCTCGCTGTCTGCAAGTCTGCGGAGCCACTCCTGCGGACTGACGACGTCGAACGCCGGCAGCGCCGCACACCGCTTGAGCGCGGGCAAGAAGTCGGCCGCCCAATTGAACGTGCGTGGGTTGACGATGTGGTAGACGAGATCTGCGTCTGCTGCATCTGTAGTAGCTGCCGGGTGCTCGGGTCCTTTCGCGCCCGAAAGTGCGAGCTCCGCCACGGCTTCTGCGCATGCGTCTACAGGCAACCAGCTCGGCTGCTCGTTCAAAGCAGGCAGAGCGCCTACGGTCAGCGCGCTGCGGACCATCAGGGCGATGGCTTCCGTGTCGTTCCAGATTGCGCTGGTGCGGTCGCCGCTGAGCTGTCCGATTCTCAACACGCGAGCGTGCATGCCGGTCTTGCGCATGGCGTTGCGAGTGATGTGCTCGGTGACGAGCTTGCTTCGTCCGTAGCCCATGCCTTGTGCGTGGTTGAGGTTCTCGACCGCGGTCTCGGCGATGGATGCAGGCTTTGGGGTACCTGATGCAGTGCTGACGGAGCTGCAGAAGAAGAACTTGGCTGGGCTGGAGAGGTGTGTGCGGAGGCACAGGTTGATCAGGTTGAAGGTACCACGGATGTGCTGCTGTTCGAAAGAACGGACTCCGAGGTTGAAGTTCACGGCCCAGGCGCTGTGAATGACCGTTGTGAGAGACGAGAGGAGATGGTTGAGAGTGTGAGCACTCAAACCGAGATCTGCCTGGCTGAGATCGCTAGGCAGCGCCTGAACCTTGGCCAACTCTTCGTTCGAGAGCTCGATGTTGCGGCTTGCGAGCGATTGAATGAGGCGGGATCCTGCCATAGCCTGACCAGGAGCACGAACTAAGGCCCATACCTCAGCGACGGAAGGCTTCTTGACCAACTCCGCGATGATGTATGCACCAAGGTTGCCTGTGGCTCCAGTTACAAGAACCACTTCCTTCTCAGGCTGAGAGGTGGCTGCAGGGAAGTGCGTCGTGAAGTTTGAGTACTTCTCGATCAGCTCTTCCATGACTTTGGTCTCGTCCTCCTCTTTAGATGCATCTCCACCCGTACGGAGTTGGTACAAGTGGTTCGCGAGAGCCTCGACGGTTCCTTGCTCGAACACTGCATTCTGGCTGAGACTGTCCGAACCACTGCCAAGGTCCAAGTCTTTCTTGATCGCGCGCCAAATCCTTGTCGTCTGCAGGCTGTCCACTCCCGCAGAAAAAATATCGGTCGTCTTGTCTGGAAGCGGGATGCGAAGATCTTTCTGGAACTTCTCAAGAAGCCACTCCTCCAGCTCCGGGACTGATAGCGCCTTCTTGACGCTGGTCTTGTCCTCGGTGTTCAGGCGCTGGTAAGCACCCTTGATGTCATCCTCAAATTGTTGATACACTTGGGCTCGGATGAAGGTTCCCTTATCAGTCCTTGGGTAAAGGCATTCCGGACCCTTAATAACCACCAACTCCCGAATTACCCTTGCGAAGGTCTCAGCCTTCGTATTAGCAGCTTCAATTGTGGGCCATACAGCGTCCAGGTACTGCTCGTCAGAGAGCTCGAGAGCTTTCTCCTGTGCGCGGAACACTATGAGGCCAGGCATTGTCTGTTGAACGCCGAAAACGACAGCCTCACGAACGATTTCGTCTTGTCGAATGCTGCCTTCGATTGGGATAGGAAGGACCTTCTCGCCGTTCACAAGTGTGATACGATCGTCTAGTCGACTAAGGTACTTGTAGTAGTTGCTCTTCTTGGGATCGGGGTGGCGGGTGAACAAGTCTGCTGTACGGAAGCTGTTCTCAGGGTTGTTCGGACTGAAAGGCGGCTTGCTGTTGCTGGGTCCCTTCGAAGGCAGGCCATCGAGACCGACACATTCGAAGACGCCTGGGGCAATCTCGTCGAAAAGCACGTGATCGGCAACAGGCGACCAGCAACGCATGTATGACCACTCCTTGTCACCAGGTGGGCGGAAAGAAGTCATGACCTGGCCAGTCTCAGTGGCACCATAGTTGGCAATGAGATTGACGCCTCCGTTGACAAGGCGATCACCAAGCTCATCTGGACAGCTGCTACCAGCGTACATGACGAGCTGTGTCTTAGCTAGAGCATCGATGCCTTCTTGCTTCTCTGCGAGTAGCTTCAAGACGTAAGGCACTGCGCTGACCATTTGTGGCTTCACTGTCTGCATGGCCTCGAGGAGGTTGTTGCTCGTGATGGGCTGACTGTGATTTACCCAGAACATCGCGGCCTTCGTGTAGAGCGCTCGTCCGAACTCCATGAGTGCATGTGAATGGAATAGTGGCGAAGTGCAGAACGACCTCAAGTTGAAGCTCTTCTTGAAGTTTGCCAGACACTGACGGTTTGTGAGGAAGATTGGCTTGGGGAAGCCAGTGCTTCCAGAAGAGTGCAGAATCCATGCGATCTTGCCACCCTCCTTCACAGGGTCTGCAGTGGGCCGTGTAATGGACTCGATGGTCGGGCGAGCATGCCAGTCAGCTCGTTGCAGGATGGCTATGCTCGAGCAACCTGGACGTTCGGATTCGATGTCAGTGGCGACTTGCCGGAAGCTTTCGTGGATGATCAATTTGTGGCAATTGGCCATGTCCATCAGCCTGGCATATGCAGAGGCAGTAAGCCGCGTGGACAGGAACAGCGTGGCATAGCCAAGTCGATTTAGAGCGAGAAACGTAAGAATAGTTTCGAAACTTGAGCCTGCCAGTAGTGCAACAACCGGTGCTTGCTCCAAAGAGGGATCCTGGTGGCAAGATGTCAGCTATTCTGCAGTCTGCGGACGAAGAGAATTCTCCTGTGCTTACTGCTGGCTGTAGACCTTGGTTTATGTAGTATTGTGCGGTGATATCAGTGTATCTGTCGACTTCGGCAGGCGTGTGTTCTTCAAAATCGGCCGCCGCGCTGACAGGATAGCAGATAGCAGGCTTCTGCTCCTGCTCAGCTGCATGGCTTCTGACAACACCGTCGATGGTCTGGAACCTCTCTATGGGTGGGTAGATGCTGTGGTCCATGACACCGGCTCGGGCTGGCGAAGAAGCCGCGGGCTTGGTGACGGTCATCGTGGTAGACATCGTAGCGGGGGCCAAGCTTCGAGGCTTGCAACGATCAACACGATACGATGGTTCTGATTGATGATAAGGCTGAGTGTAATGGAATTTGTATACTTTTCGAATGGCACGAAGGCTGTTATATGGCATTTGTGAAGACGGCCCAGAACTGCTTTTCCACATCCGCAGCCGATAACCGCCTTTTCCGCCCGCCTACATAATTGTACACAGTGTTTCCGTCGTAGGAGTGCGGAGAGATGTCTGGGGAGAGTCGCGGGGAACATCTTCCACCAACGAGAAGCTCGGACGAACATCCACGATGTTCATGTTGGCTCGAACACAAGGCCGCACGAGCGTGATCATCTACGATATGCCATCTTTCGCTGTAAGCAGCGTTGGGATATTAGGTCTTCCATCCATGCTTGCATCGGAACATCAACGTTCTGCTAAGCCGACACAGAACAATCCTTCCATGAGACCGAGGCCTTCAGATGGCGATGTTTTGAGTCAATGATCGTTAGCCTTGTTTCGGCATTACTAAAATGAATGGCTGTGTCACTGTCTCGACTTGAGAATGGGCACTCCTGAGAGGAAGCATGCGTACCTGTAACAAGCATCGACCTCTACATCTTATCTTCATTCTCATCTTCGCCCGACCTCACGCAAGGCTCCGATGCCGGTCATTCTGTCAGCCGAACCAAGCCCGGCTTGCGCATATCAAACCCGTCGACCTCTGCATTATACTATCTCCAAGTTATACCCTGATTGTTTATCGCAACCCCTCTCATGAGTGGAGCAGCCAAGAGAAATTGGTTGTTTGCTAGAGAGCTATCGACAAACGTCGGTGGACGTCTACCCACTAGACACCAGTAGGCCAAGCTGATTGACAATGTTGGTTGTGATCTAGTCCAGTCGTGGAAGGTAGCTTTATGTTTTGACACCAGGGCAGACTGCGGATCCATTGCAATGCTACGTAAGAAAACTACCTACCATGATACGTTTGCACCCGAATATGCGATTGCCGAGGGTCGTGGATGGGACTGAGTGTAAGACTTGAAGAAGATGAATGAAGGACTCCGTGTCGTCCGTAGTAAGTCTTCCAACATCAGATGTTCAACAATGTCGCCTCACTCCCTCTCTGCTAGCCTCTTGCTGCTTACTAGCACTGTCATCAGTAACTTCCACGCAGTCTCAGCAGCCCGCTCGCAAAAGAGCCATATCGCCCGCCAAAGCACGGGCAACAACAGCTCTCCTTACTTCAACAGTGTCTCAGACCACCTGGACTCTATCTACGATGACCTGTGGACCATCAACAAGGCGATATACGACAACCCTGAACTTGGATATAAAGAACACGAGGCACACGACTTACTAACATCTTTCTTCGAAGAGCAAGATGGGTGGAACGTAACACGCTCAGTAGGAGGTATCGAAACAGCTTTCCAGGCAGTCTTTGATGGAGAGAGCGAGGGCCCTATAGTTGGATTCAATGCCGAGTATGATGCTCTTCCAGAGTTGGGTCACGCCTGTGGTCATAATCTAATCGCAACGGTATCCGTCGGCGGCGCTCTCGCGGCTGCTAAAGTCATGCGTGATGAGGCACTTCCTGGCAAGATCATCCTCTTCGGCACACCAGCGGAAGAATCTCTTGGAGGCAAGATCAAAATGCACGAAGCAGGCATCTTCAAGGACGCAAACATTGACATCTCCCTCATCTCGCACCCCATGCGCATTGGCGATACGCCCTGGATGATCACCTCGTCCACAGACCGCTTCGACGTCGAATACTACGGCACCGAAGCCCACGCCGCCGCCGGTCCATGGGAGGGCGTCAATGCTCAGGATGCGCTGCTATTGGCCAACAGTGCGATCTCGTACATGCGCCAGCAGATGCGTCCGACTGATAGGTTCCACGGCATCATCACCTCAGGCGGCCAGACGATCAACGTCATTCCTGCTCTCGCCTCAGGATCCTACCAACTCCGCGCAGACAACGAAGTGTACCTCTCGAATCTGACCGACCGCGTAATGGCCGCTTTCGAAGCCGGCGCGCTGGGCACAGGCGCCGAACTAAACCTCACCATGCGCCCATACGGCTACGCGAACATGGTCAGCAACGACCTACTCGGCGAGCACTTTGCAGAATGGTTCGAAGGCCTCGGCGGCGAAATGCCCGATCTTGAGATCGACAAGCTGCGCGATGCTTCTGGGTCGACGGACCAGGGCAACTTGAGCCAGGAGTGGCCTTCGGTTAGTCCCACGTTCGGTATTTTCACGGACAACGGTACTGCGCCCTCGACGGGACCTCACACGGAGGCTTTCCAGGTTGCTGCGGGCACGAAGCTTTCTTTTGAGAAGGCTTTGATGGTGGCGAAGGCGTTGGCTGGCGTGGCTGTTGATGTGTTTACTGTTGATGGGTTGTTGGATGAGATTAAGGAGGACTTTGAAGCGAATAAGACGCCTCAACTCAGGAGGTTGAGGTAGTAAATCATAAGTGCTTGAGATATCGAGAATTTGAGGGAGTTTCACACACTTTCTCGACGGTGGAGATCGTCTTCATGTCTAAGAGCAGCTTGAAAATTAGCTTGTCAGTTTGATAGTGGTAGACTTTCGATTGAAATGGCTCGGAATGAATCGAATATGCGTATTGTCACAAAAATGCAGCCGATATCCATTCCCGTACCTTACACATTGGCTTGTCCGTCCTTTGATATCCCTTCATTGACAGCTGCCAAAACGCCTTTTCGCCAGACCCTCGTTACAATTCAAGTCGTTTTGATCTTTTTTGTGAAGCCGCCAGCCTGAGCGAGCTTACGTTACATCCTCTCTGAACATACTCCTCCGTTCAGTCGGACTATCGTCCTTACCACCAGTTGCGCCCAAACTGCTCTGTCCCTTGCGATGCGCGCTCACGCCTCTGCTCTTTCCCTGGCCAGGCGCAGTATCAACCATGGGCCTTGGGCTCGCGGCCCTCAGGCTCACGGCCTCGTTGTCGTCCGCAAATGGGTTCCTAGCCTGTCCAGCGCCATGCACCTCTTCATCATATCTGCTGTCAAGCTCCCGTTGAATCGACCCGCTTCGTCCCCTCTCTTCTGGGATGCCACCAATTCCGACTTCGCCGTAGCCACGTCCGCCGTAGGGCCCAGGGTTGGGGTCGTGCAAGCCAAGCTCCTGTTCTTCGTAGTATCCGCTCTGGTCGGCTTCGTGGCCTACACGAGCATCCCAGGCCTCGTCCGGATCCAATGCGCCGAAGCCGCGCCTGTCTCGTCCCCTGTTGGCGCCGAAGGAGGATGATTCGTATGCACCGCCGGCTGTGCGCTTGTTGCGGAGAGCGTCAATCTTGTCGGTAAACCAGCCCTTTATTCCAGAAGGAGCAGGCGCAGGAGCGTGGTAAGCGGCGGGATCGTTGCGGCCACGGTTGAAAGGGTTGAAGCTGGGTGGTGGGAGTCCCAGGCGACGGGCGCGGTAGTAGGAGAGGCTGGTCTTTGGGTTAGCTTATGAAGTGGTGGTCGCAAGCGTCGTAGGACCTACCCTATCCATCCTGCGCTGCCGAAGAACAGCAGGATGAAGGCGATTATCACGAAGACGCCCCAGCCGGTCATTGTTGCATGCGTTTCGAGTTGGTGTATGTGCTGGGTGGAGCTATGTGCAAGGGTTCACCATGGGGTGTGCGAGTGGTGGCTGGTGCGGAGTGTGGAGTGTAATCTCAAGGAGCGGTGGGTTTGAGATGTATGTAGCAAGAAGACGTATCCCAATATCAAGTGAGATGCGCAATATTATGGAGGAGATGTAGCTGGGCGTCAGCAAGTGAGGCCGTGCAATGCGCAAGGCAAGGCAAGGCAAGGCAGGGCAATTGAGCTCCAACTCTCTCAGCCCAATGGAGTTCTCCGGATGTGAAGACAGGGTTGGAGTGAGTCGTCATAAATTTGAATATGGGAATTGAGCATTGATGCTAGACTGGGATGTCCACATTTGTATATATCTAATGACAGGTAACACTACGAGTTTCGGTAATACCAGTCATGTCCCGTATGTCTTTTTCCACAGCCAGTTCAATATTTATCCTTGATATCATCAACAATACCTAGCATCAGCACTGATATGCAAACATATGTGCAGGATCTGTAGCGTGCTGCTATGTGCCATGTGAGTTTGTATCATGCGTGGGCCGTCTTGCATGCCTGCATCGCATAGCCGATAACACCAATCCTGCCAAACATGGCGTCAACCTCTCGTTCTTCCTCTCCGCTGCTTCGCCACAGACATGGGAGCAGACATGTCGAGTCCCACCGACAATAAGGGTGAAATCGATGGGCGGCCCGTCACCTGGTTCTATCAACGACCCGAAAATGACCAAGAAGGTCGATTGAGCTGGGCTGAGGGTACGGTTACATGTAAGTCTGTCCCTTTGGCTTGCAGATAACACGGTGTCTAACAATGATCAGCACCAAACACTCAGTGGACAAGTATCAAGTCCGACCACATCATCGCCGTCTTCCCTTCGAGATCGCAGCGTCAGCATGAACATCGCATCCTCTATGTGGTCGAGAATGATGTCAAGGACGACAAGAAAGCCTCGCCCGTATCTTTTCGTGCCCTGACCGCGTCAAATCCGCCTCAGCAGCTATGTCACGACTACTCACCAGCCGGTCAAGCTTGCCTCTATGTGCGAATGACTAGAGCTGATCCGGAGCCTAATTTCCACGTGATAGTCTCAACAGGATCAGGCACAGGTCAGGCAGCTGATGTATGGGACAAGCTTCTCAAGCCATTCCTCGAGTTTGTTCGCGACAACAGCGAAGAGGAAAGGTACAAGCTACACTTTACGAAGTCGGAAACCACCATCTCGGATCTCACCCGCTCTATCTTCCTGCCACGCGCCAACGCTGGTACAGGTCAATCGATTGTCCTCCTCAGTGGCGATGGCGGTTTGGTGGATATCACAAATGTCCTGCTTTCGGAACCTCATTCTGAATCATACGAGAAACCAAACATCGCCATTCTTCCTCTAGGAACTGGTAACGCGATGGCCCACAGCTCTGGCGTCACAAAAGACAAAACGCTTGGTCTATCGTCGCTCATTCGCGGGTCACCAAAAGAGATCCCTCTCTTCCGCGCCACGTTCTCGCCTGGCGCTCGCATTCTTGCGAATGAAGCCCGTGAAGAGCTTGAACTGCCAATCTACAATAATGCTCCTACCTGCCACGGTGCAGTCGTTTGCTCCTGGGGTCTACACGCCGGTCTAGTAGCCGACAGTGACACAGCCCACTATCGCCAATTCGGCTCCCAACGGTTCCAGATGGCTGCAAAAGAAGCTCTATATCCCGGAGATGGCTCACTACCTCACCACTACCGGGGCAAAATCTCCATACTTCGCTCCGGTGAAACGGAGTGGCAGTCGATAGACCGCACCGAGCACTCCTACATCCTCGCCACGCTGGTCTCACATCTTGAATCAGGCTTCTGCATCTCGCCTAGCTCGCAGCCACTTGATGGAAAGCTGCGCCTGCTGCACTTCGGGCCCATGAGTGGGGATGAGGTGATGAAGATCATGACTGGTGCTTATCAAGGCGGCAAGCATGTTGAGGACCCTCAAGTAGGGTACGAAACGATCGATGGACTACGAATCGAGTTTGACGAACAAGACGCACGCTGGAGACGCATTTGCATCGATGGCAAGATTGTGCGCGTGGAGCAGGGCGGTTGGGTGGAGGTTAGGAGTGGGGCGGGCAAGGGTGTGGTAGATTTGATTGCGATGTGAGGGCACTTCAATGGAACGCATTCCCAATTCGGGTGTCAACCTTGAAATCTGCAGAGAATAATGCAAGAGTAGACTTTCTTCAATCACTACACTCAGCGCGCTGAAGCATTGCCGACACAGCGCTTCGTTTCGTTCACAGAAGAATTGCAGTACTAAGCGTAGTGGGACCCTTGTCATTTCAGTGCGCTACTTCCAGCCACCTCAGCATTGAGCCATCATTCTGGTGGCCCGCAATTACCAGGGTGCCAATAAGGCAAAGATTGTGGTATGGTAAGGGCGCTGAAATTTATCTTTCCACATCCCGAAGGGCATCCTTCTGTGAAATCATGCGGTTTTTTACTCATGTCCCGACCTTGAAAAAATCCTGTCTGACAAAAGCGAGCCTTGTCTAGAAAACCCTTCCCCCTGCTTTGGTGCCTGTCTTTTTGAGTATCATCGTATTTTGCGCAATCTCTGGGGTGTCGATGATTTCCAATGACCCAAGCTGACAAACCGATGCAGTAATGTACTACGGGCAGCCACTCATGGGAAAATGACTTGTATGCAGCGTTGCAGTCATACCGCCTGTGTGCCATGGAGGTAGGTTGGCTCGAAGATCTCTTGCGTAAGCGACGACCGCGGCAAGATCTGTCGAGAACACGTATAAGGACCCCGGTGTCATCTTGTGTAGAGTCGATCAGCCTTCTGTGCCGGCCAGTCCGAGCTTGAGCAGACTCCTGCAGGCTGATCATTTCGTCAAGGTCCATCACCTCACCGAATAGGACAAGTCTTCCAGAACTCGCTGCTGTCCAGTGTCCCTCCTCAGCTTCTTCTTCGCTTGGATTCCAACAGATGGTGTTGGGTACCAGGCTTCTACCTGTAAAGCTACCTGGAAGCTGATGCAAAAGTTTGAGTGGAACGAGCGTTGCGTGTCGAGTTTGAAAATTGTAGCGTTGACTCCACGCGTCGTATTGGACTGCCCATAATCGGGTTGTGTCTCCTGTCAGATTGAACATGTGATAAGACACATCCACACCGACGGATTGCCAAGCATTGGACTCTCTGGAAACGTACGTTGATAAATCAACATTGGCACTTGCCAACAAGTGAATCCATCGCTGGAGGCGCTTCGATATTGATCTCATCGAGAGGCAGAGACTCATTGCTCGAGGTGACGGTGCTAAAAGAACAAGAAGTAGTGGGGTACGTCCATCTCTAACAGTCACGGGATCGGCGCCGTTCTGTATCGCAGTGACTCCGATATCAGTCCATAAATCCAGGTGAGCGCTTTCCTCCTGGTACACGAGGGCCCGGGCAACACGATGCAACACCTCTGATCCATGCAGCATATAAAATTGCTTGAGGACACTCTCACGTCGTGAGATGCCCTCACTGCATAGCTCGATCTTCCTTAATGTCAAGACGGGTGGATCGAAAGCAGAGATGATGTTCGCCACGAACCGAAATCGCTCTGAGGTTGGCATGCTTCGGACAAATCCGTTGAATCTGTGCAGGAGAATGTCGAAGCATGTGGAGGTGCCGCAACGTAGCCAGAGCCTAGCGAAATCTTGTTTACACATTCCTACATCGGACTCTTCCAGGTCGCCGATGAAAATCTGCATCAAACGGTCGCTAAAGTCCGGAAATGATTTGCCTCTATAGCCAATAATAAGATTCAACCATTGTATCAGCTCTGCGCCATGAAGCGTCACGTCCTGATGGAATAGCCATTCGAAGAGGTCGAAGGAAGGATAGTTATGCAACCGACCAGCGATCTTAATCTCGGATCAGTGCTGCCTAGGGAATTGTGCTTTGTGGAACCTACCCAAAACAAATTATGTCCATCTTCATCCACGTCGAGCAGTGAGGCCTCCCCATTCTGGATCAATTCTTGCACTCTTGTGAGATTGGAGCGCTCGCAGTGCGAAAAAATCTCTGCATTGCTTGGGCGCCGATTGTAAGAGCGGAAGCACAAGTCCCAACCCTGGTGAGCATCAATGCGTGCAATTTCCCATACGCGAGATGTAAATAGAGTAGGTAGCTGGAAACGCATACGAACCGCCGCTCGTTTCGAAAGGTGTCTGTAAGCATGTCCTCTACCACCTGGCTCCTGCGCAAGCTCCTTGGACTCTTCTACTTGTTCTTTGCCCATCAATCGAGGCAGGGTTTGATCGAGTATCGGACGCTGTTGTGGCCCCGTTTGCTGTAGTATCAGACTGAGCTCATCTCTGATATGGGTACTGTGGGTCTGAAATTCTTCTCGCATGGCAGCCATCTGCTCGTGGAATTGGGCATACTTTTCTTCGCTGTCAGCGAACAAAAGCCTTGGAGCCACTGGGAACTCAGTAACTGCAGCAGTCTGTTGCGATGAAGTGCCAGACTGAATGACGTACATGTCGCCATAGAAGATGCTGTCGCCGAAGTGTGCTCTTGCGTTGTCTTGCATCTCGATACCCAAGTATTTGTGACCATGATCTCGTCTCAAGATGTTGCGCGTGGGATGATTGTGACCATCGAAAGATCGGCGGGTTCGCTCTTCTCAGTGGTAGAGCTGGACGCTCGCTTGAAGAGCGTTCTGTATGTGATCGAGTTTATTCAGAAGCCCATGGAGGTCCCACTCTTGTTCTGCTGCATACAACCCACCAGGAGTCCAGGCCCTCCCGGAGGTATGCAATATCTCGTTGGTCAGCTGCTCAGTGCTGACAACATGTTTTTGCCGGAACACGATAGACAGGTCCAAGAGGTCTGCTGCATGGATTTCGATCTGCGCATGACGAGGTATGTGCTTCAGACAAAG
>Ga0265797_10002169_pt1 | contig 33459 bp, 35 predicted proteins | sample P2T30metagenome_FD_192433 | JGI IMG/M metagenome (GOLD analysis project Ga0265797, IMG submission 192433) | Plant litter microbial communities from East Loma Ridge, Irvine, California - P2 T30 | ecosystem: Environmental > Terrestrial > Plant litter > Unclassified | place: USA: California... | reverse complement strand
TCGAGACGGTCAGCCCCGACGTGTCCGAGTGCAGGCGGATGCCCGACAGCCGCCGACCGGTCAGCACCGCCGCGAGACCGTGCCCGCCCTCGTGCACGACGGTGACGGCGTGCCGCACAATCCGCCAGACGCCGGGGACGAGCACGGCGACGAGGCCCGCCGCGACGGACGCGAGCAGCCACGGCAGGGGCAGCGGCGGCGCGACGAGGGCGATGCGGGTCCAGAGGTCGGTGACGAGGTCCACGCGACGAGCCTAGGAGGCGCGGTGCGCGCCCCGCCGACACCGCGCCTCCCACGGTCCGCGTCTCCACCCCCCGGTCCGTCCGGGTCGTCCTCGGGGATGATCTCCCGCCGCGGACCCCGGCTCCTCAGGTCGCATCCGTCACCATGGGGTCATGCGTCGCGCCGTCCTCCTCCTGCTCACCCTCGTCTATCTGGCCGGGGTCGCCTGGATGACCCTGCGGCCGAGCGTGTACGGGTCCGGCACGAGCGAGCTGCTCTGGCGGGCGCTCGACGTCTTCGCCCGGCACGACGAGACGTCGTGGATCACCTTCGCCCGCGTCGAGGCGGCCGCGAACGTCGCGATGTTCGTGCCGATGGGCATGTTCCCGGCCCTGCTGCTGCCCAAGCGCCTCTGGTGGTCCGGCATCGTCGTGGGCTTCGCCGCGACCGTCGCCATCGAGTGGTACCAGGCGACGTATCTTTCGGCGACCCGGTTCTCCGACCCGCAGGATCTCGTGATGAACACGCTGGGTGCGGTCATCGGCGCCGCGTTCGTCGGGCTGGCGCTGCCGGGCCGTCGTCGTCGGGCGTCCCGAGCCCGTTCCGCGGCCCCCGTCTGGTAAGCTCCTCAGGTTGCCGTCTGAACGGCCGCGGAACAAGAGAGCTCGCACATCCGGTGACGGGCACCGCGCAACGAACTGAAAGGGGATCCCTCCATGGCACTCGCACCTGACGTCAAGACCCGGATCATCGAAGAATACGCGACCCACCCCGGCGACACCGGATCCCCCGAGGTCCAGGTCGCCATGATGACGCAGCGCATCCTCGACCTCACCGAGCACCTCAAAGAGCACAAGCACGACCACCACTCGCGTCGTGGTCTGCTGCTCCTCGTGGGTCAGCGCCGCCGACTCCTGGGTTACCTGTCCAAGGTCGACATCGAGCGTTACCGCACGCTCATCGGTCGCCTCGGACTGCGCCGCTAGTCTTCGCGCTCCGTACGTCTCGACGACGGCCCCTCTCCGTACACGGAGAGGGGCCGTTCTCTCGTTCCGGGGCCGTGGGCCGGTCGACGGACGGTCGGCGCGCCCCGGCGCGCCCGGCCGGCAGCCGCGGTCCCGTCATGCCCGGGTGCTAGGATCGCGCTCGGAGCAGGCCGGTACGGCTGCTGGTCACCGGTGGTGGCAGGCGGAATGCCCCGATCAGCGCATCGAGTCGCGATCGGAGGCGGGGTCCGACCGTCTTCACTGTTGGCCAGACGTGCCACCGCCTCCGTCGCGTTGCTGCACGTGCATGTCCTCATGCCGTCCACGCCGCCCGCTCCCGGTACGACATCGAGGCCCACACGGGGCATCGATTCAAAACAAAGAGGAGAAACCCCCACATGGAGGGTCCAGAGATCAAGTTCGGCGAAGCCGTGCTCGACAACGGCAAGTTCGGCAAGCGCACCATCCGATTCGAGACCGGTCGTCTCGCCCAGCAGGCCCAGGGAGCCGTCGCCGCCTACCTCGACGACGACACCATGCTGCTGTCCGCCACCAGCGCCAGCAAGAAGCCGAAGGACAACTTCGACTTCTTCCCGCTGACCATCGACGTCGAAGAGCGCTCGTACGCCGCGGGCAAGATCCCCGGCTCGTTCTTCCGTCGTGAGGGTCGCCCCTCCACCGAGGCCATCCTCGTCTGCCGTCTCATCGACCGGCCCCTGCGTCCCTCGTTCGTCGAGGGTCTCCGCAACGAGGTCCAGGTCGTCATCACGGTCCTCAGCATCGCCCCCGACGAGTTCTACGACGCTCTGGCCATCAACGCGGCCAGCGCCTCGACCCAGATCTCCGGTCTGCCCTTCTCGGGTCCGATCGCGGGCGTCCGCCTCGCGCTGATCGGCGACCAGTGGGTCGCCTTCCCGAAGGCCTCGCAGCTGGCCGACGCCGTCTTCGACCTCACGGTCGCCGGTCGCGTCGTCACCGATGCAGCGGGCAACGACGACGTCGCGATCATGATGGTCGAGGCCGAGGCCACCGAGCACGCCTGGGGTCTCATCCAGGGCGGCGCGACGAAGCCCGACGAGGCCGTCGTGGCCCAGGGTCTCGAGGCCGCCAAGCCGTTCCTGAAGCAGCTCGTCGAGGCCCAGGCCACGATGGCCGCCCAGGCCGCCAAGGAGATCGCCGACTACCCGGTCTTCCTGCCCTACACCGACGAGGTCCTCGAGGCCGTCACGACCGCCGCGGGCACCGAGCTCGCCGAGGTCTACAAGATCGCCGGCAAGATCGAGCGCCAGGACGCCGACGACGCGCTCAAGGCCACCGTGAAGGACGCCATCGCGGCGAAGGTCACGGCGGGCGAGCTGCCCGAGTCGGCCAACGGCCAGGTCGGCGCCGCCTACAAGTCGGCGACGAAGAAGGTCGTCCGCGACCGCATCCTCACCGAGCAGATCCGCATGGACGGTCGCGGCCTCGCCGACATCCGCCCGCTCGACGCCGAGGTCCAGGTCATCCCGCGCGTGCACGGCTCCGCCATCTTCCAGCGCGGCGAGACCCAGATCATGGGCGTCACCACGCTGAACATGCTCAAGATGGAGCAGCAGATCGACTCGCTGAGCCCGGTCACCAAGAAGCGCTACCTGCACCACTACAACTTCCCGCCCTACTCGACCGGTGAGACCGGCCGGGTCGGTTCGCCGAAGCGTCGCGAGATCGGGCACGGCTTCCTGGCCGAGCGCGCGCTCGTGCCGGTGCTGCCGAGCCGCGAGGAGTTCCCCTACGCGATCCGCCAGGTGTCCGAGGCCCTCGGCTCCAACGGCTCGACGTCGATGGGCTCCGTCTGCGCCTCCACCCTGTCGCTGCTGAACGCCGGTGTGCCCCTCAAGGCCCCCGTCGCCGGCATCGCCATGGGTCTCGTCTCCGACGAGGTCGACGGCCAGACGCGCTACGCCGCGCTGACCGACATCCTCGGCGCGGAAGACGCGCTCGGCGACATGGACTTCAAGGTCGCCGGCACGTCCTAGTTCGTCACGGCCATCCAGCTCGACACGAAGCTCGACGGTCTGCCGACCGCCGTCCTCGACGCCGCGCTGAAGCAGGCGAAGGAGGCGCGCACCGCCATCCTCGGCGTGCTCAACTCGGCCATCGACGCGCCCGACGAGATGGCCCCGACCGCGCCCCGCGTGATCTCGGTCCAGATCCCTCAGGACAAGATCGGCGAGCTGATCGGCCCGAAGGGCAAGACGATCAACTCGATCCAGGACACCACCGGCGCCGACATCAGCATCGAAGAAGACGGAACCGTCTACATCGGTGCGGTCGACGGCCCCTCGGCCGAGGCGGCCCGTGCCCAGGTCAACGCCATCGCGAACCCCACCAACCCGGAGGTCGGCGAGCAGTTCCTCGGAACCGTCGTCAAGATCGCCTCGTTCGGTGCCTTCGTGTCGCTGCTCCCCGGCAAGGACGGCCTGCTGCACATCAGCGAGGTCCGCAAGCTCGCCGGCGGCAAGCGCGTGGAGAACGTCGAGGACGTCCTCGGCGTGGGTCAGAAGATCCTCGTCGAGATCACGAAGACCGACGACCGCGGCAAGCTGTCGCTCGCCCCGGTCATCGCCGAGACGGCCGACACCGACTCCAGCGGTGCCGCCGAGGAGTCCAACGACACCTCGGTCGACATCTAGGGTCCATCCCTCCGACGAGCCCGTCGCGACCTCGTGTCGCGGCGGGCTCGTCGGCGTCCGGGGCGCCGACCGGGCCGGTCGGCCGGCGCCCTGCGGCGCGGACGATCCTTCGCGTAACGATTCGGTGCGGCGACGGACGCGATGCGCGCCGGAGCCGTACTCTGACGATGAGGTGCAGACCCCGGCGCCCGTCCAGCTCAGACGGATCGGGGTGCGCCAGCGGAGGAGGAGCGTCGGTGACCGACTCGACGGCCACGTCCGCGCAGGCGGCTGCCGCGGGGCGTCCCGTCGCGACGAGCCGCGGTCAGGCGCCCGGCCGACCGCCCGCGGTCGATCAGGCCACCGTGCCCGTCGATCTCGGCGTCATCCAGCCCCGCCGTCGCCTCGGCACGTCCGATCTCCGGGTCTTCCCCCTGGCGCTCGGCGGCAACGTCTTCGGTTGGACGGCGGATCAGACCGAGACGCGGTCCGTGCTCGACACCTACTTCGATCTGGGCGGCAACTTCGTCGACACGGCCGACTCGTACGCCGGCGGCCGGAGCGAGATCATGATCGGCTCGTGGATGCGCGAGCGCCGGTCCCGCGACGACATGGTCGTCTCGACCAAGGTGGGCAAGAGCGCCGACCACCCCGGGCTCACGCCGAAGGCGATCGAGCGGGCCGTCGAGGCCTCCCTCGAGCGTCTCGGCACCGATCGCATCGATCTGCTCTACCTCCACGTCGACGACACCGAGGTGGCGTTCGAGCGGACCCTCCTCGCCGTCGACCACCTCATCCGGGCCGGCAAGGTCCGGTACTTCGGGGGATCGCACCACTCCGGCAACCGTCTCTACGAGGCGCGGATCGCCGCGGGGATGCTCGGCGTCGCGCCGATGGTCGCGCTGCAGAACCAGTACAACCTGCTGAACCGGGGCGAGTACGAGAAGGGCCTCGCCCGGGTCGCCGCTCAGCTCGGTCTCGGCGTCATGCCGCGCTTCGCGCTGGCCAGCGGATTCCTGTCGGGCAAGTACCGCACACGAGCCGACTTCGCCGGTTCGCAGCGCCGTCCCGACCTCGCGAAGCATCTGAACAAGCGCGGACTCCGGGTCCTCCACGAGCTCGACCGCATCGCCTCGGTGCACGAGGTGTCGACGGCGGCGATCTCGCTGGCGTGGCTGCTGACGAAGCCGAACGTCGTCGCGCCGGTCGCGAGCGCGACCAACGCCAAGCAGGTCTTCGAGCTGACGCAGGCCGTGCGCGTGCAGCTGACGCGCCTCCAGGTCCTCGACCTCGACCGCGCCTCGGCGTAGGAGCGGGGCGGGCCGAGGAGGCGCGGAGCGCGTCAGGCGGAGAGCAGCCGTTCCGCCGTGCGCCTCAGGGCCGCGGAGGCGGCGATCGCGTCACCGGCGTACGCGCCGACCTCGGCGCCGTCGAGGGCCAGCTGGAAGTCGTCGGCGGCGTCGCCGGGCATCGGGTGGCCGGCGCTCTTGAAGAGCTCGACGAGTGCGTCGGTGAGCCATTCCCGATGCTCGTTGATCGCGATCCGGACGGGGTGGGTCGGGTCGCTGAACTCGGCGGCCGCGTTCGCGTAGGCGCTGCCGCGGAACCGCGGATCCTGGAGACGGGTGGCGGACGCGTCGACGAGGCGGCGCACGGCGTCGACCCCGTCGCCCGCCGAGGCGACGATGGCCGCCAGGGTCTCGACGTCGCGTTCGTGCCGGACGGCCAGGAACTGCAGGACGAGCGTGTCCTTGGCGCCGAAGTGCTTGTAGAACGTGGCCTTCGTCACCGACGACTCGGCGATCAGACGGTCGACGCCCACCACGCGGATGCCCTCGTCGTAGAAGAGGCGGTCGGCGGTCGTGAGCACGCGGGCCCGAGCGCCGGGAGTCGTCTGGTCGGCACGAGGGCGGCCAGGGAGACGCTGGACGGCCGGTTGGGGGGAATCGACCGTCACAGCGTGGCTCCTTGGGACATATCGGCTTAGAGCCGCGTGGGGGACGCGCGCTCCGGACCGCATGACATGTCCGACCAGCCGCCGCGGCCGTCTCTCGTGGGGGGACGGGTCGACCGCGGTAGACACGACTGTAACACCGATGAGGACAGACGCACTCGTCTGTTTGTCCGCATCACGTCCCCCACTTCGGGTGTCAGGGGCGAGCGGTAGGCTCGCACCGATGAACGGACCGGTCCCGCTGCCCCTCGACGAGGTCGAGCTCTCCTTCGACGCGACGGGCGGTTCCCTCGTCCGACGGACCGTCCTCCCGACGGGGCTGCGCATCCTGAGCGAGAGCATGCCCGGGGCCCGCAGCGCGACCGTCGGCTTCTGGGTCGCCGTCGGCAGTCGCGACGAGGGCGAGGGTGACCGCGGGTCGACCCACTTCCTCGAGCACCTCCTCTTCAAGGGCACCCCGACCCGGTCGGCGCTCGACATCGCCGTGGCCTTCGAGTCGGTCGGGGGCGAGCACAACGCCGCGACCGGCAAAGAGAGCACCTGCTACTACGCGAGGGTCCGCGACGTCGACCTCGACGACGCCGTCGACGCGCTCGCCGACATGGTCACCTCGTCCGTCCTCGATCCCGGCGAGTTCGAGACCGAGCGCGGGGTCATCCTCGACGAGCTCGCGATGGCCGACGACGACCCGAGCGACGTCGGCGGCGAGCGTCTCTTCGAGTCGGTCTTCGGCGACCACGCGCTGGGTCGACCCATCGGCGGGTCGCCCGAGAGCATCCGGGCGGCCTCGCGTGACGAGGTGCACCGCCACTACCTGCGCACCTACCGACCCCGAGACCTGGTCGTCACGGTCGCCGGGGCCGTCGACCACGACCGCCTCGTCGATCGCCTCCGCGTCGCCATGACCCGCTCCGACTGGTCGACCGACGCCGCCTCCCCGGTGGCGCGGCGATCGGCGTCCGACCCCGGTGGCGAGGCGGCTCCCCGCCAGGGCGAGCCGCTCGTCGTCGTGCGTCGACCCCTCGAGCAGACCACGCTCCTCCTCGGCGTCCCGGGTCTGCCCGTGACCGACGAGCGCCGCTCGGCGATGGCCGTGCTGAACTCCGTCCTCGGCGGCGGCATGTCGTCGCGCCTGTTCCAGGAGGTGCGCGAGCGTCGCGGTCTGGCCTACTCCGTCTACTCGTTCGCTCCCAGCTACTCCGACGCGGGTCTGTTCGGCCTGTACGCCGGGTGCGCGCCGGCCAACGTCGGCGACGTCGCGCGTCTCATGCTCGAGCAGCTCGACGCCGTCGCCACCGATGGCATCACCGCCGACGAGCACCGTCGGGCCCTCGGTCAGCTGGGCGGTGCTGCGGCTCTGGCGCTCGAAGACAGCGACACCCGCATGAACCGCCTCGGGCGCGCCGAGCTGTCGATGGGTGAGTTCGTCGACCTCGACGCCTCCCTGACGCGACTCGCGGCCGTAGCCCTCGACGACGTCCGCGATCTGGCGGCCACGCTGCGATCGGGGCCGTTGTCGACCGTGGTCGTGGGCGAGGTCGACGAGTCGACGCTGCCCGTGCCCGCGACGACGTCCGCCTCGTCGTCCGTCCTTCCATGAATCAGGAGACAACGGTGTCCCACTACCTCTACCTCGTCCGTCACGGCGAACAGCAGGACGCCGAGCACGGGCTGCCCGACGGTCCGCTCTCCGAACGCGGCAAGCGGCAGGCGCGGCTGATCGCCGAGCGCCTCGGCGGGGTGCCTTTCGACGCAGCCTGGCACTCGCCCCTCGAGCGCGCCGCCGAGACGGCCCGCATCATGACCGAGCGCCTCCCGGCGCTCGAGTCGCAGCCCTCGACGCTCCTGTTCGACTGCGTCCCGTCCGGGCCGACCCCCGACATGCCCTCGTCGTACAAGCCGTTCTTCGGCGGGGTGACGGAAGAGGAGATCGAGGCGGGTCAGGCGCAGATGGCCGACGCCGTCTCCGAGTGGCTGACCCCGGCCCGCGAAGACCGTCACGACCTGCTGATCACGCACAACTTCGTCATCGGCTGGTTCGTCCGAGAGGTCTTCGGCGCTCCGGCCTGGCGGTGGATGGGCGTCAACCAGGCCAATGCCGGTCTGACCATCATCCGCGTCCGCTCGGCCAAGCCGCCGGAGCTCGTCACGCACAACGACCTCGGGCATCTGCCCGTCGAGCTCCGCACGGGCCTCCCGGTCGATCAGTCGATCTGACCCCGTCGCGGGCGGTCCGTCAGCGACCCGTCAGCGGACTGGCCGGCCGTACCACGACGTGGCGTTCGGATTGTCGTTGTAGGGCTCGATGAGCGAGTAGCCCGCGGCGCGATACAGTCCGCCGGCCGCCTCGAGGCTGTCGTTCGTGTCGAGGACGAGCTCGTCGGCCCCGAAGGCGATCGCACGTCGCTCGAGCTCGACGAGCACCTGGCGACCGAGTCCGCGCCCGCGGGCGTCGGGACGCACGAACAGGTGCTTGACCTCGTAGCGCACGCGTCCGTCGGGTCCGCTCTCGAGACGGCGGACGCCGCCGCACGCGAGGGCGCGGACGGCCTCGTCCGGCGCCTCGGCGTCGTCGTCGGTCGTCACGACCACGAAGACGCCGGCCGGGGGAGTGAAGGTCGCATCGACCGGGTTCGCCGTGTGATAGCTGCCCTGCGTCACCGGGAACGTCGCGGCGCGCTCGGCGAAGTACTCCGACAGCAGCGAGGAGGCGGGGGTCGAGCTCACGGGCATCTCGCGGAATCGAGGCATCCCCCGATCGTATTCGACGGCCCGGCGGTCGTCGCGCCGGTAGGTTTGGCTCATGACTTCCCGCATCGCCGTCGTCGGGGCCACGGGCACGCTCGGCGGCTTCATCGTCGATCTGATCGAGCGGACGCCCGATCTCGAACTCCACGCCGGGCTCTCGTCGAGAGACGATCTCGACCTCGTGGTCGGGGCCGATCTCGTCGTCGACGTCACCCACCCCGCGGTGAGCCCCGGCATCGTCGAGCACGTCGTGCGCGCGGGGCTGCCGGTGCTCGTCGGCACGTCGGGGTGGAGCGCCGAACGCATCGCCCGACTCCGCACCGTGGTGGCGGACGTCGCGGGCCCGGGCGTCCTCGTCGTGCCGAACTTCTCGCTGGGCTCGGTCCTCGCGACCCGCTTCGCGACGATGGCGGCCCGGTTCTACGAGTCGGTCGAGATCGTCGAGACCCACCACCCGGCGAAGGCCGACTCGCCCTCGGGCACGGCCGTCCGCACGGCCGAGCTGATCGCCGAGGCGCGTCGCGACCTCGGGCCGGTGTCGGCCCCCTCGTCCGATCAGCGCGCCCGCGGACAGCAGGTCGCGAGCGTCCCCGTCCACAGCCTCCGCCTGCGCGGCGTGACCGCTCGTCAGGAGGTCGTCTTCGGCGGCGAGGGGGAGACCCTCACCCTCACGCACGACACGCTCTCGCAGCGTGCCTACGAGCAGGGACTGCTCGTCGCGATGGGTGCCGCCCCCTCCGTCAGCGGGGTCGTCGTCGGCCTCGACAGCGTGCTGCCGCTCGACCGATGACGGCGCTCGCCTCCCCGCAGGCCACCCGGTGAAGGGTCGTGTCGGCGCCCTGGTGATGGCGGCGCTGCTGGTGCTCTACATCGTGCTGGTCGGTCAGCGCGCCCTGGCGCTCTTCGCCACCGGAGAGGGGGTCGCCATCGGTCTGGGCGTCGGTCTCGTCGTCCTGCCGCTGCTCGGGGTGTTCGCCCTGGTGGCCGAGATCCGCTTCGGTCTCGCGACGCAGTCGATGGTGCGCGAGCTGCGTGACGCCGGCGAGCTGCCCGTCGACGACGTCCCCCGGCGACCGTCCGGCCGTTACGACCGGGTCGCCGCCGACGCCGCGTTCCCGGCCTATCGCGAGGCGGTCGAGGAGTCTCCCGACGACTACCGCGCGTGGTTCCGGCTCGGTCTCGCCTACGACGCCTGCGGCGACCGCCGCCGGGCACGGCAGGCGATCCGCTGGTCGCTGACGCTGAGGCGTCGCGGGCCCTCCTGACGCGTCGGCCCCCCTGTCGGGGTCGTCGCGACCCGCGCCTCCTCGGGTCCGACGACGGCCGACCGGGTCGGGTCAGAGACGAGCGGTGAGCGCGTCGACGGCCTCGTCGACCGTCGTGTGCCGGAACGCGAACCCGTCGGCCAGCAGCTTCTCGGGGACGACCTGCTGGCTGGGCAGGAGCAGCTCGCGTCCGGCCTCCCGCATCGCCGTCGAGATGACGGACTCGGGCACCCGCAAGGCGTAGGGCCGCTTCAGGTCGTGCGCGAGGCGACGGGTGAGGGCGTCGCTCGTGGCGGGGGTGGGTCCGGCGAGGTTGACGGGCCCGGCGAGGTCGGAGGTCATGAGGTGGACGATCGCGGCGGCCTCGTCGTGGAGGCTGATCCACGGCCAGAACTGGTCGCCGGTGCCGAGACGGGACCCGAGTCCGAGGCGGGTGAGCGGGAGGAGGGGCGCGAGGGCGCCGCCGGGGCCCACCACGAGACCCGTCCTCAGGGTGACGACGCGGACGCCGTCCGGCGCCGTGTGCGCGGTGCGCTCCCACTCGTCGACGACGTCGCTGAGGAACCCCGTCCCGCGGGCGCTCGCCTCGGTCAGCCGGTCGCCCGGGCGATCACCGTAGATGCCGACGGCTGATCCGCTCAGGAAGGTCGCGGGCGGCGTCGAGGCCGCCCGCATGCCGGCGACGAGGGTGCGGGTGGCGTCGACCCGCGATCCGGCGATCTGCTTCTTGTAGCCGTGCGTCCACGGCAGACGGCCGAGGGAGGCGCCCGACAGGTTCACGACGACGTCGGCGCGGTCGAGGAGGGTCGTGTCGATCACGCCGGCGGAGGGGATCCAGGTGAACTGCGACTCGTCTCGGGGCTCGCCGCGGACCAGTGAGAGCACGGTGTGACCGGCGGCGCGCAGCTGGGCGCCGAGCTCCGTGCCGATCAGGCCGGAGGCTCCGGCGACGAGGACCGTCCGGGGGGCGTCGTTCATGGTTCCTGCTCTCGATCGGCGGGGCGCACGGGCGCGCCCTCCTCGGGAGCCTAGGCGCGCCTCCTCGGTGACGACCGGGTGCCGAGGAGGCGCGGCGCCGGTCGCTCGCGCGCCACCGGCCCGTCCCGGGTCCGGTTGTAGAGTCGACGCCGTGACCGATGCAGAACCCCTCGCCCCGTCCGCCCCCGAGCCCGCCGTCGAGTTCCGCTCCGACGTGACCGTCGAGCTGGTGCGCTCGAGCGCCCACGACTCCGACGTCCTCTTCGCCGCGCGCGTGTCGACCATGGGGGAGCTGACCCTCGAGGGCGCTCAGGCCTCGGCCGACGGCGCTCAGGCGACCAAGGGCGCCGGGCTCATCAACTACCTGATGCGCGATCGCCACGGTTCGCCGTTCGAGCACAACTCGATGACGTTCTACGTCCAGGCGCCGATCTTCGTCTTCCGCGAGTTCATGCGGCACCGCATGGCCAGCTACAACGAGGAGAGCGGGCGCTACCGCGAGCTGAACCCGGTCTTCTACGTGCCCTCCGAGCACCGCAACCTGCAGCAGGTCGGCAAGCCCGGCGCCTACGACTTCCTGCCCGGCACGCCCGAGCAGAGCGCGCTGGTCCGCGCCGAGACCGAGCGGACGTCGCGCGAGGCGTACACCTCGTACAAGCGCATGCTCGACGCGGGCGTCGCCCGTGAGGTCGCGCGCATCGTGCTGCCCCTGAACATCTACTCGTCGATGTACGTGACGGTCAACGCGCGTTCGCTCATGAACTTCCTGAGTCTCCGCACGAAGCGCGAGGGCACGCACTTCCCGTCGTTCCCCCAGCGCGAGATCGAGATGTGCGCCGAGAAGATGGAGGACATCTGGGCGGAGCTCATGCCCCTGACCTACGCGGCCTTCGGCACCAACGGACGCGTCGCGCCCTGACACCCGGCCCGGCGGGGGCGGGGCCGACGCACCGGCCCGCACCCGCCGGTCGTCCGACCGGAGCCAGTACGCTGTCTCCGTGTCGAACATCAGCAACCCCTTCGGTCAAGTACTCGTCGCCCTCGTCACCCCCTTCACCGCCGACGGCGAGGTCGACTGGCCCGCCGTCGAGAAGCACATCGACGACTGCATCACGGCCGGGGCCGACGGCATCGTCGTGACGGGCACCACCGGCGAGACCAGCACGCTGACCGACCCCGAGAAGCTCCGGCTCGTCGAGGTCGGCAAGTCGGTGGCCGCCGGCCGCGCCAAGATCATCACGGGGGGCGGGTCGAACGAGACCGCCCATGCGATCCAGCTCTACAAGGCCAGCGAGAAGGCCGGGGCCGACGGCGTCATGATCGTCACGCCGTACTACAACAAGCCGACCCAGGCCGGCGTTCTCACCCACTTCCGCATGATCGCCGACGCGACCGACCTGCCGGTCATCCTCTACGACATCCCCGGGCGCACGGGCATCCCGATCAAGTACGAGACCCTGCTCCGGGCGGCGAAGCACCCCAACATCGTGGCCGTCAAAGACGCCAAGGGCGATTTCGCCGAGGTCAGCCGGGTGCTGAACCAGACCGACCTGCTGTACTTCTCCGGCGACGACGCCAACGTGCTGCCGCATCTCGCCATCGGCGCGTCGGGCCTCATCGGCGTCACCGCCAACATCGCCGCCGCCCCGTACCGCACGATCATCGACGCGGTGAACGCCGGCGACCTGCACACGGCCACGCAGGCGCACCAGATGCTCGAGCCGCTCGTCCGCGCCGTCATGACGCACGTGCCCGGGACCGTCGCCGCCAAGTACATCCTCCACGGCCTCGGCCGCATCTCGAGCCCGCGCGTCCGCCTCCCGCTCGTCGGTCCCGAAGACAGCGAGGCCGCGCTGATCGAAGACGAGCTGTCGCACGTGGGCGCCATCCCGGGTCTCGACCTCAGCCGCTTCCGACCCGATCGCAACGCCGCAGCGGGCGGGGCGCTGCCGAAGGTGCACGGCACGACCCGCTGAGCCGCGCCTCCTCGGTCCCGTCGTCCCGTCGGGTGCGATCCTCTCCCCATCATCGAAGGAACAGATGTCCACGACGATCCAGATCCCGCCGGCGCTCGAGAGCGGAACGCTGCGGGTGATCCCCGTGGGGGGTCTGGGCGAGATCGGTCGCAACATGACCGTCTACGAGATCGACGGCAAGCTCCTGGTCGTGGACTGCGGCGTGCTCTTCCCCGAAGAGCACCAGCCGGGCGTCGATCTGATCCTGCCCGACTTCTCGCCCATCCGAGACCGCCTCGACGACATCCTCGCGGTCGTCCTGACGCACGGGCACGAAGACCACATCGGAGCCGTGCCCTACCTCCTGCGACTGCGCGCCGACATCCCGCTCATCGGGTCGCAGCTGACGCTCGCCCTCATCGAGGCGAAGCTCAAAGAGCACCGCATCAGCCCCTACACGCTGACCGTCGCGGAGGGCGGGCGCGAGACCCTCGGCCCCTTCGAGCTCGAGTTCGTCGCCGTGAACCACTCGATCCCCGACGCCCTCGCCGTCGCGATCCGGACCTCCGCCGGACTCGTGCTGCACACGGGCGACTTCAAGATGGACCAGCTGCCCCTCGACGGGCGCATCACCGATCTGCGTGCCTTCGCCCGGCTGGGCGAAGAGGGCGTCGACCTGTTCCTGCCCGACTCGACGAACGCCGACGTGCCGGGCTTCACGGCCCTCGAGCGCGACATCGGGCCCGTGCTCGACGACGTCATCCGGCGCGCTCCGAGGCGGGTCGTCGTCGCGAGCTTCTCCAGTCACGTCCACCGGGTGCAGCAGGTCCTCGACGCGGCCCACGCCAACGGTCGGCGCGTGGCCTTCATGGGCCGGTCCATGGTGCGCAACATGGCCATCGCCGCCGATCTCGGTTACCTGAGCGTGCCCGACGGCGTGCTCATCGACGCCAAGAAGGCACGCGACCTCCCCGACGACCGCATCGTGTACATGAGCACGGGGTCGCAGGGCGAGCCGATGGCCGTCCTCGCCCGCATGGCGAACCTCGAGCACCAGATCGAGATCGGCGCCGACGACACCGTCATCCTCGCCTCGAGTCTCATCCCCGGCAACGAGAACGCCGTCTACCGCGTCATCGACGGGCTGACGAAGCTCGGCGCGAAGGTGGTGCACAAGGGCAACGCCAAGGTGCACGTCTCCGGGCACGCCTCGGCGGGCGAGCTCCTCTACTGCTACAACGTGCTGCGGCCGAAGAACGTCATGCCGGTCCACGGCGAGCACCGGCACCTGTACGCCAACGCGGCCCTCGCCGTCCGGACGGGAGTCCCCGAGGCGAGCACCATCCTGGGGCAGGACGGCGTCGTGGTCGATCTGCGAGACGGCGTCGCCCGTGTCGTGGGTCAGCTCGATCTGGGCTACGTGTACGTCGACGGGTCGACCGTCGGCGAGATCACGGACGCCGACCTCAAAGACCGGCGGATCCTCGCCGAGGAGGGCTTCATCTCGGTCTTCGTGGCCATCGACGCGGCGACCGGGCGAGTGGTCGTCGGACCCGAGATCCAGTCCCGGGGCTTCGCCGAAGACGAGCGGGTCTTCGACGACGTCGCCCCGAAGATCGTCGCCGCCCTCGCCGAGGCGGCCGAGAACGGGACCCGCGACACCCACGCCTTCAGCCAGGTCGTCCGACGGACCGTCGGTCGGTGGGTCAACACCCAGCACCGCCGTCGCCCGATGATCGTGCCGGTGGTCATCAGCGCCTAGGCCGTGGCCGGTCGCGGCCCAGCCGGTCGACGGCCCCGGCGGAGCCGCGGCGGGCGGGCCCCGTGGCTGACACACGCGACCGCATCCGACCGGCGTCGGTGGGGGACTGTACCGTGGAGCCCATGGCCACGCCCACGAAGTCGACCCCGCGCACCCGCTCGGGCTCCCGTGCGTCCTCGGCGCGTGACGCGACCAAGGCCACCAAGAAGCTCCCCGCCGCCCCGGCTCCCGCTCCGGTCCGAGAGGGGCCCAACCCCCTCGCATCGGCCTGGATGGGTCTCGCCCACATGACCGGCGCCGCGTTCCGGCTCCTCGGCAGAGAGACCCTCGACAAGAGCGAGCGCCGCGACGGCGTGCCGTTCTTCCTCGTCCTGCTCGCGATCGCGGGCGGGGTCGTCGAATGGCTCAACCCCACGAGCCCCGTCGCCATGGGCTTCGACGCCTACACCTTCGGCGGTCTCTTCGGGCGGGTGGCGTACGCCCTCCCGGTCATCATGATCCTCTTCGCGGGATGGCTGTTCCGCCACCCGTCGTCGGTTCACGACAACACCCGCATCGGCATCGGCCTCGGCCTCTCGCTCGTGTCCATCAGCGCGCTCTGCCACATCTTCGGCGGTCAGCCCGAGGCGTCCGAGGGGATGCCCGCTCTGGCCACCGGCGGCGGGGTCCTCGGCTGGGTGGTCGCGTCGTGGCTCGTCGCCCTCGCGACCGAGTGGGTGGCGGTGCCGCTGGTCGTCGTGCTCCTGGCGTTCTCGATCCTGATCATCACGAAGACGCCGCCGAACCGCATCGGTCGTCGCCTCGGCGAGCTGTACGGGTATCTCTTCGGCGAGACCGTCGACGAGCGGTCGGCGGCGCAGGCCGCGGACTCGGGCGACGCCGAGGGCGAACCCGAGTCCCTGCCGTGGTGGCGGCGCAACCCGGGCCAGCGAGAAGACGACCCCGCCTACGACACTCCGCTCGTCCGTCCGGCGGCGGCCACCGCTCCCACCGAGACCCTGGGGCGTCGCAAGAAGCGCAGACCCGTCTTCGAAGAGGCCGAACCCGCGTCGCCCGCCGAGGCCAGGGCCCCCCGCGACTCCCCGGCGACGGCCGAGACCGACGTCTTCTCGACGGATCTCCTCGCCGATCTCGACCGTGCCGAAGAGGCCGTCCGTGCCCAGGGGATCGACATCCCCCTCGATCCGGAGCCCACCGCCACGACCGTCCTCCCCGTCCCCGGGGTGCTGCCGGTCGAGGGCGAGAGCGACGCCGCATCCGAGTTCCTCGCTCCCGACCCCGACGAGGCCGCGCCCCCGTCGCTCGAGACGGCCGACCCCTCCTCCGCCGACGTCGAACCGTACCGGCTGCCCGCCGTCACCACCCTGGCGGTCGGCGAGCCGGCCAAGGCCCGCAGCGAGGCCAACGACGCCATCGTGGCCTCCATCACATCCGTGCTCGACCAGTTCAACGTCGACGCCAAGGTGACCGGCCTCAAGCGCGGTCCGACCGTGACCCGCTACGAGATCGAGCTCGGCCCCGGGGTCAAGGTCGAGCGGGTGACGGCGTTGACGAAGAACCTCGCCTACGCCGTCGCGTCGAACGAGGTCCGCATCCTGTCGCCGATCCCCGGCAAGAGCGCCATCGGCGTCGAGATCCCGAACACCGACAAGGAGATCGTGGCGCTCGGCGACGTGCTCCGGTCGTCCGCAGCCGCCAAGAGCACGCACCCGATGACCATCGGCGTGGGCAAGGACGTCGAGGGCGGCTACGTCGTCGCGAACCTCGCGAAGATGCCGCACCTCCTCGTCGCGGGCGCCACGGGCTCCGGCAAGTCCAGCTTCGTGAACTCGATGATCACCTCGCTGCTGATGCGGGCCAAGCCCGCCGACGTCCGCATGGTCCTCATCGACCCGAAGCGGGTCGAGCTGTCGATCTACGCCGGCGTCCCTCACCTCATCACGCCCATCATCACGAACCCCAAGAAGGCCGCCGAGGCCCTCCAGTGGGTCGTCAAAGAGATGGACATGCGGTACGACGACCTGGCGAGCTTCGGGTTCCGTCACATCGACGACTTCAACCGAGCCGTCGTCAACGACGAGATCGTCCTGCCTGCCGGCAGCGCGCGGACCCTCAAGCCGTACCCGTACCTCCTCGTGGTCGTCGACGAGCTGGCGGACCTCATGATGGTCGCGCCCCGCGACGTCGAAGACAGCATCGTCCGCATCACCCAGCTGGCCCGGGCCTCGGGCATCCACCTCGTCCTCGCGACGCAGCGCCCCTCCGTCGACGTCGTGACGGGGCTCATCAAGGCCAACGTGCCCTCCCGCTTCGCCTTCGCCGTGTCGAGCGTCACCGACTCCCGGGTCATCCTCGACCAGCCGGGCGCCGACAAGCTCATCGGCCAGGGCGACGGTCTCTTCCTGCCCATGGGCGCCTCCAAGGCCATGCGCGTCCAGGGCGCCTGGGTGCAAGAGAGCGAGATCGCCCAGGTCGTCGCCCACGTGACGCGTCAGGCCCGACCCGACTACCGACCCGACGTCGCGGCCGTCGTCGAGAAGAAGGAGATCGACGGCGACATCGGCGACGATCTCGAACTCCTGCTCGCGGCGGCCGAGCTGGTCGTCAGCACGCAGTTCGGCTCCACGTCCATGCTGCAGCGCAAGCTCCGGGTCGGCTTCGCCAAGGCCGGCCGCCTGATGGACCTCATGGAGTCCCGCGACATCGTCGGACCTTCCGAGGGCTCGAAGGCGCGCGACGTCCTCGTGACCACCGAGCAGCTGCCCGGCGTGCTCGCGAAGATCCGTGGCGGCGACTCCGGTCCGAGCGGTCACGGGCGCCCGGGCGCCTCCTCGTCCTCTTCGGCGATCGACGACGATCCGGTCGAGGCGATGACGCGCGGGTACGCCGAGGTCGACGACGACGAGGGGTCGGAAGACGCCTGGAACCTGACGGGACGAGACTGACGTGACCCACGACGACCGCACCGACGGCGCACCGCGAGGCGCGACCTTCCCCTTCCGCGGGCGCATCGCCAGCAAGGGGCCGGGCCCCGCCAGCACGGCCAACATCGCCAACATCATCACCGTGGTGCGCATCCTCATGGCGCCGCTCTTCATGGCGTGGCTCCTCGTCGACGACGGGGCCGATGGCTCCCTCCGCATCGCCGCGGCGATCCTCTTCGTGGTCGCCATCCTCACGGACAGCCTCGACGGCATGCTGGCGCGAGGGCTGGACCTGGTCACGGACTTCGGCAAGATCGTCGATCCGATCGCCGACAAGGTCCTCATCGGGGGCGCCCTCGTCTCGCTCTCGATCCTGGGCGAGCTGCCCTGGTGGGTCACCGTCCTGATCCTCGTCCGCGAGATCGGCATCACCGTCTTCCGGTTCGCCGTGATCCGGGACCGCGTCATCCCGGCCTCGCGAGGGGGGAAGCTCAAGACCGTCCTCCAGGCCGTCGCGGTCACCCTGGCGCTCTTCCCCCTCTGGAACCTCCTCGGCGAGGGCATGCACTGGGTCAACGGGGTCCTCATGACGGCCGCGGTCGTCGCGACGGTCGTCTCGGGGCTCGACTACCTGCGCGTCGCCGCCAAGCACGGTCGCTCGTCGTGACCGAGGCGAGCGACGTCGTCGCCGAGCTGACGCGTCGTCGGCTCACTCTCGGAGTGAGCGAGTCGTTGACAGGCGGGCTCCTCGTCGCGGAGCTCATCTCGGTCCCCGGGGCGTCGGCGGTCGTCCGCGGTGGCGTCGTGGCCTACCAGACGGAGCTCAAGCACACGCTCCTCGGCGTCGACGAGGCCCTGCTCCATCTTCGCGGCCCGGTCGATCCCGAGGTCGCCCGCTCCATGGCGGTCGGCGTGCGCCGCGCGGTCGAGACAGGCGGAACCCGCACCGACATCGGTCTGGCGACGACCGGGGTCGCCGGGCCCGAACCGCAGAGCGGCCACGATCCCGGCGTCGTCTTCGTGGGGCTCTCGTGGGGCGACGAGAGCCGTGTGGTCGCACTCGACCTGTCCGGCGACCGCGAGGCCATCCGACGGGCGACCGTCTCCGAATCACTCTCGGCGCTGTATTCCTGGCTCGTCGAGACGAGGGAATAGTCCGCGTTTCGGTCTCGTTACATCTGACAGGTTCACAAGAGTCGCACAGTCCCTGCTGGTTACAGTTACAGCCAACTGCGCTTCAGTGTCACCATCCCACCTCAGATAATCCCGTCAGGGTGGGCGTTCGTACGGAGGAGGGTCCCATGGTTCTGGTTCGACAAGAAATCGGTGACGTCCTCCGCGACTTCCGCCTGCAGAAGGGGCGCACGCTCCGACAGGTCGCCAGCAAGGCCAGCGTGGCTCTCGGGTACCTGAGCGAGGTCGAGCGTGGTCAGAAAGAGGCCAGCTCCGAGATCCTCGCCTCGGTCGCCGACGCTCTCGAGACCCCCATCTCGGTCATCATGCGCGAGGTGGGCGACCGGATGGCCGTCATCGAGGGGCTCAATCCGATCCCCGACACGCTCCCCGACGACCTCGTCGCCGAGTTCGACACCGATCTCGCGGTCCGCTGAACCGACCCTCGTCCCGAACGCCCCCGGTCCTCCGCCGGGGGCGTTCGGCGTCCGGGCAGCTGCCCGGCTCCGAGGAGGCGCGTGCTCGTGATCCGCACCGCCCACCTCGACCACGCGGTAGCCTCCGGTGATGCGTAAGAGCGAGTTCGCCCGGGCCGTCGACGACCAGTTCGGCGAGGCCTACGGCCGTGTCCTGCTCCGAGATCTGGTCATGTCCGCCGTGGGCGAGCGGACCGCCGAGCAGGCACTGGCGGCGGGCGTCCCGCCCCGGGACGTCTGGCTCGCGCTGTGCGACGCCGAGGGCGTGCCGGAGTCCCGACGTCATGGTGCGGGGCTCCCGACTCCCAAGCGCTGAGGCCCGGCCCGGTCGCCGCCCTCGACGTCCGACTCGCGCGGATGTTCGACACGCCGCGCGTCCACGGTCGAACATGTGTTCGCACCGGTGATAGCGTCCTCCACAGGGCCTGATCGGTCCGAGAACGCCACAGGCTCCTGCCGTACCGGCTCCGATGTCGGTGGTCGCCCGTAGCTTTCTCGTATCGACGTTCCCGCCGCCGGAGTCACCGGCGGCACCAGCCTTGTCGTAGCGGCGACGACCCTGCTCCATCGGTCGACGGCGACGCGACAGCCTATAGGCGCACGGACGACCACCACGAAGGAGAACACCATGCCGTCAGCAGAGAACCGCGAGAAGGCCCTCGAGACCGCGCTCGCCCAGATCGACCGCCAGTTCGGCAAGGGCGCCGTCATGCGCCTCGGCAGCGACGAGCGTGCTCCTGTCGCCGTCATCCCGACGGGGTCGATCGCACTCGACGTCGCGCTCGGCATCGGGGGCATCCCCCGCGGCCGCATCGTCGAGATCTACGGTCCCGAGTCGTCCGGCAAGACCACGTTGACGCTGCACGCCATCGCCAACGCACAGCGCAACGGCGGCATCGCGGCGTTCATCGACGCCGAGCACGCGCTCGATCCCGAGTACGCGAAGAAGCTCGGAGTCGACATCGACGCTCTGCTCGTGTCGCAGCCCGACACCGGAGAGCAGGCCCTCGAGATCGCCGACATGCTCGTCCGCTCCGGGTCCATCGACCTCATCGTCATCGACTCCGTGGCGGCGCTCGTGCCCCGTGCCGAGATCGAGGGCGAGATGGGCGACTCGCACGTCGGTCTGCAGGCGCGGCTCATGTCGCAGGCCCTCCGCAAGCTGACCGGTGGTCTGAGCCAGACCGGCACCACCATGATCTTCATCAACCAGCTCCGCGAGAAGATCGGCGTGTTCTTCGGCAGCCCCGAGACGACGGCCGGCGGTAAGGCGCTCAAGTTCTACGCGTCGGTGCGCCTCGACATCCGCCGCATCGAGACCCTCAAGGACGGCACCGACGCGGTCGGCAACCGGACCCGCGTCAAGGTCGTCAAGAACAAGATGGCGCCGCCCTTCAAGCAGGCCGAGTTCGACATCCTGTACGGCGTCGGCATCTCTCGTGAGGGCAGCCTGATCGACTTCGGCGTCGAGCACGGCATCGTCCGTAAATCGGGTGCCTGGTACACCTACGAAGGCGACCAGCTCGGTCAGGGCAAAGAGAACTCGCGCAACTTCCTCCTCAACAACAAGCCGATCGCCGACGAGATCGAGCACAAGATCCTCGCCAAGCTCGGTGTCGGCGGGGCCAAGACCGTCGAAGAGCCCGTGGCGTCGATCGAGACCAAGATCGCGGCACGGAAGGGCGCATGACGTCGTCTGACGACCTCGCGCCCGTGACGCCCCTCTTCGGGCGCCGCGGGGCGGGCCGGCAGGTGGCTGGTCGCGATGCAGCAGAGGCCGATCCGGTCCCTGCCGACGGCGAGTCCGAGCACGGTGGTGCTGCTCCTCAAGACGCGTGGGTCGATGACGAGGCGCACGACGCGCCAGGCGATGACGCCGCGCAGCCCCGCACGGCGGAGCACGCCGAGGCGGCGCCCGCTGTAGCGCCGGTCGCGACCGCCACCCCACGTCCGGAGTCTCGAACAGCTCCGGTGGTCGACTCCGACCGGGCGGCGGAGCGCCCCGCCGCCGTCGAGGCGACGGCCGCCGCCTTGGCTGCCATCAGCGATCACTGGGCGGGCCCCCGAGCCGTCGCATCCCTCGAGACGTCGTTCGATGGCGGCGCCGACGACGAACCGGAGCCCGAGGGCCTGGAGGCGCAGCGGACCAGGGCCGAGAACGTGAGCATGCACGCCTTGTCCCGACGCGGTGTCTCATCGTCCGAGATGGCGTCGCTCCTGGCTTCCCGAGACCTCGACGCTCAGGTGGTCAGCGACGAGGTCGAGCGCCTGGAGGGCGTGGGGCTCCTCAACGACCGAGAGCTCGCCGAGAACCTCGTGCGGGCCAAGCAGGAGCGCAAGGGCCTGGGCCGTGGCGCCGTCACGAGCGAGCTGCGCAGCCGCGGTATCGCTCCCGAGCTCATCGAGCAGGCGATGGCCGAGATCGACGACGACGACGAGCAGGCTCGGGCGGACGAATGGGCGCGCAAGCGTTCGTCGTCCCTGCAGGGTCTCGACCGGGCGACCGCCGAACGCCGCCTCAACGGCTATCTCATGCGACGCGGGTACCGTTCCGAGATCATCCGGCGTGCGGTGGAGAAGGCCCTTCCGCGAGGCGGCGGTTCGCGGGGCGGAGTCCGGTTCGAGTGACCGGTGGTCCGGGGCGGCGGCCGTAGACTCTGCGTCTATGTCGACGGTTCTCCCCGCCCCGGTCTCGGAGGGTCGCGCAGCGGCCGACTCCCTCCCCGAGCGTCGTACCTACGAGGTGCGCACGTTCGGGTGCCAGATGAACGTCCACGACAGCGAGCGGTTGAGCGGCTCGCTCGAGGCGGCGGGTTATGTTCCGGCGGTCGGCCAGGAGGCCGATGTCGTCGTCATCAACACGTGCGCCGTCCGAGAGAACGCGGACAACAAGCTGTACGGCACCCTGGGGCGTCTGGCGGGTGTGAAGCGCGGTCGCCAGGGCATGCAGATCGCCGTCGGCGGGTGCCTCGCGCAGAAAGACCGAGAAGCCGTGCTCGATCGCGCCCCCTGGGTCGATGTCGTCTTCGGGACGCACAACGTCGGAGCGCTCCCGACCCTCCTGGAACGCGCTCGGCACAATGACGAGGCCCAGGTCGAGATCCTCGAGGCTCTCGACGTCTTCCCGTCCACCCTGCCGGCGAAGCGGGACTCGCTGAGCTCCGGCTGGGTCTCGATCTCGGTCGGCTGCAACAACACCTGCACCTTCTGCATCGTGCCGACTCTGCGGGGCAAGGAGCGTGACCGGCGGCCGGGTGACATCCTCGCCGAGGTGCGGTCGCTCGTCGACGAGGGGGCCGTCGAGGTGACGCTGCTCGGCCAGAACGTCAACTCGTACGGTGTCGAGTTCGGCGACCGGTTGGCGTTCGGCAAACTCCTCCGCGCCGTCGGAGAGATCGAGGGCCTCGAACGCGTCCGATTCACCAGCCCTCACCCGGCCGCCTTCACCGACGACGTGATCGACGCGATGGCCGAGACGCGGGCGGTGATGCCGCAGCTGCACATGCCGCTCCAGTCCGGCTCCGACCAGGTGCTCCGTGCCATGCGTCGCAGCTACCGCAGCGCCCGGTTCCTGGGCATCATCGACCGTGTCCGGGCCGCGATGCCCGACGCGGCCATCTCCACGGACATCATCGTGGGGTTCCCCGGCGAGACCGAGGCGGACTTCGCCGAGACGCTGCGAGTCGTGGCAGAGGCGCGATTCGCCTCCGCCTTCACCTTCCAGTACTCCATCCGGCCGGGGACGCCTGCTGCGGACATGCCCGACCAGGTCCCCAAGGAGGTCGTGCAAGAGCGGTACGAGCGCCTCACGGCGCTCCAGGACTCCATCTCGTTCGACGAGAACCGTGCGCTGATCGGGCGCCGCGTCGAGGTGCTGATCGCGGCCGCCGAGGGTCGGAAGGACTCCGAGACCCATCGGCTCTCCGGGCGTGCGGAAGACAGCCGGCTCGTGCATCTCGACGTGCCCGAGGGGCGGACGGCCCCTCGGCCCGGTGATGTCGTCACGGTCGACATCACGGGTGCCGCGCCGTTCCACCTCCTCGCCGAGGCGGCACCGGGCTCGGTCTTCGAGGTCCGTCGCACCCGCGCCGGCGATGCCTGGGATGCGGCTCAGGCGGCTTCCTGCGGGGCGCCGGCCTCCTCGACGGGATCGACCCGCGCCTCCGGGGCTCCGCGGGTGTCTCTCGGGCTTCCGACGCTGCGGGTGTCGACCGCGCCGATCTACGACGCCGGCGACGGTCTCCGCTGACATGCTGATCGCTCTGGTCGGTGCCACGGGCACCGGCAAGTCGGCGCTGTCGCTCGACCTCGCCGAACGGCTGCGTGCCCGGGGGCGCCCGGTCGAGATCGTCAACGCCGACGCCATGCAGCTCTACCGCGGCATGGACATCGGCACGGCCAAGCTGGCCGTCTCCGAGCGCCGGGGTGTGCCGCATCATCTGCTCGACGAGCTCGAGGTCACCGACGAGGCGAGCGTCGAGTGGTATCAGGGCCGGGCTCGCTCCGTCATCGACGAGATCGATGCGCGGGGCGGCGACGCCATCCTCGTCGGGGGCTCCGGTCTCTACGTGTCGAGCGTGCTGTTCGATCTGCGATTCCCCGGCACGGATCCGGCGGTCCGTGCCCGGTACGAGGCGGCGGCCGAGCAGCACGGACCGGGCGCGCTCTTCCGGCTCCTGCGCGAGCGTGATCCCGTCGCGGCCGAGAGGATCGGATCGACCAACGTGCGCCGGCTGGTCCGGGCCCTCGAGGTGGGGGAGATCACGGGTGAGCCGTTCTCGGCACGCCTGCCCGACGAGGCTCCGCGGTGGCGTCCGTCGGTCATCGTCGGCGTGCACGACGAGCGCGCCGACCTCGTCGCACGACTGGACGCCCGGGTGGAGGGGATGTGGGCCGCCGGGCTCGTCGACGAGGTGCGCGGTCTCGTCGCCGACGGTCTCGAGCGCGGGGTCACGGCGAGTCGGGCGATCGGCTACGCCCAGGCCGCCGCGCAGCTGCGGGGCGAGCTCTCCGAGGCGGAGGCCGTCGAGACCACGGCGGCGCTGACCCGGCGCTACGCACGGCGCCAGGTGAGCTGGTTCCGTCGGTATCAGGATGCGCACTGGGTGCGGTCGGGGGACCCTCGGAGCCTCGAGGAGGCCCTCGATACACTCGAGGGGTGACCACCACTCTCCAGTTCACCAAGGGCCAGGGCACGGGCAACGACTTCGTGCTGTTCTCCGACCCCGACGGCGAGTTCGTGCTCGACCCGGCGACCATCCGCGCCTTGACCGACCGGCACTTCGGCGTCGGCGGAGACGGCGTGATCCGTGCGGTCCGATCCGAGAACCTGCCGGACGGGCGCGGCGTCCTCGAGGTCGACCCGTCGGCCGAGTGGTTCATGGACTACCACAACGCCGACGGCAGCGTCGCCGAGATGTGCGGCAACGGCGTCCGGGTCTTCGTCCGCTATCTCACCGAGAGGGGGCTCGCGACGCTCGAGCCGGGGGAGACCCTCTCCATCGGCACGAGGGCCGGTGTCCGGCACGTGCAGCGCAGCCTCACCGGGTTCCAGGTCGATCTCGGTCCGTGGTCCCTGGCTGATGCCGCTCCGACGGTCAGGGCGCGCGAGCTCCACGCGGCCCGCCCGGGTCTCGCTCTCTCGGTGGGCAATCCCCACGTCGTCGTCGCCCTCGCCTCCGACGACGAGCTCGAGGCGCTCGACCTGACGTACCTGCCGGTGCTCGATCCGGAGCCGGTCGACGGAGCCAACGTCGAGTTCGTCGTCCCGGCGGATCCCCTCGTCGTCGACGGGATCGGGCACATCCGGATGCGCGTGCACGAACGGGGCAGCGGTGAGACGCTCTCCTGCGGCACCGGTGCGGCCGCGGCCGCTCTCGCGACACGCCACTGGGCCGGAGCGGGTGCGCCCGATCAGTGGCGGGTGGAGGTCCCCGGCGGCACGGTGGGAGTCCTCGTCGTCCCCGGGGTCGACGGCGAGCACGTCTCTCTGAGCGGCCCGGCCGAGCTGGTGTTCAACGGGGCGCTCGAGCTCTGAGCCCCGGTCGTCCGAGACCGACTCGGTCGTCAGCGCCGGTGGGCCGTCAGCAGGCGGTAGCCCTTGCTGGTGGAGGCGCGGGTCACGTCGACGACGTCCGCCAGCTCGGTGTTCATCCACTTCTGCAACGAGTCGGCACCGAGGTTCTTCTGGACGACGAGCCACGCGTCCGAGCCGGGTTCGAGACGAGGCAGCCACCGGGTGAGGAGCCCGTGCAGCTCGTTCTTCCCGACGCGGATCGGAGGGTTCGACCAGATCGTCGAGAAGCGCAAATCGTCGGGAACATCGTCGGGCTCCACGGCGTTGACGTTCTCGAGGCCTGCGGCCCGGGCGTTCTCGCGCACGAGCTCCAGGACTCTCTTGTTCACGTCGACGGCCCAGACCGTCGAGTCGGGTGACGCTGACGCGAGGCTCACGGTGATGGGGCCCCAACCGCACCCGACATCCAGCAGATGACCCGTCGCCGGCGGTGTCGGTGCGCCGGCGAGCAGCACGGCCGTCCCGGCGTCCACCCGATCGGGGCTGAACACCCCGGCGGCGGTCGTGAGCGCGAGCTCGCGACCGGCCAGGGTCACCGTGATGGTCCGGCGCCGCATCCGGCTCTCCGGATCCGAAGAGAAGTAGTGCTCGCTCGCCATGGCGACAACCTATCGACAAACCCCAGGGGGGCCGAATCGGCTCCCCGCTCCTCGCCTGATGAAAGGGCTAGTATCACTCCGATGACAGACCTCCCCACGAACCCGCTCGATGCCGAGCGTTCCGAGCAGGGCGACGACGTCGTCGCGCGCGTGCTCGACCGTGCGGCGTCCCGGGCATCCGCCTACACCGTCTTCTCACCCGCTCAAGCGATCCAGACGCGGTCCCTGCACGATTCCGGCTCCGACGGCGACCAGTTCGACCGTGACGACCGACAGGCCCTCCGTCGCGTCGCCGGTCTCTCGACCGAGCTGGAGGACGTCACCGAGGTCGAGTACCGACAGCTCCGGCTCGAGAACGTCGTGCTCATCGGCGTCTACTCCCAGGGGTCCCTCGCGGATGCCGAGAACAGCCTCCGCGAGCTCGCCGCCCTGGCCGAGACGGCCGGTGCCGTCGTGCTCGACGGGCTGCTGCAACGGCGGCCCAACCCCGATCCGAGCACCTATCTCGGCAGCGGCAAGGCGGAGGAGCTCCGCATGACGGTCGCGGCCTTGGGCGCGGACACGGTGATCGCCGACACCGAGCTGGCGCCGAGCCAACGGCGCGCGCTCGAGGACGTGGTCAAGGTCAAGGTCATCGACCGCACCGCCGTCATCCTCGACATCTTCAGTCAGCACGCCAAGAGCCGCGAGGGCAAGGCCCAGGTCGAGCTCGCGCAGCTCGAGTACCTGCTTCCGCGGCTCCGTGGCTGGGGCGACTCGATGTCGCGTCAGGCCGGTGGTCAGGTCGGCGGGGCGGGGGCCGGCATGGGCAGCCGCGGTCCGGGTGAGACGAAGATCGAGCTCGACCGTCGGCGGATCCACACCCGCATGGCGCGCCTCCGTCGCCAGATCAAGGAGATGAAGCCGGCGCGCGACGCCAAACGGGCTAACCGCGACCGCAACGAGGTCCCCTCCGTCGCGATCGCGGGCTATACCAACGCCGGCAAGTCCAGTCTGCTCAACCGGCTGACCAGCGCCGGCGTCCTGGTCGAGAACGCCCTGTTCGCCACCCTCGATGCGACCGTGCGGAAGAGCACGACGACCGACGGCCGCCCGTTCACGTACTCCGACACGGTCGGCTTCGTCCGCAATCTCCCCCATCAGCTGGTGGAGGCGTTCCGATCGACTCTCGAGGAGGTCGCGGCGTCGGATGTCATCGTCCACGTCGTGGACGGCTCGCACCCGGATCCGACGGCGCAGCTCGCCACCGTGCGCCAGGTCGTGAGCGAGGTCGATGGTGCTGGCATCACCGAGATCGTGGTCTTCAACAAGAGCGACCTCGTCGATCCCGATCAGCGTCTCGTGCTCCAGGGGCTCGTGCCCGACGCGGTCTTCGTGTCGGCTCGGACCGGAGAGGGCATCGACGAGCTCCTCGAGCGGATCGCCGGTTCGCTCCCCACTCCCGACGTCGAGCTCGAGCTGCTGGTGCCCTACGACCGCGGCGACGTCGTGTCGCAGCTCCACGACTCGGGCCGGGTGGTCGAGTCGTCCTACGAGGAGGAGGGCACCCGTGTGCACGCACGCGTGTACCCGAGCGACGTCGCGTGGTTGACCCCGTTCGTCTCGCGCGCGGCCGTGTCCCGCTGAGACCACCGGGTCACGACGAAGCCCCTCGCCGATCGGCGAGGGGCTTCGTCGTGCGCGAGCGACTCAGACGGAACGCAGGACGGCCACGACCTTGCCGAGGATCTGCGCGTGGTCACCGACGATCGGCTCGAACGCGCTGTTGCGGGGGAGCAGCCAGGTGTGGCCGTCCCGCTGCCGGAAGACCTTGACGGTCGCCTCGTCATCGAGCATCGCGGCGACGATGTCCCCGTTCTCGGCCGAGTTCTGCTGGCGGACGACCACCCAGTCCCCGTCGCAGATGGCGGCGTCGATCATCGAGTCCCCGACGACGCGGAGCATGAAGAGCTCCCCCTTGCCCACGAGCTGGCGGGGGAGCGGCATGACGTCCTCGACCTGCTGCTCGGCCGTGATCGGGATCCCGGCGGCGATCCGCCCGACCATGGGGACGTGGGCGGTGTCGCCGTCGTCGCTCGTCGTCAGGATGTTCGTCACCGGCGCAGAGGGCGCGGCCTCGGTGCTGAGGACCTCGAGAGCCCGGGGGCGATTGGGGTCCCGGCGGATGCGGCCGGCGAGCTCCAGCTGGTTCAGCTGGTGCGTCACGCTCGAGAGCGACTTGAGGCCGACGGCGTCGCCGATCTCGCGCATGCTCGGCGGGTAGCCGCGCTGACCGATGCTCTGCTGGATCGCGGTCAGGATCGAGCTCTGCTTGGCCGTCAGCTCCTTGCGCGCGACCGTTCCCGTGTCCGTGGACCGTCGGGGCTGCGGGTCGGTCATGTCTCTCCTGCCGTCGATGTCGGTGGTCGGTGTTGTACTCGGACCACCGAGCCAAACCGTATCCGATGGGTGCCGCTCGGCGAAACACATGTTCGAGTGTGTCGCCGATCGGGTCCGGAAAAATCGAACATCGGGCTTGATATCGCCCTCAATCGAAGATATGTTCGGAACACGTCTTCGTGCCCGGTGTTCCCGGCCGATCGCCGGGCACGAACACGGACGTCTTCTCTAGCGGTGAAAGGACCACCTCATGAGCGCCACCACGATCTCCCGCAACGCCACCTCGTCGAACGCGCCCATCGGCGCGACACCGCGCGTCCGCCTCCGGATCACGCGCCGGGGTCGTCGTGTCGTCGGCGCCGGTGTGACACTTCTCGTCGCCGGCGTCGTCGGCGGCGTCCTGCTCGCCGGGCCCGGCGCGCAGGCGTCCGACACGGCCGGCTCCGCCTCCTTCGAGTACGTCACCGTCGACGGGGGCGACACGCTCTGGCAGGTCGCCTCCGAGATCGCCCCCACGAAAGACCCTCGTGACGTGATCAGCGACATCGTCCGACTGAACAACCTCGGCAGCACCGAGGTGGCGGCAGGTCAGTCCCTCGCCGTCCCCGCTCAGTACTCGAACTGACTTCCCGGGCCCGGGCCCGGGCGCTGCCGAGCGGCGATTCGATCACCACCCGTCCGCGATCTAGCATGGTGGCGTGTCCTTCAGTCTCGACGACCTCCCCCTCCGCGACGATCTGCGCGGCCTGACCCCCTACGGCGCACCCCAGAAGAAGGTGCCCGTCGCGCTCAACGTCAACGAGAACACGCATCCCATCCCCGAGAACGTGGCTCGCGACATCGTGGCGTCGATCGCCCAGGCGGTGCTGCAGGTCAATCGCTACCCCGACCGCGAGTTCACCCTCCTCCGAGACGCTCTCGCCGGGTACCTCGGCCACGGACTGACTCGTGACAACATCTGGGCGGCCAACGGCTCGAACGAGGTCATCCAGCAGATCCTGCAGGCCTTCGGCGGGCCGGGCCGGCGCGTGCTCGGCTTCCCTCCCACCTACTCGATGCACTCGATCATCGCGGCGGGCACGGGCAGCGTCTGGGTCGAGGGGGCCCGCGATCCCGGGTTCGGCATCTCGCCGGCGACCGCCGTGGCCGAGATCCGTCGGACGAGACCCGATGTCGTCTTCTTCTGCGGTCCCAACAACCCCACGGGGACTCCTCTCGACCTCGAGACCGTCCGCGCCGCTTACGACGCGACGGACGGCATCGTCTTCGTCGACGAGGCCTACGCCGAGTTCATGCCGGTGGGGCAGCCCACGGCTCTGACCCTGCTCGACGGCCGCCCGCGCCTGATCGTGTCGCGCACGATGAGCAAGGCGTTCGCGTTCGCGGGGGCGCGGGTCGGATACCTCGCGGCGCACCCGGCGGTCGCCGATGCGCTGCGTCTGGTGCGCCTCCCCTACCACCTGTCGTCGCTGACCCAGGCGGCGGCGGTCGCCGCCCTCGCCCACGCCGACGAGATGCTCGCCATGGTCGGCGAGATCTCCGTCCAGCGTGATCGCATCGTGCAGGTCCTCACCGAGCTCGGCTACCAGCCCTGGCCCACGTGGTCGAACTTCGTGCTCTTCGGCGGCGTCGACGACCCGACCGACGTGTTCGAGCGCCTCCTCGCCCGCGGCATCATCGTGCGGAACCTCGGCATCCCGAACCACCTGAGGGTGAGCGCCGGCACCGAGGCCGAGACGACCGCGTTCCTCGAGGCGCTGCGCGACATTAGGCTCTCCTCGTGACCGAACAGACCCCGAGGCGCGTGGCCTCCCTCGAGCGCGAGACGAGCGAATCGCGCATCGCGCTGTCCCTCGACCTCGACGGCTCCGGCTCGTCGACGATCGACTCGTCCGTGCCCTTCTTCGACCACCTGCTCACCGCCTTGTCGAAGCACTCGCTCGTCGACCTCCAGGTCGCGGCGAGCGGAGACACCCACATCGACGCGCACCACACCGTGGAGGACATCGGCATCGCGTTCGGAACGGCGCTGCGGCAGGCGCTGGGCGACAAGAAGGGCATCGCCCGCTACGGCGACGCCCTCGTGCCGCTCGACGAGGCGCTGGTCCAGGCCGTCGTCGACATCTCCGGTCGGCCCTATCTCGTCCACACGGGCGAGCCGGAGGGCTTCGAGCTGCACCTCATCGGCGGGCACTTCACCGGCTCGCTCGTGCGTCACGTCTTCGAGGCCATCGCCTACAACGCGGGCATCACCGTGCACATCCGGGTTCTCGGCGGCCGCGATCCGCACCACATCGCCGAGGCGGAGTTCAAGGCGTTCGCGCGAGCGCTGCGGCAGGCCGTCCAGCCCGATCCGCGCGTGGTGGGCATCCCGTCGACGAAGGGCGCCCTGTGACGGCCCGCCCCTCGGTGGTCGTCCTCGACTACGGCAGCGGCAACGTGCACTCGGCGGTCAAGGCCCTCGAGCTCGCCGGCGCCGACGTCGAGCTGACGGCCGATCGCGCTCGAGTGCAAGCGGCCGACGGTCTCTTCGTCCCGGGGGTCGGTGCGTTCGGCGCGGTCATGAGCGCTCTCGAGGCGGTCCGAGGCGGTGAGCTGATCGACCGGCGTCTCGCCGGCGGGCGGCCGGTCATGGGCATCTGCGTGGGCATGCAGGTCTTCTTCGAGGGCGGTGTCGAGCGCGGTGCCACGGCCGGCGGTCTCGGCGAGTGGCCCGGCGTGGTCGACGAGCTCAAGGCCGACGTCCTGCCGCACATGGGCTGGAACACCGTCGACGTCCCCGAGGGCAGCACCCTGTTCGAGGGTGTGGCCGACGAGCGCTTCTACTTCGTCCACTCGTTCGCGGCCCAGTCCTGGACCCTCGACGTGATCCCGCCGTTCCCCGAGCCCCACGTCACCTGGGCTGATCACGGCGGTCGCTTCGTCGCCGCGGTCGAGAACGGCCCCCTGTGGGCGACTCAGTTCCACCCCGAGAAGTCGGGGCGGCCGGGCATCCGCCTGCTCTCGAACTGGCTCGGCACCCTCTGACACTCCCGAACCCGAGCCTGCGACCCGGCAGGCTCCCGGCGCGATCCGCGCGGCACCGCCGCGAGAGAGACGACATGAGCGACTTCTGCACCACCCCGTCCCTGACCCTGTTCCCGGCCGTCGACGTCTCCGGCGGTCAGGCCGTCCGCCTGACCCAGGGCGAGGCGGGCAGCGAGACCGGCTACGGCGACCCGGTCGCGGCGGCCGACGACTGGAAGAACCAGGGGGCCGAGTGGCTGCATCTGGTCGACCTCGACGCCGCGTTCGGACGCGGTGACAACCGCCAGGTCATCAAGAAGGTCATCAAGCAGGTCAAGGGCATCAACGTCGAGCTGAGCGGCGGGATCCGCGACGACCGGTCGCTCGAGGACGCCCTCGGCACGGGGGTCAAGCGCATCAACCTCGGCACGGCCGCCCTCGAGAACCCCGAGTGGGCCGCGCATGTCATCGCCGAGTACGGCGAGGCCGTGGCCGTCGGTCTGGACGTCCGCGGCACCACGTTGGCCGCTCGCGGCTGGACGGAGGACGGCGGTGACCTCTGGACCGTCCTGGCCCGGCTCGAGGAGGCCGGCTGCGCCCGCTACGTGGTGACGGACGTCACGAAGGACGGCACGCTGCAGGGCCCCAACGTCGATCTCCTCCGTCAGGTGATGGATCGCACCGAGCGCCCGGTGATCGCCTCGGGCGGCATCTCGAGCCTCGACGACCTGGTCGCCCTCCGCGAGCTCGTCCCGCAGGGCCTCGAGGGGGCCATCGTCGGCAAGGCGCTGTACTCCGGGGCGTTCACTCTCGCGGCCGCCCTCGACATCGCCTCCGACTGATGCCGACCCCCGGCTCCGACAGCGCCGGTCGGCCCTGGGAGGGCCGGACCTTCGACCATCACGACACCGCCTACGCCGGCGACGACGGCTCGGCCGACCCGCGCCTCCTCGAAGCGCTGAAGCGGTTCCATCTCGGCGAGGTCGGCGAGGACACCGTCGTGGACGCCCTCCGTCCGGCGCGGCTGCTGGTTCCTCTCGTCGCCGTGGCGGGCGCCGACGACGACGACCATCAGCACGGCGGCCGCGGAGACAAGTCGCAGGAGCTCTCCATCGTCACCGTGGCCGGCCCCGACGGGCGCGACGTCCTTCCGGCGTTCACCTCGGTCGCGGCGCTCTCGGCGTGGAGCGCCACGGCGCGTCCCGTGCCGGCGGACGCCCGCCGGATCGCCCTGGCCGCCGCCGCCGAGTCGACCGAGCGCCTGATGCTCGACGCCGGCTCCCCGACCGCGTTCGCCCTGCGCCGTCCGGCGCTGTGGGCCCTGGCGCAGGACCTCCCCTGGCAGCCCAGTCACGCCGATGAGGCGGTGCTGCGCGCCTTCCTCGACGCGGGGGCGGACGAGGAGGCGCTGGCGGGCCTGGTCATCGCCCCCGGTTACGAGGCGGCCCGGCTCGGCGGACCCGAGATCGTGGTGCAGCTGGGGGTGCGCGCGGGTCTCGACCGCGAGGGGCTCACGTCGCTGCTCGCCCGTCTCCAGGCGGCGTGGGCCGGCGACGCGGTCATCGCGGAGCGGGTCGACAGCATGGCGGTCAAGGTCGTCTCGGTCTGATCCGAGGTCGGTCGGCCTCTCGCGCGCCCGACGGGCCGATCGCGGTCGGGAGGCGGGGGTCTAGTTGACCGGGCCCGTGAACTTCTCGCCGGGTCCCTGCCCGATGGGGTCGGGGAACGCCGACGCCTCGCGGAAGGCGAGCTGCAGCGACCGCAGCCCGTCGCGGAGCGCGCGGGCGTGCTGGTCGCCGATCTCGGGAGCGCTCGCGGTGATGAGCCCCGCGAGCGAGGTGATGAGCTTGCGCGCCTCGTCGAGGTCCGTCTGGGCGCGGGGGTCGTCGGCCAGTCCGACCTTGACGGCGGCGGCGCTCATGAGGTGCACGGCGACGGTGTTGATGACCTCGACGGCGTTGACGTCCGCGATGTCGCGCACCTCGTCACCGGGGACCGGGGGAGTGGCGGTGCCGAGGGGCTCGTCGAGCCCGGTGTCGTGCTGGTGATCGGGGGTGTGGCTCACGTGTGGATCCTCTGCTAAGCTCGTCGAGGCTCCGAAGCATCTGCTTCGGTGCGAAAGTGGAGATTCTCCCACCCGCGCTTGACCGTTCGATTAGGTTACCGGGTTGTTGGCACCCCGCCGGTCCTCCTCGAGGGCAGGCAGCCAGGGTGCAGCGACGTTCCGTCGCATTGACCGGAATTTCCCTCCGGCCGGTGCTCCGTGTCGCGAAACTCCTCTTTCCCTGCCGTGACCACCGGTCCG
>Ga0265797_10002168_pt1 | contig 33463 bp, 26 predicted proteins | sample P2T30metagenome_FD_192433 | JGI IMG/M metagenome (GOLD analysis project Ga0265797, IMG submission 192433) | Plant litter microbial communities from East Loma Ridge, Irvine, California - P2 T30 | ecosystem: Environmental > Terrestrial > Plant litter > Unclassified | place: USA: California... | reverse complement strand
ACGACATCGGTGTTGTCGAGGTTCTCGTTGGGGTTGGCTTCGATCCAGGCGGGTATGCCTTGGGATGGCTCGCCAGATGTTTGCGGAACGTGACGGCCTGCTGGGTGGAGTTGTGTGTCGTCGTCTACGTTGGGTTAGCTGATGACTCCGCACACAGTTCTCTGGAGATACTCACACTTCGTGACATGTACCGCATGTCTCGCAAAACCGGCCCGCTTCCATACTAAACTTCCAGGCTTGGGTAGCAGATCAGGCACTTCTCTGCTGACCAGCTTGTAGGAAGCTGGCTTCTTGCTGTATGGGTTGAGCTTGTTCGTATTGGCCATCTCCCATGTCCTGCTCGTTCCGCCATTGTAGTCCGTTGCCGCCTGCTCAGGGGTGCTGAGCTTCGTCTTCTTCGCGTAGAAAGCGTTGCCGTATTTGTTCTCCGCGCTACCGACTTCGCCTTCTCCGCGCATCGCGTCGACCATGAAAACAGTGTTCTCCGGTCCGTCAATGTTGGGATCGATGCGCATACAGAAGAGATGCTGGTGGTTGTGCGCGTTCACTCCGGGGTACACCTCAGTTCCCCAACCCTTCAGATCCTCGCCAGGAAGCATCGCGTAGGTGTTCAAGATACCCGTGAGTTTAATCTCCAGCTGGATCGTTCCGTCAAGGTGGAATATCCAGTATACGCAGTACTCGTAGTTCGCGGCTGTGAAGATTTGAGAGATGATGAGTTTGCGAGCACGAGTAACCGTAACACTGTCGTCGCGGAAGTCTGTGTGCTTGAATAGGATACCGGCGTCTTCCTCGTGGATGCAGATAGCATTCTTGATCGTTGTAGCCTGGCCGGCGCGGTTGACAAAGGCAGCGTCCATGTAGTGAATTGCGCCCTTGCAGTCACAGCCTAGGCTAAGTGAGTTGGTCATGTAGCCACCGCCGTATTCTCCCAGATCGAAAGCGTGCTTACGCTGATGTGGGTGTTCTGGGTTGCCGTAAGGTACAACCATCTCCGCGAGCGATAGGCGCCAGAACGTATCGCGAACGGTGCCCTTGTCGTCAAACGTGATGTTAGACAGAACCAAGCCTTCGCGGTAGTTGAAGCCAATGTGAAACTTCCAGTTTGCCCAGCTGATGTATCGTCCGTCCAACTTGAATGAGACGCCTTCTGGCTGTGTGATGTTGATGGGCTTCAAATCTGTCTTGAAACCACCTTCAGCCTCGATAGCAGCTGCGTGATAGTTGTTCGGTGGGGCCTGGTTCAGCGGTCGCCGAACAGGTGGGACGTCGATATGAATGATCTCCTGAGTATCCGAGTTGTATATCGGGCAGAAATCCAATGGGTACGTGTATTGACAGTCATCGGGGTGTGGGCGGTAGTACATGAGCGCTTGCTGAAGACGAACTTTGGTGCCGAATCGCTCGTCGTAACCAATCGTCCAGGGATCGCAGTAAACTTTGTGCATGTCTTCTGGTGGAATGCCAATCAGGCCGCATTGTTCGATGACCTTTGGATCTTTCCGCACAATCGTCTCCACAATCTGGAGGTCTTCCATTGTGATCTAGATCCAAGTCAGCAAGATGTAATTCGCACTCACACACTCTCTAACGTACAAGTGGCTGAACATCATCAGTCAGCGCCCAGCTAATGATCTTGCCTTCGGTCAAATCTGCATGTCCATCGTACACTTTGCTGCCTCGGCCGATGCAAACTACATCAGCAACTCGATGTGGTCGTGGTGTATGCTCGGGATCTTTCAGCCAGCTCATCATCTCTGCTTTCCGCGGCTCCAACAAGGTGATCGCGTTGAAGAACACATCGCTGTGCTCTTTTCGGATGATAGCGACTGCGCGTTCAATTTCGGATTCGCTCAAAGGGTCGAATGGGTGTGGAGGCTCTCCAACGCCCGTAATGTGCGAGGCTGCTTGCTTCAATCGATCGAGCGCCATAGTATGGATGAATGTGATGTGAGGGTGGTCGGATAAGGTTGATCGCTCAAAGCTGTCAGGGTCCAGCGGGGTCTTATATACTGGAGGCAGATCACTGGTCTAACGGCATCGCAGCGCGATCTCAGATATATCCCTTGAGATCGAATCACGGCTTATTGGCGAATCGGTCAAGTCATTAACGCATTGTATTATTCCCATCTGTCAACTCAGAGTCTTGAACGTTGTTATCAACACGATAAGAAGAGGCCGCGGGACTATCGCGCCTCTCACGGTTAGTCTGCCCCACTTCTCCACGCACGTTGCCCTCTGGGCATGATGCACCGCGTGTGTGACAGCTACCATCTTTGGACGCTGCCTTGGTCTTTCATCGTCCATTCATCGAAACTGTGAGTGTCGTCGCAAAATCCCGATGCAGCAGGTCCACGCGACAAGACGCTGGATGGGCAGGTACGGCGGTCTCGTCAAACGTCGGACAAGAAGGTCCGACTGTGCGGGCTGCGAACTCCGAGATCGCGAACTCTAGAATTGGGCACTACATGGGGTCGCAGCTGAGCAGACTGAACATTGTTGTTTATGCTGGCCGCAGACCTTCTACTGACGAGCAGCCCCAAAGAAAAGCACGTAAATTCGAACTCGTCTGCGAACAATTTACTGGTTGTCTTGAATGTGCAGGCGAGTTAAGTATGTACGCGACCTTACAACCCAGAGAGTATATCCTCAGTAGCCTTCTCGCTAATCATCATAGTAGGCAATATAGGAAACCCCCCAGGCACCTTCGGAAAGGCGCTTGCATCTACGACTCGCAGGCCCTTCGTTCCTCTCACTCGAAACTTACTATCTAGTACCGCGAACTTGTCTCGATCGGCACCGATCCTACAGCTGCTACTAGCGTGATGGCTGTACGCTTGCTCCTTTATATATGTCTTCTGGCTCTCAACCGTACAGTTTTGCTTTCCAATGGTACCTTCGCAAGGGTGGAGCTCTTCGAAGGGTGCCAGCGAATCAGGTGCAGACGGGTCCACTTTTGACAGCCAGGAACGCACCCACTCGACACCTTCGTAGATGGCTTGGAGATCTTCTTCCGCTCCGTCTTTGAAGAAGTTCAGATTGATAGCTGGCATGTCGCGCGGATTAGCGGATCGGAGTTCGACTGTGCCGGCTTGCGAACGCGGATTCATGTGGACCATTGCGCACTCGTATTGTGACGGGCCGTACGTCTCGTTGAAGTACGGGGGCCGATTGGGAAAGCTATCGGAATCGTTAGCGCATGTGTAGAGAAGGATGTGGATGCTTACCCTGGCCAGAAGCCTTCGAATGCGAATGAGCCACACCACATGTAGATGTCGCGAATGCCCAGTTGCGAAGTAGACGTCTTCCAGAAGTTGGGGAAGATCTCCGACATGCCAGTAACGGCACGCTTACCGAGTGACAAGATACCAGCCTCATAGTTGTCGGCCATCTGCCTACCCACACCCGGCAGCTCTATCACGGGCGAGATATTGAACTTCGTGAGTTGATCGAGCGGGCCAATCCCAGAAAGCATAAGCAATTGTGGTGAGTTGAATGCGCCACCAGAAATGATGATCTCCTTGGATGCGAACACTTTCCCAGCGACACCATTGTCATCGACATTGGAACGAGGATCAGCACTGTACAAGCTCTTACCCTGCAAGTACTCGATACCGATCGCTCTGGGTGGCCCCGAAGAGACCTTGTCGAAGATGATCTTCGTTGCAAGAGTGTCCAGCGAGATAGTCAGCGGATATTTGCCAGAAGCTGCAGTATCTCTGGCGTAGTACCCCGGAGACGACCGGCGTCCATTGGGATTGACGTGGCTGACACCACCGAAAGGTCCAACGAGCTGGTCGCGGTCTGGCTGTGCACCATTCATATCTCGCTGGAGCAACGTCGAAGCAGACGAGGCAGGGTAGCCGGCGGCCTCTGCAGCGAGTTCACTGAGCTGTTTGGCATCCGCACTGGTAGTGTAACCTGGGTCTAGCATGGTCATATCGAGCCAGCCGTCGTGACCATGCTCGTATGTGCTGTTGTAGTGCACCTTCTCGAGCTTGATGAGATACTTCCTCATATTCTCATGCGACCATGAGTCGTCTCCGGTCATTTCTGCGATTTCGTCCCAGTCTGCATCGTTGGGGTTCATGGTCAAGCAGCCATTGTGCATCGCGCAGCCACCCAAAGTGCCTGCGCGCGGATAGTACTGGATCATAGTCAGCATCTGCTCTGGTTCATTGAATGGGCTCATGCTTACAATTCCAAGAGCCTCAGAGTCCCTAGGCGGCTCGATACCTACGTAGAATCCTCCATCTGGCTTACGCCACGTTCGATGCAAGTACCTCGCTTCCCTGGCCTCGTCGTCGGAATGCTTCACGAAGAAGTCCCAGCGCTATGCGAAACCTTAGTCATGTCTCTATCACGATGTTCTCTCAACTTACTGTAGCGGGATCGTTGCCCGCTAAGTTGAAGTTCAACCAGTTTGACACATTGAGGTTTTCCGTCTGGTCATCCCCGGCTTCAAGAAGTAACACGGAGTGACCGGCTCTAGCAAGATTGGTAGCAAGCGGTCCGCCGCCAGGCCCAGAGCCTACGACAATATACTCATAGGTCTTGTTGTCGATTGACGTTGCGGCCACCGCTGTCGCAGAAAGAGCTATAGCCGCAATAACTGAGCGAAGGGGAGCCATGATGAACGATGCGAAAGTGGAATTGAGCCAAAAGGTATACAGCTTGTAACGATGGCTGAAGCCGAGCTCAAGTATTGTCTCTCTTTCTATTCACGTTGACCGATGGTTGTTGACCTGCCAATATCGCCGGATATGCAGGCACAGAGCGCAATCAATGCAAGGCGATTAGCCCGCCCGGGTCGACCAAGGCGTTAGGTAAGTCTGCTTCCTCTTTCCAACAATACGGTGAGAGAAGATTCGTTCGCGTAACATGTGATGCATATGTTCCCTAGCTCCCGCTCCCCTGGCGACAGTGGCTGGACTAAGACATCAATGCTGATTCGCCCGGTTATAACGCTGCATATCGTGCTGCATACCCAATAAAGCGACGAGACTATATTGCTGAAGTGTCAGAATTCGTGTCCATGCGATAAACAACATGGAGGCTTGAACGGTGAGTCGGTAGATGCAATGTTGGAAGCAAAATGTAAGCTCGGGGCTGGCTGCTCATTTAGCGACGCCAGTTTGACACAAACACAGTCATCAACGTCTTGAAACTTTAGAAGTGAACGACGAACAATGTGGTTCTTGATTTCATAGCTACACTGCAACATATCTCAGTTGCTAAATGCGCTCGACAGTTTCTCTTTCCCCGCTCTTGAACATGTCCTCTGTTGTTCCGCTAACGTGTCCGCGGCCTTCCAGTCTAGCCGACGATTTCGCTACGCCAAGCAGCCCTGCTCTTGTTTGCATGCTTCTCGATATGGCGCTGTGCTTCTTCCTTGAACTGAACCTCGTCCCAGTGATAGTTGAGTGTGACGACAGTGTTGATTGGGTCACTGAACTCAGGCACAAGCAGAAGGGAGTAGATAGTATCGATGACATCTTTGGTGGAAGTATCCAGCGTCCAGTTACGATCCAGGATCGAATGGCAGATACGTCCATGGCGGTTAATGTTCGGATGGTAGATGGGTGTGATGAAGCGTGCTTCTGGTGGCGACATTGGGTATTTGTCGCCCATCTCCAAGTAAAGGAGGAAAGTACCACCAGAGTACGTACTATCGGGAGGTCTTATATAAGTCAGCACGCATGCAGATGCAGAGAGAAGATAGTCTCTTGGGGAATGAATTAACAGTCGACCTACCTTGCATGACAATCTTCCAGAGCCCCATGTTCGATTCGCAGATGAAGACGTCGTAGTGCGGGTGCGGCTTGGCGCCTGAGTTACGAATCTCGTTATGAATCCTGCTCAGACGCACATTGCTGTCGGTACGATTGATAGATGAGCTTCTGCTGAACTGGCCAAGTTCCACAAATGATTCCGCGAGTTGTGGATGCTTCTTGCGATCTGGGAACTCGTCGCGGCTAACCTGCTGAACCCTACCTATGCGCTCAGCGAGGCTGAAGTTGATAGGGCCTGGGTTTGTGAGATAGGTGCGACGATGGATAGAACCTTTGTGGGACATATCTGGGCGTTCCGACAGGGCAAGTACGGGTTCCATCTCACAGATCGCCATAGCTTCTTCGAGACTCTTTGGTTGGAAGACGTATCCGCGAGTCAGGAACGATATGCTCTTCAAGTCGGCGTTGTTAGCTCCCTGCCCCAAGCAGAATGAGTCAACGACGATGCCGTCGCGTAGTAAACTTGCCGGTAGGCTATGAACCTTATTCTTGGACCGATTGTCCTTCCCATCGGAAATGCATATGATTCGCAGCTTCGCGTTTGGGTGTTGCTTAGCGTACTCCTGAAGCTGATCCTGTGCAAGAGGAATGCTGTCCCAGATGGCCGTGTCTCCCGCGGCAGTCATATTGTTGAGTTTGTGGCGGAAGTCCTCAACGGCGTGGGTGATCTTTTGTGAGACGGAAGGCTTGGTACTGAAGGTAACTAGACCCAGATGCGTCCGGAAATTGTATGCGAGCAGGCGGTTGACGTATGCGTCGAACATTTGTTTCAAAATGTCCAAGCGGCTGAGTGTATTACGGTACTTGCTCGTGTGGTTGCGTGGCTGCTTTCCCAAGCATATCTTGAGAACCAACGGAAGATTACCATGTGCTGTAGCTTCACGATTGACATCGTTCGAATCATCGTTGTTGAGAGGGTCGTCGACCATACTCTCTTGCTCCAGCTTACCAGTAGAACTGTGGTAGTTGAAGAAACGTGATATCGGCTTCCAGTGAGCTTTCACTGTGGTACCAGTGTTGTACCCATCTCCGGTGTGCCGTATTCCTGTCCAGAAGACGAAAGGCTGCTCCACTCGACATGTCGGCCTGTCCATGAATCTCTGACGATAATACCGAAATACCGTGGAAGCTACAGAGTTTGTAGTGTGTTTGGGTAACCAGAACGACACGACACTGTCCTGATAGTTTGGATAGCCGTAGACCTTAACGAGACACAGTTCTTCGACATCGCTACTGTCGTTTGACACCGTCGGCTCTAGAGGCGTAATGAACACCTCGTAAGCTGTGTTAATGATGTCCGTGATAGGCTCTTGCGTAGCTTGAACCCGAGCGTTCCGGTGTTGTAGCTCATAGCTTGTGTAGCGTCCTTTGGTCAAACGGAAGGCAATTTCCCATAGGTCTATCGCCTTCAGATTGTAGGGTACATGCATAGAGCGAGTGTCGAGTGGTGATCTGAAGGTTACGCGGGTGGTGGGAGAAGAGGCTGCTGTTCTGCTGCTCGGTTGCGCATACTTCGCCAAGATGTCTGAACCGTTTACATATGCGTCGATTTGCAGCTTCATCTGCACATTGAGCCGTAGGTCGTTGCTTGCAAGATTCAAGTTAGTAAGTGGCGACCGTTCGTTGGTCCGAAGCCTATTGATTAGTCCAAGTCAGTAGATGCTCAGATGCACTTCTGGGAAGATGAATCGTAGAAGAAGTCTTTGTGTTCACTTACCATCGTTCAATCTCCTTCCTCTCATATGTGAACCCATCCACGGTAGTTACAGGGTCTTGCATGACCTCGTTACTGATGGGACAGTAAAAGTCGCGCGGTACCTCAAACTTGGGGCTATCTGTTGGAGGCAGAGACTTGTATAGCTTCGGGATAACGTCAATCGGTGTCCAAATCAATGGATCAGACGCCGATGCGTCGCCAAGGCAAGTGATTAGCCACGCACAGAGTAAACTCTTGTACTTTTGCAAGCGTAGAGACCGGTTATTGAGAACATTGATCTCGCGGTCGATGCAGCCCGACTGGTTTCGGAACGACTGCTGGCTGACTCGCTGTCTGAGACCTTCCAGTTCCTCCCGTTTTGCGTCTATCTGCTGATCGTGAAGTTGCTTAAGGATCTCGAATACCTTCTCCGCATTTTGACGGCGATGGTACTCATCTTTACCGGTATCGATGATAGCCAAAAAGTCGGGGTACGATTCGTGAGACTTCATCCATTCTTTCGGTGCATCAATATCGGGTAACTCGAAAGCACTGTTCTCTGCCGGTAGCGTTTGAGAAGCGGCTGCGGTGGTCAGCATCGATCGCTGAAGATCCGCTTCAGCATCTTCGCTGATCTGCACGTCTGTGAAGCCACAACGCTCATCCATACTTGAGCTCAGGTCGACACATATCATGGTCACCTCGTCCGGGGCCGTCAGTTTGCGATGATTGTCGCCATATGCCTCAAATACAATGGTCCCGTCAGCCTTGCGTTGGGTCAGGATCGGTTCCAGTAAATGAGTGATGATCGAAACGTCCACTGATTCTTCTTCTTCATAGACGTATCTCGGCCGAAACATGAGGATATCCTTCCCGGCCTCAGCACAAGCGGCGCGTCCCACGTACACAGCAAGAGAGCCGTGTCTGTCTAAAGTCAAGACGGGAGCGGAGGCAGAAGCGAGGCTAGCTGGCGGTGTGACACTCAGTTGATTGCGGCTGCAAAGGTTGGCCATATATGTGAGATCAGTGTACTCCGCAAGCGAAATGATCTTGTTGACATCACCACCGTCCACATAGCGAGAGCTGGACCCGACGGCATCGGAGTTGAACACCAGAACCTGGGTCTTGGTACCGCCGGAAACTTTGGCGATCCGGTCCCAGGTTCGGTCGACTGTTGATGTTCTCTTTGAACTGTCACCATTCATCCAGCACAAAAGCCCTCGTTCGGCAAAAGCCTCGTGGAACCCAGCATCGACAAGACCGGTCGTTGTCTGTACCGACTGCGACAACACGGGCTGCATCGTGGTCAAGTTTCTAAGGTCGTAAACCTTCATGCCAATATACGGTAGGCCGGCGTTCTCATTGGTGATCTTCATCTGCTTGGCTTTCTCCAGTATGAGACCGAATAGCAGACGAGACCCTTCGAAAAGCCGCGTGGTATCGGAACGAATAGTTTGCAGTGGAACAACATTCTTCAGGACCTCATAAAGACACTGTGCCAGCGCAGCACGTTCCGGTGGTCCTGGAGTCTCGCCGCGCATGAGGATGTGTGCAGCTCGGATGGCAGGAGGAAACTGCGTCAGAACATGAACCATATGAATCACAGCGTCCCGTTGCTCGTCCTCCATGCTGCCATTCGCGGTGAGCTCAGTGAACACGCGCAATGTGGACAGCAGGCTGGCTAGTCCACGGTCAGTCTGACCGACATGATGCTTCCAAGCTTCCGACTCCTTGAAGATACCAACTTTGCCTTGATCGGTACGCTCATTGCGGCCGAGTGTCCATCGCTGTACCGCGTAGATATTGAGTACACCATTGACGGCGCAATCCTCTAATTCAGCGGCCTCGATCGTGATGTCGGCATTGTGTGCGGTGATCTCGATTGGACACTCTGATGTGTGTACGTCGACGACTAGCTCTCGCTGGGCTACACGGTCCTCTTCGTCGTCGACATTTCGCTCTCGATTTTGGCGATGGGAGTGGCATTGCTTCGAGCAGATGGCCATGACTGGGGCTTTGAGATATTTCTTGTCTCCAGAGGTTCGGCTACTTGTGTCCTCAACACCACTGACGACATTTATGAGTTTGTTGGTCAAGTCTTGGTTCTGCGTGTGCTCCATATACGCCTTTGTTGCCTGCTGGATAGTACTAAGCGTAAAGTTTTCGACTGGGATAGCGACCACTATGTTGTTAGAGTGGACGAGGATGACTGTATAGAGGGCGTCGCGGCCCCCAGATCCGTTGACGTTCAGGACGGCATTGATGTCGATCTGTCGAGCAAGGCTGCAATTGCACTCTAGCGCAGAGCAGTCGCCGTCCTCAGCGGGGAAACCCAAACGTTCTTGAACGAGGCCTTTCAACTGTTTTAGAGTGCAGTTGGTCGAAACGTGCGTCGGTATTGGGGGGATGGTTTCAGTGTTGGACTGGGCCAACTCTGGAGTGATAACGCGAACGCGTAGCGTCTTTGTCGATCTGTCAGACACAGATAGTCTTAATGATAGTGACGGACCGGACTGCTCCTCGTGCAGCTGGAAGAAGTTAGTAGCGACCGAATGTAAGCATTTCCTGGCAACCTACATGGACGACTGCATAGACAGTCTCTTCGGCGTCGGGTAGAACGTCAGACAGGAGATCCTCGACATCCATCATTGGCCCATCTTCTGTGTTCAGGTGCAGCGTGATATGAGCTCCCTTCTCGGCGGTGAGACCCAGATCTGGCAGGCGCGACTTGACCCTGTCGCGTAAGGCTGAGCAGAGCTGAGACGGCGAGAGCACAACGAGTAAGCTCGCTCTGCGCTCTCCCGCTGCGACTTTGACCGTGTATCTCGCCATGCTGTGCGTACGCAGGCAGTTGAACTGGCTGATGTTGGGCCCGTGGTGAGGTGAGGGAAAGAAATTGGTGGGACAGAGGTGGTACAGCTGAGGAGGAAAGCGCGCGTGGTCACGTGGGTCTTAGCAAACAATTTGGGCACTAGGAGACAAGAGACAGCCGCAGAGCCACACTTACAGAAGAAAAGGTCGTGCATATGCCTATCCCAGTCATGCTAGCTTACGCAACACATGTAGTCTTCTCGGTGTGTGTCAAGCCAGCTTGCTTAGAGAAAACGCGTGTTACAAGGAAAACGACCAAACCACGGCGTGATCTGAAGGAGACCTGCAAAGCTTCCAAGGTTTCTGCAAAGTGTGGAAACAAGGTGATACGGCGCCATACAGATGCAGCATTCGACAGCCCAGATGTGTGCGTGGGAGTATGGACAAGCGTAATGATAGTACACCGTCGGTCCTGGCGAAACTCATGTACCAAGAGAAAAGCTGAGAGAAGCATGTAATACTTACTGATACAGAACATAATAAGTTACCAGTATCCCATTTAGTGTCCACTCACATGTACGCGGGTAGACGCGTCAATACATCGCTTCCCGATACTGCGGAATCTCCTCTTTGCCCATTTGGTATGATCAGCAACTTTACACACCCCCCCTTAAGCCAATTCACGCTTTCTGGTACGTTCTGACAACGAAGCATGATAGTGGCAAGAAGCCCGGAAGGAGCACGCGTAGATGATGTCAACAAACGAAGAACGCGTTCGTGCATCGCAACACTGTGGCCATAGAGCCACATTGATGTCGTTGCATCATAACTCCGACGTCCTCGTAATAAGGCCTGAGACTGATGGAGATGAGATTGATGGCTGGCAGGCGGATCTGATGAGAGAGTGAAGTTGGATGAAAGCGACAGGACACGTGTTAGCGCGCATTCCGGCTTATCGATAACACCACCGGGGAATTATCCAACTGTCCTCATGGCCCTCCACCAAACCACGACTTGCGCCAACCTGTCCTCTATCCACGCACATATCGCTACGACCACAAAACAACAAGTCCAGCATACATCAAGCACACATCAATCATGGAGTCACCAGACACGTTCACGCTCCTCCCTCTCGAGATGGACCCGCAAACCAGCACCATCACCGCATCCCAAAGCACCAGCAACGCCCTCCAGACCGAGCTCGACGCACTGAACAACCTCCACAGAAACCTCCTACACGTCGAAACACCCACAGGCACACCGCCGCCACCCGTCCCTGTCAACCCCAAGCGTTCCGCCCAAATCAACAAACTGCGCGAGTCTGGCAACGCCGAGTTCAGAAAAGGAAAGCCCGAAGAGGCAGGCAAGCTCTACACCCTCGCGATCGACATGGCGCTCGCTCGTCCGGCATGGGAGCCTTCAGGTCTCGTCAGGGAGGAGGTCTCTGGGCTGCTCAGCAACCGCGCACAAGCAAATATGGCACTCAAGAACTGGGCAGAGGGCGCAGTGGACGCTGAAGCTAGCGTAGAGATGAAGAAGGTGGGCAACGCCAAGGGCTGGTGGAGGCGGGGCAAGTGCCTGCTCGAGATGGGCAGACTGGACGAGGCAGAGCAGTGGGTCAAGCAAGGATTGGAGTTCGAGGCAACAGAGCAGGATCTCGTCAACCTGAGGGACGAGATCGAGAGGAAGCTGAGAGGCGAGGTTTAGGTTGTTCTCGCCAGCGATCCATTTGAGCACATGACGTATGGAGGACTTCCGCCTCGTCACTTGTAGGATTTGGACTAGACGGAGGCGCAAGCTGAGGCAGAGGTATACGATGGCATTGTGCTAGTGGCATTGCTAGTAGGTCTCTGGGATACGAGCATGAGCAGTGAGAGGATGGGCATTGGCAAGGCGTTTGGCGCTGGAAGGCGTATACCACACTTGAGCCTATGAGGCTTTGAGGCATTCATAGCGAATCCATTGGACTGAATTTCCAATAATCAGGTTTCTCTCTTTCGTGCGCGTGATATTCAGTGTACCGAGCCCATCGAAGTTGTCACGATCCATGGTACGCCTGCCAAGCTTTTCGTAAAATGATCCCACTTATGAGTCGCGCGCACCCCTACCGACAACTACCACACCAGAGAGCGACTGCACAACATTGCGCCTCGCTATGAACGACGACTGACTACGTCAAGAGCGCGCAATCAGCACAGTCTTCTCTCACCGGCTCAGACACAGCAGACAAGCACCATCCCACGCTTCTCCTCACCGTCACAAGCCTAGATCAGAAACACCTCACTCATTCCATGCACCAAATACACATACCCTACATAGCATTTCTGCACACCCACAGTACAGACTTGCTTGTCCGAAGGATTCAAACGGCGCTTTGTAGATCGCGAATCTACCTGGTCGCACAGGGCCAGCAACTTTTTAGGAGGGATCAGGGGGCATTTTACCACAACGGACGTAGGGTATGCTGTTTTGGTGTATGGATGTGAGTGAGGGCGACGCCGAATTGTTCCCAGGCTCCTGCGCTGCTGCCGCATGTGGAGTTTGAGGTTGTTCGTGCTCGGACATGTTTGGAATTTTGGGTAGGAGTTTATCCTAGAAGTCGCATGGACTTCATGCAAAAGAATGATGAGCGTTCTCCCGGTGACCCACGATGATTTGGTAGCGTTGGTTTCTTCGGGGGCTGGATCTAATCTTCGGGCTGATAAGATGATCTGATAAAAGTTTCTGTTCTGCACTTTCCTTTATTGGGACTGGCGTGGTGAGCCGGTTATCTTGCTTCCCGAATACAGAACTACGACCGCGACTCCTGGAAAGTTCAGACAAGAATAAGTGTCGAAAAAGACTCGCGAGCAAAGCCCTCACAGTTCAATCAACGACCAAGACTGTTCCTGATTAGAAAGTCAATAACACCACGACAAAATGGATACACAAACCCAACAATGCGACATCGCACCCACCACGGTAATCTCCCGGTGGTATCAGCCCTCCGGCGTATACGAAGACGCACAGTCTCACACAGTGGACCCAACCTACAACTCGATGCTACCAAGCCAAAACGGCCCGCAAAGAGACCCGTCTTCGCCCTGAAGCGGAGCCATGTCGAGATTTTCCTTTCCCGTTCGGCAGTACTAAAATGGGGTTGTAGGCGCCGTCTTAACGCAGGATCAACGCTCTTTTTATCAGATCATCTTTCATCTGCGATAAGGAGAGACGATGGCTGCACGACCCGATTCTGTGAGGTCGGTAGACAATGGGGGCCAGAGGCCGATTGAGGACGAGAAGAAAGCCGGGGAGGTGGTGGCGTGTAGTGATGCGTCGTCTGAGGGGCGGGGTGGCAGCGATAAGAGCGAGGCGATTCCGCTGAAGATGAAGCTTATTGCTATTCTGTTGGTTACGGCAACGGGGTTTGGATCGCACTGGAGTAGTGGTGTTACTGGTGCGATGAAGAGTACGGTGAAAAAGGTATGGATTACATGGTTGCTGCTATGGGTACTCAGCTGACATGAGGAAGGAATTGCATATCAACAACGCACAGTACTCCGTGCTGGAAGCCAGCGAGGACTTCATGAAGACCGCTCTGATCCTCGTCAGCGGTCTCGTCACTGACAGGATTGGTGGTGCAAGTTCGTCTCTCCTCACCTCTTGAATCATGTTAATGCTGACCGAATACTTTCCAGGTGCCATGCTCTGGGGTAACGCCATCTACAGCATCGGTGCCATCTTCATCGCAGCCGCCACCACTGTCCGCTCGTACAAGTTCATGATATTCGGATCCATCGTCCAGGCATTCGGCGACATAGCCACGCAAGTCGCGCAGTACAAAGTCTTCAGCTCCTGGTTCGCACCATCTAATGGCTTCGCATCTACCCTGGGCTTCGAACTCGGCATCGGCAAGATTGGATCTTTCGTCGGCAAGGCTACAGCAAACGTTATTGCGAAGAACACTGGTGACTTCAGCTGGGTGTACTGGGTCGCTGTGTTCATGAATCTTTTCACGAACGTCACTACCCTCCTGTACTGGTTCTTCACGCGCTGGTGCGGCAAGAAGTATACTGGCACGGCTGATCCCGCGACCGGAGAACAGCTCACGGAGAATAACAAGAAGTTTGAGTTTGGAAAGGTTCTGCGACTGCCATGGACTTTCTGGAGTATTGTTGCGTTCTCCCTCTTTCAGACCAGCACCGCATCCGTCTTCGCCCAGAACGCGACTGAGTTCGCCGAGCAGCGCTTCGATATGGACGCCGTCAAGGCTGGATGGTATTCCTCCCTAGCACAATATCTGGGCTTCTTCCTCGTTCCAATCATCGGCATCTTCGTAGACATCCTGGGCAACCGCATCACCTTGATGCTGGTGTGTGGCTTGGGCATGCTCCTATCCATGTGCCTGGCAACATGGGGCCCAACGTATGCTGGCACCGCAGCTTCATTCGGCATCTACGGTGTCGCATCCATGTTTGGCCCGACCGTCATCATCGACTCGATTCGTACGTCCATGTGGTACCAAGAAGTCTTCGGTTCAGGTTACGCTGTCAAGATCGCCGTCAACAACGCCATGTCCATCATCATTCGTATCATCACGGGCGTCATCCAGGATCGCGACGACAACTCCTACGATAACGTCGTTATCGTATATGTTGTGCTTTCGGCTTGCTCAGTTGTGGTCGCCGCGAGTATGTTTGTGGGCTGCTTCTGGACGAGCGATCTTGGTCATCTTCAGTGGACTAGACGCCAGCGCATTAGGAAGGGCGAGATCATCAATGTGCGGAGGAAGGAGTTTGAGTGTGGTTCCGCTGGTGAGAGAAACAGGAAGATCAGCATGTCGTTGTTCGTTGCGCTGTTGTTCCTGGTCGTCGGTTCGTGGGCGGCTTACTTCTGGGGCGTTGCGACGGGCAACAATGTCTGAGGCTGTGGCGCCGACCACAGCCATTAACGAGAAGCTGATCTCCTTGCCAATAACTAGCCACAGTCGTGCCAGTCGTATCCAAGCCTGCGCCGATCAAATTCCAGCGCCATCGCGTTTATGTGTATGCAGCAAGTATCACCCGCTTCGAAATGAACGATGAGACGCTGTCCAACAGGGCAAAAGTGTCCGACTTCCCTATTGTTGGAGTGTCTGTCTCACTCTCTTGCCGTAGTATCCAGATCCCCTTCTCTGTTTAGAGAGAGATGTTGAGCCTATCAAGCCGTATATCTCGTAGGTGATGCCGTTGTCCTCATACCACCAGCAGTCCTTTGTTGGTATCCACTCACTCAGCTCAAAGTAGCCTGGATAATGTCCTTTCCATAAGCTGCAGGATATAAGTTCTTCCATCTTCAGTTTCGTGTCCTGATTCATAGCATTGGGTAGAAATCCCATCGCACGAATACGGGGATACTCGCATAGCTTCCAGTCCTTGCCTTCTTCTTGATCGTAAACTGGCTTCCGCCAGGTGTCAAATAAGAAAGCCTCCAAGCTTGCAGACATCATGCCCCAGTTTTTCCCCAAGGCTTCCAATGTGCCGCGATGATCAACATAGGGGTCTTTCCCTGACTGCGGGAACTCCGCGAGGAATATAGTCATCACATCTAGTAAGAGTGCCTCAAGTGGCTTTCCATAGTCGATCTGAAGTCGTTGTTCTTCTTTTACGAGTCCCATTAACCCGTACACTTTATCGCGAGGATCTTGACAATCGCTTCGGTTGAACTTGTTGATGGCATAACTGAGATGCATCTGGCCTTTTTGGTCATGGTAGTCCAGCAAATATGCTGCGGATTTCGAGGCAACTTGTTCAGGATAGCACTTAGCTTCAGCCCATAAGATATCCCAGTGTATCCAAACCGGGCCGGCGGTGGGATGGCTGCATAGAACCTTTCTCCGAGTCGACAAAATAACTTCCTGCACAATCCAAAGACGAGTGAAATATTCGTCTCTTGATACAGAGGCTATAGCCTTCGATGAGTCCTGGGTTCTTGCCGCACAATGATAGTCTCGTGCATTCGGATCTCCAAGCAAGAGTGGAGCATCGGGGCAACCGCGAATATCACCAAGCCAAATGATGGTTCCATAGCTACCAGCATATATCGATGTCATCATTCCGACCTGATGATTACGCTCGCGTACGCTGGACTGGTCGATACAGATTTGGTCTATCCAGAGGTACTCGTCTCCCCTAGGTTCCCAAAAGTAGGACCATAACATCGGAGGTGGCTGCTGGATTGTCTCCTCTGTGATCATTAAATAAGCCTGGAAGAACCGGAACAGATTTTCTCTGATGCTGAGAGATTCGCCGTTGATCAGTATATCGAACTGTGGCGACGGCGGACCCCACGTATACGAGAGAGCCACGAAATGTGGCGCGCTGTCCAGATCGAAAACTGATATGTCGCACTGCGGTTGATCCATGTGACCCGCATGCAGCTTGATGAGGCGGATTTGACGAGTGGTGATGTCCAAGGCTTCGTGTCGATACCTTTTCGTCGGGTCGATGTCGACCGGCTCCGCGCTTTCCGTATCACCCATGTGAACCTTCTGAAATTAGCTTTACCATTAGTTTACACAAAAGACAGATTTTTGCGTACCGGCGACGTCATAGTGACCGGTTCAGATAACACTAAAGCTACGATGTACGCTGATCATGCCTGGGTGACGATGAGAAACAACATCCGTGGCAGCAGTTGAGTGACGTGTTATCGATAGCGATGTTTTGAAACCATGAAGCTTTAAATTGGGGATCGAATTTCACATACACAGGATATTTAAGAAGAGGCATGCTATGATGGGTTTTGCTTTTGCAAGTTCGTGGCGGAGCTCGTTCGAGGGGCCGTGTGGTGGTGGCTTAGGCAGCAAAAATTGGCTTGATTGGCTTACAGTAGCGAAGCCTCACCATGCGCTACTGCCTAAGTTGAGTGAAGCGTAAATACTGAGACGATCAGAGCGGCAATGTGTATTCAAACTACCATACCTAATAATCCTCGCAGGAACAACACTCCCCCAACCCGATGTCTTCAGCTCAAGAATAAATTCAACAACTTGCCCTTATCGTTCCCACCCTCAACAGCACCAGAGCCCACCAAGATGCACCGCATAACAGCACCGTACAAGATATCAATCATCTCATCCCTCGCAGCTACAATCTCGTCCTTCTTAGCCTTGTACTCAACCTCCAACCCCTCGATCTTTTTGTGCAAATTCCTGGCGAACTCAGAGTTCTCTCGGGCCAGCTTTGCGCTCTTTGCGGCATCCGTGTACATGGCTACCTTCATTCCGTCGTACATGGCGGTCTCAGCTGCCTCCAGTTCACGGGCGAAGCGGTCGTAGTGGTTGACGACGTTGTTGTCGAAAACGTTGTGTCCCTCTTTCATGGTCTCGACTTCGTCAATGATCTTTGTGGCGGCTGCCATGCGGCGGGTTTGCTTTTCGTTCAGGGATTTGTAGCGCTCGGTGAGAAAGGCTCCGAGCTGAGCGGCTTCTGATACGCCGAGGTCGCAGAGCTTGGTGAGCGTCTTGACGTCGATGAGGTATTCCGTCAAGTTTCCGATCCCGTAGCTTGGAGTGTAGTCATTGCTGTTGCCGTTGCTACTGCCATTGCTACTGCCATTGCTGTTGTCACTGCTGTTGTCATTGCTGTTGTCATTGCTGTTGTCATTGCTGTTGTCATTGCTGTTGTCGTGGCTTGCAGTGTAGACTTTGCTGTTGCAAATGGTGGTGCCATTGCTCGTGCCATTCCTGGTGTCGTTGGACATGGGGGCCTTTCCTTTGCCTTTATGATTGGATGAGAAATTTGACGCGTCGGCGAAGGTAGGGGACGAGACGATTGGAGGTGAACGCGGTGTGGGCGCAACGGAACCGTTGGCTGAAGGCATACTGGCGGTTTGACGAACAGGTGAGCGAGATGTATACCTGATGAAACCGTAGACTGAATTCATATTAAGATTTCGATAAAGACGGGTTTGTTAACGATAGCTTTGTGGATGACGTTGGTGGGTAGAACGAAGGATGATGGCGTTGAGAGATGGGTAGGCTTGCTTCACCTTGGTTCCTGCTCGCTGGTCCACCTGAGTTCCTCCGCTCCTCCCTCGCCGCTTGGAGCCGGGAGCAGTATGGAAGCAACAAAGGGCGAGACACATGCTGCCATCACCTCTTGATTCCGGAGGTTGGCCATAACCCAATCCTGCGCACGCTATGAAGCTACTCGCGACCAAGGGAGAGGTTCTTATTAGAGCCCAGTACTTTGTAAGGTGCTGCATATCCTGCGAAAAAACGAATGAATCGGCAGTGTCCTTGATTTACCATCCTGGATCAACGCACGACGTGTGAAAGGCGAAACTCTACATCAGTGCCAAGATATAAGACTCACTGTCCTCTTGGAGAGATATAATAAGACATCAAGTGATGCAGCACTTCAGCTTTCCTCCATACCAGTTATCCGTGGGACAATCACAACTTCATGATTTGAACAAGACCAGACTGCATGCCTCAGGCACTTCTCACGGACAGCCCTGCCTGGTGTCGTCGGACACATCGGTCTAGGCATGCACCCTGGTAGGCCGGAGTATCACGTAAGAAGCCGAGGCAGGCCCGGAGAGGCGGGGAGGAACGACTGGAGCCAGGGAGGTGGGCTGATTTCTCGGTCTGGAGCCCCCATCTGACGGTAAGCGGCGATGTTGGATCGGCGTCGATGCTCCGCGAAGGATGGAGCATTGATGTGCAGGCAGGTGAGCAGGTCTATGTCGAGGAGGAGTAATCAGGCGCGGGATGTAGGCAAATGTCTCACCGCTATGACTACGCTGTATGTCTGTACGGGCTCGCTGGGAACGGTCAGCAGTGACGTAGTGACGGCAAATGGCGAATTGCGGGGGTTCCAGGTCGCAGCGTGGTTGCACATGTACATCATCTGAGGTCGCATAAGACGTCGAGGCAGGTACAAAGTGCCGACAGGCGTGTGTAAAGCCGAGGGCGTGGACTGGGCTCCCTGGTGCAATTACGGGGTGTGAGGAGAGCAGACATGGTGATGGTTCGCGCGAGGAAAGCAGGCCGACGAGCGCCCATGACCAGTCATCAATACGAGATGGTCAGAGGATAGATTGCTGACGAAGAAGGCTGGGCTAGGAAGAGGGCGAGGAGTGGGCGAGGAGTGGTCGAGGAAGTGGCGATGCGACTGTGGCAGGCGCGCCAGGCCGGATGAGGAACCATCAACAATCAACAGTAAGAGTGAGGGCAGCGGCAGGGAAGCCGCGTGGGGTGAGAGATCGGCATGCCGAAGCCAAGCCTACAGTAGTCGTGTTATGCTGGTCGTAGGCTAGGCTCACAGTAACCTAGCATGCGAGGAAACAATCGACTACCCCAGAGCCTGCTTTGACGCTGGATCGATACGTTGCATGTTCTTAACTTGGTGGAATCCTGAGTAGGCTGCACGATCTGTTTAGTCTTTTCTCTGTATGAGGCGGGCGGTCATGCTGGTGAGCGCTGAGCGGTTGTCTCGAATGTTCGGGCCGTTCAGTGCCGCCCCAGTCTTTATAACAGGTCCGGGTCAGTTTGGTCTGATTGGGTACCGGCTGGGCGGTTCGCAGGTTGCATCAAGTCGAGCGAGCGACTGGGCTGGGTCAGTCTGCTACAAGCGGCGCGCGCACAGCGACTGTTGAGCAGAAGCAAGAGTTAGCGCTCGCCATGGGGCATAGGCGACGGTTAACCGCTGGGTTGCGTGCAGTCTTGGGCCGTCGCACGCTGAAGCCCCTTCGCAGCGCATCGCCGTGGAGGGCCAGGCCTGACCTATTGGATGCAGTCGCGCTAGCCGGTGGGCTGGAAGAGGGAAGCATCTACCCAGCACTCTTGGCGGCTTTGGAGCCGCGAGCAAAACTTCGGTCCCTCCCTCGAGGTCCCGACCTTCTTTGTCTCCTGATGCACTAGCCCGTCTGCTGCGACACTGTCCTGTTGTTGTTGTTTTGCGCCTTTCCCTCACGACTAACGGCCGATCCCCCGACGCCCACGACGACACGGCCGACCGCAATTGCCTCGACTGCTGTGCCAGCCGGAGCTGCACACCCCTCTCCGCCCCCAGGAGCCTCAAAGCCGCGTCCACCGCGTCCAGCAACTGCCGCCTTCCAACACGCACCACCCTGCGCCGCAGCCACGTCCTGGCCGCGCACGCCTCCAATGGCCGTACTGGAGAGCACTGCAGTCGCCCGCGACGCCAAACCCGCCCAGCTCGCCTCGTCTCCCCTCGCCCGGGTGATGCGCGAGTTCGAGGAGCTCGTCCAGGGCTTCGAGACGGGGCTGCTGCGCTCGCTCGAGGACCCCGCCGCCGACGACGTGACCACGCCCAAGAGCACCGCCCGGCGCGACGAGATCCGCCGCGAGGCCTGCCGGCTGGCCATCTCGGACCTCAGCAACCAGTACACCCCCAAGTACATCCGCCGGTCGCTCGACGCTGCCGAACTCGAGGGCAAGCGCGTCGAGGACCAGCTGCAGAGCCTCTCGCTCAGCGGCCGCGCTGCCGACGACGAGAGCGACCTCGGCAGCCTGCACAATGGCTACTTCCGCCTCTACTCCACCGAGCTCTTCGACCTCCTCGGCCAGCCCACGGAGCTGCGCTTCGGCACCCTGCGCTTCCACAAAGACACGCTGAGCCTGCCCGAGACCCCCTCGCCGCCCCACGTCACCGTCGAACTCGCCCTCAACGACGCCTTCTTCGTCGCCGACTCAGAGGAGACGCTGCCCTACCACACCTTCCGCCTGCCCACAACGCCCTCGTTACAGAACCGCGGCATACGCAGCAGGAAGTACGACGACGACGGCACCTTCCCCGAATACGACTCGTGGCTGCTCTTCACCTTCCTCGGCAACGGCTGCATCAAGCTCGAGGTGCCCATCGAGATGTGCGCAGACGTCTACGGCGGCTGTCTGCGGGGCCGGGAGAACGAGGAAGTGCTCTTCTGGGGTTTCTTTGTTGACGATGACGAGTAGCGTCGCATCACATTTGCTTGGACTGGAGTTGGTATCAAGAGCTAGACAGGGCTTGGCATTGGAGTTGGGCGCAAAGGACTGGCCTGGTCGGCCGCCGGAACGGGTGCTTGGACATGCATTCACGACTCACGAATTTCCTTAACTGTACCTTCCTCTTCTCATCCCCGCTGCGGGGCCATATTCCCTCACACTTTAGGCCGTCAATCCTGCGCGTCATTACATTCTTTCCAATTGCGTTCTGGGCGGCATTGTGCATAGCAGTTTACAGTTTACTCCTCAAAAGGCGGACGATGAGGTAGATGATAGAGCGCATGGAGCGACACAGCATTGGTACTCGATAATACACACCGACGGACAAATCACATGCGCCGGATAAACCTTCTGCCGATCCCTTGCTCTTACCTTTTCTGATGTGCAGCCAACCTTTGCATCTGCATTATCCTCAATTCGGCAGTCCACAAAGCAACATGGCGCCCACCTTGCCCGAAGCAGACGCTGCCGCTGCGAACACGCCCGTTGTCGCAAACACAGGATTCAGGTTGGGCGACGAGGAACAATTTTCAGATGCAAGCGACAGCGACCAATCACAGACGAGCCAGCGAAGCGCTTCCCCGAGGCGAGCAAACGGCCAGGCGCCTGCGACCAAGTCGAAGAAGAAAAAGCAAAAGGACCGACGCAAGATGGGCGCATTGGCTGATGAGTTAGTCGACGTCTTGGGCGACGCCTTCTCGACGCCCCAAGCCGACCTGGAAAGTGGTATGTCACGTGGTGGACATGACGATCTAACGTCCCTTGGTCCTACGCGCACTTGCTTTTGGCACGTGCGACCGGGGTGAGCGAGTCTAACAAGATGCAGGCCCGGTCCAGCAAGCCAACGGCGACCAAACTATGGCGATTGATTCCGACCCTGTGGGCAAGAAGATGAGTGAGTTCTCCAACGGACCCTCAAACGTTCACTTCACCGTCATACTAACCTCTATCTAGACAAACGCACCCGCCAGAATCTCGCCAGGATGCAAGCACGCAAAGAAAGAAAAGTAGCTAACCCCAAGATGGACATGTCGGAAGACAAGACACTGCAAGCCCAGATGGCAGCCGCGGAGCGCATAGGCATGTCCCTGGACGCATACCGCAAGATCGGCAGTGGCAAGGGCATGTCAAGAGCAGCCGCACGCAGAGCAAAGAAGGATGCTATCCGAAAAGAACGAGCTGCAGCCGCGGTAGACGAAATGGAGATTGGATAAAGGAGCTGAAAAGACGTGCGTGGTGGCTTGAGATGAAAGTGCGGAGAAAGCATGAAGCTAAGGAACGAGACAATCCAAAAAAGCCGATGCATCAAACAACGTTTTCCCATGTCGCACGCTTTTGGACGTGATCTTGTTTTTCTGCGTCGTCTCAATGCATACTTGAAGATGCAAGACAGACGCCACTGTCGTAACCCTCTCACATCTCTGCCAAGTCTCACATGTTCGTATCCAGAACTTAGCGTTCGCACCGCAAACTACGGTTCCTCAACCGCTCGCTGAAAGCTAACGTACCGTTTCTTTCGGTCCTACTCTTTCCTTCGGGAGGAGCGTTTCCTGTCACTCTCGCTTACCTAGACACTGCGGGTCAACTATCGTCCTCGTTACCAAACGCGTGGCAACCGCTTCACCGCACATCGTGGAGAAAAGCAAGTTGGGAAAACAAAAACAGTTCTGTGTGGCTTGTTCATCGTCGCATTACCCTGTTTGTTAGGCCGGTACTGGCCGGTATTGTGGTTTTGGGGTTTTGCTCCGCGGGGAGCTGAGGTGGGCTTTGTGTGGAGGGAGGCGCAATGAAGAAGAAGGAATTGTGTCACAAAAAGTAATGGGTGCATGCAGATAGATGTCACGTGAGGGCCTGCTGTTGCGGACCCTCTTTCTTGCAAAGAGATAAGGTCAGATAGGTTGGGGGTCTAGTGCGTCCTTTGGGGATGGAACAAGCAAAGGCGATGTTGCACAAAGGGGTTTAGATACCCTGCTTGAGCAGGTCACATGCCTTGTATGAGATGTGTCAAGCATGGTGCAGGCAGTGTGGAGACCAAATAGGAAGGTGTGGGGAGTGGGATTGATTGGTGGTGATGGCAGGGCTGAGCAGATGAAACGGTGGAGTAATGTGGCGGAAGATTGATACAATCCGGGAGTAGGCGTTCTTGATAAAGGGCATTGATGCTGTTGTATACGACATGACTGTTTCAGATCTTCGTAAACATTTAGAAAGCGTCTTGTAGAGCTTGCTACGTAAGTAGAAAGTACCTTTACTCTTACCTTTGCCACGAGCATCTATACTGGTGGCAAATATCAAGAGATAAGCAAAATCACGCGGTTTTTATCAGATTGAAAGATGGATATTGTTCAAACAACTGGATTCTTACGATGAGACCCACGTCGTCAAATATCATGACATTCAACTCAAGCTCCGTTCAATCATAACGCAACCCAGCACCTAAACTACCCCTACTCATGCACATTATGAATATGCCCGGACTCATCAATCTCCACCTTCGCCCTCTTCAAACTAGCATTGCGCGGGTTCGGCGCCTCAAAGATCTCCTTAAGCTCCTCGAGCGTCTTGCCCGCAGTCTCAACAAAGAAGAAGAAGATAAGCGCAATCTCAATGCAAATCCACACAATATACACAAGATACAACTTCCAGCCAATCTTCTCGATGCCGACGGAGATACCGTAGGTGTTGACGACCATGGCGACGTTGAGGAAGAGGAAGTTGAGACCGGAGCCCTTGGCGCGAGTACGGTTTTCGAGACACTCGACGGCGTAGAGGGTTTGGAGGGGGGTCCAGCCCCAGGCGAAGAAGATGCCGAAGAGGTAGATGGAGACGATGGTGCCGTAGGCGAGGTTGTTGTCGGGGGTCGCGGTTGCGGTGAAGGCTGTGAGGAGGACGTAGGCGAAGAGGCCACCCCAGAGACCGCCCATGAGCATCTTTCGTCGGCCGAGCCTGTCGAGGAGGGTGGCGCCGTAGATGGCGGCCAACATGCTGAAGATTGGGTTGATGGCGTTGATGAGAAGTTGCTTGTTGGGATCTTGACAAGTTAGTGATTGTCTTGGACGTATCTGTATATTCAGAACTTACCAGTAATTCCAGCGTTTTTGACCATGGCGGGCATGAAGTAGCTGACGACGTTGTTACCGCTCCATTGACCGAAGAAAGCCATGGCGATGACCATGGCCAGACGGTAGCGTGCAGCCTTGGTGTTGCCTAGCTCACGGAAGTCCCACCACGGGTTGTCGTTGCGAGTGACAGCAAAGTCCTCGGTGATCTCGTGTAGCTGGAGCTGGACGATGGGAGAGTTGGGGTTGCCGTTTCCGTGGTACTTTGCCATGATGGCGATGGCCTCTTCCCTGCGGTCGTGGGCGAGCAGCCAACGCGGCGTCTCAGGGAAGAACATGATCAAGCCCATCACTATAGTGGGCAGAATGCACTGAACGATTGTTGGGATTCTCCAAGCCCACGAAGAGTTGCCCATGTGGAGGTTCGTGCCGTACGTGGTCCATCCAGCCAGAATGTTGCCGACCCACCAGAAGTTGTTGTACATACCAGCCATGGTTCCGCGGTAGGCTGGATGCGCGAGTTCGACGGTATAGGCGGGACCAGCAGCAGAAGCGATAGATGCGCCGAATCCTAGGATGAAGCGACCGGCAATGAAATGGCCCATCTCGTGAGCTGTGGCTTGAACGGCGGTTCCGACCAAGACAAGCGCGCAACCGACGGCGATGCAGATGCGGCGACCGTAGCCATCAGCAAGGAATCCACAGAAGGGGAAGGCGGCGATTTGACCAAGGTTGTAGATGATGAAGATGATGCCAGTGCTGGATCCCTCGCCAGTCAACCCGAAGGTGTTCTGGTAGGCTTTCATCGCGTTGATGGATCCCATGAGGGAGCTGTCGAAGCCGTTGAGCGTAGAGACGAGGTACCCAACGCCCATGATCATGTACAACTGAATCATGCCCCGAGACCATAGCTTCGGCTTCTCTGCCTCGATAGCAGCGGCTGTATGCTGTCAGCGCATTCTTCCCGTTGTCTCAGATATGATATTGACTTACTAAGAGCTACTGAAGCTACGTTGGCCTCCTTGACGTTCGCATGCTTGTTCATGTCGTCGTCAACTGCACTCAGCTGGTGCGTCACAGCGCCCATGTCTTCACTCTTCTCCGCCATCTTGAATGTGTCGCTGGCAAGGACTGGAGAAGATCTGGAGGTGTGGAGCAGAAAAACGGGAAAGCTCTCCACTTGATGGCCGATTTGCAACGATGCGCAAGCTTTCCGGAATACTGGGTCTCTTTATACTATACAGGCTTCTCCGCAAAATAAGTAGCGCCTGCAGGTAATCTTACCCCATGGCACCGAGGCAAATGCTCTACCTTCCTGACCCGATGCATGGTTTCTGCTCTGCATGCAAACTGTTGCGCTCAGGCGCCACCCGGTTGGCCAAGTATGCTTGTTGTACGGCAATAGCACCGCATTAGGGGCGGAATATTAGCGGGATTACTGGGAAATTTTCAACTTCCAAGCTCGCTATACCACGATGGTACCAAGGCCAAGTAATAGGGCCTTCTGCAGGGGCGGGCCCAGGTCCAGAAGCAGGCCGGTTAGCGGGCGGACCTCCCAAATTGTACCAGCTCTGGAGCGCCACGCGCGAAGTCTTTACGAAGGAGATGAATCAGGAATTGAGCCGGTCGGTTTGGCATTGAGTCGCGATGAACCAGGCGAGGGTTAATGTGGTGTAGCTGGGCTGGGCAGCGGAGTGCGGGGATGGATTCCTGGAGTAAAGCCAGCCGAGTTGGGCAGCCGCCCCGTTGATCAGACCCCTTGGAAAGAGAAACCAGACACCTACCTCTGCGAATACAGTCGTAAGAAAGTTAATACTCCTGCAGTGCCTCTATGTGTAATAGAAACGCGTCCGGAAATCATCACAAGCTGTAAAGCGCCTGTCCAAAGTTTTCCAAGGCTCCCTTCAACGGAGTCGGAGTGATCAAGCGAAGAACCCCCGCTCGCGCTTGCGCCCGGACGTCGCCCCATCAACCCCCCGATGCGAGTCTTCCCAGCTCCTACAAGCAACATGCGCCGTTTATTGCCGACACGTTCCTTAGTCCTGTCACCTGAGAAGCAGATGGAACGTCCTCTTGGCATCTACGACATGTGGGCGGACGGCTTCCCTGATCAGTCCAAGTCACGCTGCCTACCGCAGTACGGCCGCCTTACTGTGGGGTGTCGACAACTGTATCAAAGATAGAGGACGTAGAGCAGTGGTTCGTGGAAGTACCATCAATTCTCAATCCATCCATCATGTCTTCAGGTCAACACCCAGCGAGCGTTCCGGACTGGAACAACCTCGATATCCTCCACAAGAACACGCTGCCTGCGCGCGCATACTTTCACAACTACGCATCAGAGGCTGATGCGCTTAGTTCCGATGTGAACAAGTCTACAACCCACAGCCTCTCCGGCACGTGGAAGTTCCAGCATTCATACTCGCCTTTTGAGGCTCCGGAAGGATTTGAATCCACTACATTCGACACATCATCATGGAGCGACATTGCCGTGCCAGGCATGTGGCAGCTGCAGGGCTTCGGCAAAGGCCCGCAATATACCAACGTAATCTATCACATTCCGGTTGATCCTCCCAACGTGCCTTTTACCGAGAACGAGACTGGATCCTACGTTCGTAAGTTCAAGGTCCCGAAACATCTCCAGGACGGTCAGCTTCGACTCCGTTTCGAAGGCGTTGACGCCGCTTTCCACGTCTGGGTGAATGGTAAAGAGGTTGGCTATTCTCAGGGCAGCAGAAATCCTGATGAGTTTGATATTACTTCGTTTGTCGATCTCAATGCTGAGAACACCCTGGCTGTTAGGGTGTACCAGCATTGTGACGGAACGTACATCGAAGACCAAGACCAGTGGTGGCTGAGTGGCATGTAAGTATGGTCCGTCGTCAAGATGAACTGAAACTCATCATCATAGATTCCGTGACGTCTTCCTGGTTGGCTTCCCCAAGGCGTCCCGAATCGAGAACGTCTTTGCCCAGACGCTTCTGGATTCATCCTACACTGATGCCGAACTCAAAGTCAAGATCAGTGCGACTGGCTCTGGCAAGGTTACAGTAAAGCTGTTGGATGCAAAGAAGCAGGAAGTCGCCTCATCCGAGGCGGATATTAAGGGTGATGGTGTGACTGAACTCAGTATCCAGGTCAAGGACCCACTCAAGTGGACTGCTGAGTCGCCAAACCTCTACCATCTGGTGGTCTCTTCCAGCGATCAAGTTACTGCCCAACGCATTGGCTTTAGACAAGTCGAAATGAAAGATGGCCTGATCAAAGTCAACGGTAAGAGGGTCGTTTTCCGCGGAGTCAACCGCCATGAACACCATCCCACTCTTGGTCGCGCTGTACCGTATGAGTTCATGAAAGAAGATCTTCTTCTCATGAAGCGTCACAACATCAACGCCATCCGCACATCTCATCAGCTCAACGACCCACGACTGTACGACCTCGCAGACGAGATGGGTTTCTGGGTCATCGATGAAGCAGACGTGGAATGCCACGGGTTCGAAAGTATCGCCGATGCCGCGCTTTCGAAGGAGGAGCGCAACTTGCCGTTCCGTGAGCGTCAGCTTATAACTAGGGACAAGGCCGCGGAATGGACGACCGACAACCCAGACTGGACGAAGGCGTACGTAGACCGTGCGGAAGCACTCGTTAAGAGAGACCAGATGCATCCATCGATCATCATTTGGTCTCTTGGCAACGAGGGTTTCATGGGACGAAACTTCGTGGCCATGTACGAGCACATCAAGAAGTACGACGACAGCCGGCCTATTCACTACGAAGCGGACATTTACGCAGACACCATGGATATGTACTCCAGGATGTATCCCCCGCTCGACGAGATCATCAAGTTTGGTCAAGACAAGGAAAAGAAGAAGCCACTGGTGCTTTGTGAATACGTAAGATACGCCATGTTGATCCTTAGTTCTATGACTCACCGTATTAGATCCACGCCATGGGCAACGGCCCCGGTAACATCAAAGAGTACATCGATGCCTTCTACAAGTACCCAACTTTACAGGGAGGTTTCGCTTGGGAATGGGCGAACCACGGTCTTCTCACCAAGGACAAGCAGACCGGCGAGGAGTTCTACGCCTATGGTGGTGATTTTGGCGAAGAGGTTCACGACTCCACCTTCGTCATGGACGGTCTTGTCAACTCCGATCATTCGCCCAACGCTGGTTTGATCGAGTACAAGAAGGCTATCGAGCCCGTACAGCTTCTAGAAGTGAATGGTTCAAAGGCCACGTTCATCAACCGATACGATTTCATTACGCTCGATCACCTGGTCTGCAAATACACATCAGTCTCCTCTTCATCCTCTGATGGGGTTACTGGAGATCTGGAAATTCCTTCTGGTGTCTCGCCTGGTCAAACCTTCGAGGTGCATCTTCCAACGATCGAAGCTCGCGAGGATGAGGTCTTGGTTAGCATCTCGTTCCAGTTGAAGGAGGCTACACCATACTTGAAGGCAGGTTTCGAGATCTCAACAGCACAGATACCTGTGACTCCGGTGTCGTCCTTGAAGAAGCCTCAATCATCAGGCAAGCAAGTCACTGTTGAGACACCATCCCGCAACACCCTCAAGATTACGACGGATCAAGCCACCTGGGAGTTCAACACGCTCCACGGCAGTCTCACCTCCTGGAAGCAAGGCTCGACTGAGCTCATCTCCAAAGCACCTGAAATGGACATCTTCCGTGCACCTACCGACAACGACATCCCGCAAGACGGCTGGGACTGGAAGGACAAGCAACTACACCACGCAAAGCCATTGACTCGCAAAGTCGAGTGGTCTCAGTCGGGCTCTGAGACTTTCAAGATCACTGTGCACCAACGCGTTGCGCCTCCAGTCCTGTCATGGTCCATCGACTGCGTTCTCACATACACATTCAGCGCCAACGGTACCCTATCCGTACACGTCACCGGCACACCCAAGGGCGAGAACCTACCCCGCACCCTCCCCCGCATCGGCCTCGTCCTGGAACTCCCCGCGCAATTCCAACACGTCGAATGGTTCGGCCGCGGCTACGGCGAAACCTACCGCGACAGCAAGCTCTCCCAGCCCGTAGGCAAGTACACAGCCTCCAGCATCGACGCCCTCTGGGTCGACTACGAAGTACCCCAAGAATCGGCGAACCGCACAGATACCCGTTATGTCAGCGTCACTAACGGCAGCGGCGCTGGATTGCTCGCTCAGTTCGCGGATAAGAAGAGTGAGCAGAGGAAGTTGTTTGATTTCCAGGTTAGCCATTATAGGATGAAGGATGTTGCGGCTGCGGACCATCCGCATGAGTTGAGGAGGAAGAAGAGGGAGGAGGTTGTGCTGAGGTTGGATGCGGAACATCATGGGTTGGGGAGTGGGAGCTGTGGCCCGAGGACGCTGGATGAGTATAGTTTGCTGTGCGAGCCTTTTGAGTTTGAGGTTCTGTTGCAGGCTCCGTAGGTTGATGTCGTCATTCGGGACACAGTTCGACGAGGCGGAATACAGACCAATAGTTCATCTTGCGACGGTGTATTCCAGATGTTCAGTTCTGACGAATTTTTGGCTTGTCGTATCTGCAGTCCAGATGTCGGTTATTCTTGTAGGCGGGTCGCGGTAACCTTGCGGGCGTTTACGCGCGCTACTGCTCTTTCCCTCACCTTCACCTGTCGCGACTGCCAAATTTTCGCCCACTACCACTAGCTGTTTTCCACCTCACAACCTCCACGCTTTCTGATTCTTATCTTCTCTAAGGTCAACATCATGGCGAGTGGAATGAAGAAGCGACGGGCAAGTATCAGCGCGACTGCATCAGCTCTTGCTTGTCACAAAGACGCGGCTGCACTTCGATCGCAAAGAAGCTAACAGTTGGCAGAAGTCGCAGTCTCCAACCCGCAATGTAGCTTCGAAGCGCGCGCGTATTACCTCGAAACGCGCCCAGCACACCGAGCCGGATCCGCATTCTTCGCGCGCCGGATCTGCCAAGGACACACACCTGCCCACCGGAGAAGACTGGGTCTTTCGCGTGAAGGTCATCTCGTCTGCGACCGACCTGGGAAACGAGGTGTTCAAGAATGCGGTCCAAGGACTCGTTCGAATATGTTTCCCTGCTGGCATTCTGGACCAGCTGGGTTTACAGATACTGGGGCAACACATGCGCGAGGAGAAGGCTCCAGAAGGCAACATACTGAGAATGGAGGAGGTATTCCAATCAGAGATGGAGCAGCGTATAGCGTCTATGCTTGCCGAGCATCTTGACACGGCTGCCAAAATCAACTTGGTTTTGAAAACTATTCTGTCTACTAGCGCAAGGGCTCATGGGGGTGACATTGGAGATGACATCTTGGGTCACGTTACCGCTAGCCTACTCGAGTTGAAAGCAAAAGCTTCTGAACACTCGACGGAATGGCTAGCCAGAGGTGACGGAGCACAGGAAGAGGACAACAGCGACGAGTATATGAACATCAGCGGCGTCTCTGACGAAGAACCTGCGCCACCACCAAAGGCATTGGAGAAAAAGAAACGGGGTAGACAGTCGGAGCGAGAACACCCAAGTGCTAAGGCTCATGTCGCAAAAGCTAAGAGTACGCATACCAGCTTGTTAGCGGCCCCGCCTCAGAAACGCACTCTGGAGCGCAAAGATCGGGTAATCTCTCTAAAGTGGCATCGGGACGTCAATGCAAAAGAGCTTTCAAACGCCGCTATACCTCGGACCTTCTTACGCACGAGCGATCTGTTTGCTTATCATGCATTACCGATTGCCCAACGCAATCTTGGCCCCAATGCATCAAAGAAAGATATGAGATGCGAGATGCAGTCGCTACTTGATGGCACGCCTCCAGAAGAGTTTGAGAAGTGGGTCGAGAGTTTACAAAAGCTACTCGATGGCGACCGCGATATGCTAGAGCGACAAGAGTCACCCTCTTCCGGTCACCAGCAGCAGTTGAGTCGCGTAACCCCGGCGCCTATCAACACACGGAGACACTCTCAGGAATCTACGACAAAAATATCAGGTAACTTGACAGATCCTGACATCGACCCAAGGGGTGGTAACAGGCCTTCGCACCAAGATACTTTCGACCCAAGGAATGGTAACAAGACTTTGCACCAGGATACTTTCGTCAAACGCGAAGTTGAAGCTGAGCAAATGGAGCAACCAGAGACTATCAATGAGGGTCGTCGAAAGAACTTGTTATCGGAAGCTACGGCTACCTTTCAACATGTCCCAGTAAAAGATCCTCACATCCAATCACCTAAACAAGCCGCAGAGACAATGGACGACCATGGCTCCTGGAGTCATGGAATCATGCTGGATCAGGTCTGTCTTCGGAATCTAGTGTATTTCAAGTCACTAATCATCGTGAGGTACAGTCGCTTGAGAAAGAGATCCCAATGACAATATTACTTTGGGGCTGGGGCAACATTTACCCGTCGCAATGTGAGCATGCTACAGAGACCATCATGGCTAACATGGACCGCCGGATCTCAGTCGAGGTAAAACGTTGCCGTTCCGTCAATATATCTCAGCTGACTTGGATCAGTACTTAAGAAGCTCAGAAGCAGATGGCTTACCCAAAGCTCTGACAAAGACGCATCTCAGAGCTGCCATTGCTGGTATTTTACCTCAGCCCGGACAAACTTTTAGCTTCACGGGTACCCTGAAGGCCATTGAACAAAGCCTGCTTCCTTGGCTTATCGCGATGCCGAGTGCTTTCCCGGAATTGCAGGCTATGCCATGCGTTTTTATTAACATGATGACTGTACGTTGAAAAGTATGATTTTTCTGCCAATATTAACGATACGCAGTACGTCTCGGTTACTCAGAACCTACTTCTTGGCTCTTGGTCCGCGGTATCGAGAAAGACCGGCCCTCAGGTATGGAGTATGCTCTCAGTGGCTCTCCAACGACGAGGCATATCTGAGGTATCACATTCTGCTTGGGGAAATAACCATCTGCATCGCTGACAGCACGATAGACGTTAGCGGCTGCTTCTTTCGTCAACTTCACGCGCATCGACAAGCTTTGCAACACCCCAGACCCAGATGTCACGAAACGTCTTGCATTTGAACGTATCTTGCGTCGCTTGGTCTTCTTTAACAGAGAGAAGTTCCCGGAACTGAAGGCGACCTCTGTCGTAGCGACTTGGGAAACAAGGACGATGTTGACGTGGTGAGAATTGGGGGAGGACGCCCACGCGTGGTATCCTTGCGGCATATCCTAGTGCGACGATCAATGGTATTGCTGGCATCTATCCGAGATTGTTTGATCACGGACAGATCCACCAATGTCTTCCTATCGAGCTTGATTCATGGGCGTTGGTTGTCGCATGATACACCATATGGAGACTCAAAGTTTCCAGGGTCAGATTATCTGTGTATACAGATAGCGGATCGAGGGCCGATTGGTATGTGCAGCCGGTCGGTCTCTCTTTGAGCTTGCGACGAATCACCTCACAAGTAGTTCCAGAAAGCTCCTCTCGCAATAATCTTGAACAGAATGCTCTTGAGTTGGGAGGACTGCTGATCGTGCAATCATGATGTGCGCGCAGTAAATGCTCTGCATGCGCACAACATGAATCACGCTAGAAACTTCCTCCGGCACCGCTCGTACTGTTTGCATCGTAGACGTCTTAGATGCGCTCATTCTGGAAACGCCAGAATCTCGTCCAGAGGAGTGACGGCACGATAAGGCCCGAAAACGTTGGAGAAGGGTGAATGTGGGGTCTTCCAAGGTTCTCCGCAATGTGGGGAACGACACCTTTACATACGCCCGCTAGCGCATCGGCACCCATGTCTTCACCCAGCCGAGAAGGCTTGTTCCTGCAGGATACATTAATAAAGAAACATGGTGGAAATCTAGATTATCTCCTCGCAACACATGTCAAACACCTTTCACAATGACGCCTTCACCAATGTACATCGACCGGGAATACCAGTCCACACATTTCAACCTCTTCAAAGACTCTATTACTGTTCCGCTGAAGCCAGTGCTGCCGCCTGGCGTTGACCAGAATGCGTTTAACAAGGCGGTCGCGAAATACAAGGGTGTTGTTGGTGATGCGCAGGTGTATTCAGGTGATGCATTGACCGAGTACATCGATCCGTACGAGCTGCACGAGGCGGAAGGAACTCGCAAGATGCCGAGTGCAGCCGTAC
>Ga0265797_10002167_pt1 | contig 33464 bp, 30 predicted proteins | sample P2T30metagenome_FD_192433 | JGI IMG/M metagenome (GOLD analysis project Ga0265797, IMG submission 192433) | Plant litter microbial communities from East Loma Ridge, Irvine, California - P2 T30 | ecosystem: Environmental > Terrestrial > Plant litter > Unclassified | place: USA: California... | reverse complement strand
CACACTACCTCCAACATTACACAAGCTAATCTACCACTCCAGGCCTCACATCCGCCCTGCGCTCCCTCACCATCACTCCCACACCCTCACACTCCACCCGCGCCTTCTCCTCCACCCCCCGAACCCTCGACTGGCTGATGCCCAAAGCCGGCGAATCCTGCAAATCGCGCAAAGGCCGCCCTCGCGTTCCCACCGGCGGCAGCACACGCGGCACAACCCTCGTCTGGGGCGACTACGGCATCCGCCTGAAAGACCACGACCGCCGGATCTCCGCGCAGCAGCTCAAGATCGCCGACGAGACCATCAAGAAGCGCCTGCGCGGCATGAAGTACCGCCTGTACCACCGCACATCCGCCAACATCGGCGTGTACACGTCCGGCAACGACCAGCGTATGGGTAAAGGAAAGGGAAGCTTTGATTACTGGGCGTGCAGGCCGCACGTCAGCAAGATTCTGTTTGAGATTAAGGGAGATGTGCACGAGCAGGTTATTAGGGATGCTTTCAGGTTGGCGGGAAACAAGCTGCCTGGGCTGTACGAGTTTGTGAAGAAGGGCGATCCTCCGGTTATGGGTATCACGAAGCTTGGAAACGGTGTGACTGAGGAGAGCTTGAAGAGGGCGAGGAAGGAGATTCCAATGCCTCCTGCGCCTAATGGTGCTGCGACTGCTGAGAGGATGAGCGCTACGACTGCGCCTTGATAGCAGAGGGCGTGGAGGTTGAGAGCTTGTACAAATAGAGGAGATGTGATGCCAAGATATATCATAGTTCTGTTCAAATACACCACAGCATTAACACCATAATCGCGATGTTATATCAGATCCTACATTTTCTAACTTCACTTAAGATAGAGATTTCAGAGATTCAATGGTTCGTGAATGGATATCAAATACTCGCCATCGGAAAGTGCCGATTCACCAGATAGTCTACTTTCAGCCCATAGACTCAGGCGTCAACATCGCTTCCATCTCCCCAGTCAATCCCCCAATCACTTCCCCTAACCTCTCATACTCTTCCTCCGCAGGCCGCTGACACCACCACTGCTCCACGCCCGTAGCCATCCGGCACCAAACCCGCAAAATCTTCATCGCACGCACATCCATCTTCTCCAGCAATTGCACAAACGCCTCTGGCATACGGCCGATAAACACCATCATCGGCCCGATCTTGCTGCTGTCAATAGTCATACTCGAGAGCTTATTGAGGTGCGCGATGGGAGTGGCGTAAGGGTTCTCGTCTCCTTCGGTGCTTTCAGTAGGAGTGACGCCGCACTCGATACGCAGAGCTTCGATTTCGGGGTCTGCGATTTGGTCTGGTACTGTGGGTTCTGGTAATGGGCCGGTTTTGGGGGAGAAAGCGCCGGATTCCATGAAGACGGGCATCCAGAGGGATTTCGTCAGGTGTTGGCGGAGGATGTTGGTGCGTTGTAAGATTGGGATGCCCTTCATCAGGCGCAGCCATGCGAAATCGTTGTCTTTTACGGGCGGTTCGTCTGCTCGTCGTTTGTAGTGGAAAGCCAGCATGGCGTGTAGATAACAGCAAGCAAACAATGCATCTGCATTTTTGCCAGAGACTTGTTCGCTTAGAGAGGAAGCGAAGCCGGTCAGTGAAAGGCCGTAGTGTATAGATGCTGCCAAGCGATATTTGTTCTCTTTTGGGTAGAGGAAGTGCAGGTGAGCTGCAGATAAGGCCAGGATACCGTGTAGAATGAAGGTGTTCGTGACAGCCAGTGTGAGGCCCCAGGTTTGTGTGATGCGTTGACATTGTGGCGATCCGGCCCACGGGACATCCATGCTGGTGAAGTGGTCCAGGAGCTGGGAGACATGGTGTCGTTGGTAAGGTTGACCCTCATAGGTGCTTGGCTGGCTCTTCGGAACATTGATCAGCTCGAGGTGCATCAGTATCCGAGCCTTGGCTAGTTCTTTTGGCATAGGCTCAGCCGGCAGCTGCGCAGGTGCGACTGTCAGGTCTGGGAGCACGGTTTGCACATTGGGGGCATGCTTTGGGACGCTGGTGCTGGCGCTGGTGCTGGCTTGAGGTTCGATGTTGCTCGGACCAGAAGTAGTTCCTCTACCAGTGGACTTCTCAGTCGTCGTTGGAACTTTGTGATTATAGACACAATCTACGCCTTTGTCACGACACTGCCCGCATGCTGGGGCTGTTTCATCGCACTTGATTCTTCGTTTCTTGCATGCCTGGCAGCCCAGCCTCGACTTGTTGTGCGTGCGCCTTGGGCTTGAGCGTGTGCGTGGAGCTTCCTGTACTTGGGCTAAGTCCGGGCGTTCAAAAATGAAGCTCATAGCTGTTTAGCCATGTATATGTGCTCTATTATGCAAGCCACAGACCTTGGCCTTCGGTCGTACTTTCTGAGTCGTGAGTTGTGGGCTGACAAGCTATTTCTTCCGAACCGGAGTGGTTGTCAAAGGGTCATGGACCACGTCGAATGGGCAAGCAGTGAGTATGGATACCCCTCAAGCCTGACGACGAGATGAAGATACCCATGGAAAGCGCACAGACTGATGAGCTACCACGACCAGCATGTGTTTGACTTTGGCTCGTCTTGCGGCTTCACTGTGCTAGGATCAAAAGACTCATCTGCGCGGAACGTCGGCTCTGCCCCGCCACTGGTATTCTGCCGAGGCAGCCTTCCTTCGCTTGTGCTCGATATGCCAAAAGAGCGAAGTTGACCCGGTATTAACCAGAGCACACTGGTGGGTGTTAGTGGCGAGATGCTGTCTAATATATGGCTTCCAAGGAGCGACGCTCAAACTCGTGATTGCTATATCTCTTGCATTAATCCGGCGTCGGAAGCGGCAGCAGGTGCACTTCGGAACTCTATTATACAGTTATGCAGGTCTGGTAGGCTGTTCTATTCATAGCACAACGGTACCGGTTCCCACCGCGATCTGTCAGGTTGTTTTTGCCTTTCGCTCGGATGTCTTTAGGTAACTACCACGACATGTATAACATGCTCTTCTCGAAACGCATTGGAGGCATTGCAGCGTACTGAGGTATCTCGAGACAAAAGCGTTCTGCGCAGTCAACATGAAGAAGCCCAAGGCACTTCTCCCGGCCATCTGCAGATCTCGCCCGTCTCCTCTTCTCGAGTCATTGCAATTACGAGAGACAGCAGCGCGCAGTCAATGTTTGCTTGCCTCGTGACGCCCTCTCGTATACTACACATCCCTACTGCCGTGTTGCAGCTACGACTGTTACATTGCAACGATAAGCCGGATGTATTCTGAGCTCGCCGCCGCCTGTCTAGTGTGCTAACACGTCACGGGAGCACTCTCCCTTACATCGTCGAGACGCTTGATCCTCGTATTGTCTGCGACTAAGCTAGCTAGCTATCCAGCTATGCTGTAGCTAACTGACTGTACGGTAGCTAACAGACAGATCGCCTTGAGAATGCTATATCGGGCCTCTTCTGGAGGTGGAGGTCCTGCACCGCCTGATCAACATCTCGACAGAGAGCAAGTATTAAAGCTTATCAGTATTCCTTCATCCTTCTCGTCTGTCTCTCACACAAAGCTTATCCTCCTTCAACATATCAACATCTAAGAACGTCTCAGCAAACCCGCCAATTCACAACATCACATCCCAATCATGCAGTTCACCACTTCCGCCCTCTCCCTCCTCTCCGTCCTGGCGCCTCTCGCCTCTGCCGTCACACTCTCCTACGACAACGGCTACTCCGACGGCGGTCGCTCCCTCAACGTCGTCTCGTGCTCCGATGGAAGCAACGGCCTGATCACTCGCTACGGCTGGCAAAAGCAATCCGACATCCCACGCTTCCCCTACATTGGTGGCAGCTCCGACATCGCTGGCTGGAACTCGCCTTCATGCGGCCAGTGCTATAGCCTCGAGTATGCTAAGACCGGTAAGAAGGTGTTCATCCTTGCCATCGATCATGTTGCACAGGGCTTCAATGTTGCACAGAAGGCTATGGATGAACTGACCAACAACCAAGCGGTATGTGAAAGTCAATATGTTAAAGAAAGACAAGCAAGCTGATTACTTTCCATAGGTTGCACTCGGACGTATCGATGTCAAGGCGACCAAGGCAAGGTGGCAGGACTGCTCTCTCCCACACGCAAAGAGAGGTCTCGAATTCGAGGCATAGGTCGAGAGGGTGATTTTCGAGTGGCAACGGCGTGACCAAGATTGAGACTGCTGGGACTAGGCGGTGTGATGTCGAAGGCTGGAGTATATGCACATGCGTTGACGACATGGTGCAGTGGCGTGCAGAGCAGATCCAGAGAACTTCCATTAATGTAATGTTTATTTGTCCCCGTCGAGACACAAAGCTTACGACAACGCCTCATCTTTCAGGCAGGTCAGGCCACTCTTAGCCAATATGAGAGTACAGGTTATGCATATAGTTGCCCCTCTTTCGACGAATTCAATGCTGAGTACAATTTTGTCGGCGTTGAATAAAGACGTCAGAAGCCTTCGCATGACCACGAAGACGATGCGACGGCGCATACATTCTAATGCGCATGTAACACATGATGGAAAACACCATGGCTCGAGCACGAGCGTGGAAAATCAAGACAGAAAAGCAGAACGATATCATGCAAGGCAAACGCACCCCACAACCTACTTAATCGCTCAACACGTGGCGGTGGGCAGAAGAGGGGAAGCTCCAAGAAGATATCTGATCGTGTTTACAAACATCAGCATCTCCTACGAGGCAACAACACTTTCTTCCCATGACCCCTGCGTGCTTCCAGACCGGCCTTAACCGCACAGCCAAACGCCCGAAATATATCTGTATCACGAACGCCCACTTTCAGCTGAACATTGACATGCACGGCGTCAGCTTACGGCTTGAAGTTTTCGTGCAAGGACAGCCTCCCAATTGTCATCCGACATCACACAGCATTCGTAAACCATGCTACCAAGGCATATCGAGGCCGTTTTCGTCAGTGTGTTGGGAAGAGAAATGTCAACTACTGCAAGCCTGCAGCCTGGGGCACAACGATGTAACGCGCTTCTGTGGAAACCTCTGTTCGGATCCTGGAACGCCATCGATTCCCTCCAGGGGTTTGGCGCAAATATCAGCTAGCCACGACTTCCGTGAGGCTGCCACTTTGAAAAATATGTTCTGCGGCCTCACGGGTAGCAACATGCCAGCTCGTTCAGCTGTCTCAACATACGAGGCCAAGAATCCTCGAACATTGGACTCTGTCAAATGGACCATGAAGGCTGGAGGTCGGCAGAAGGTATAAAAGGTCTGCTCAACTACCTGTCACACGTAGGTCTCGTCAATCTAATTACCAAAACTTGCCTGTCTTGTCACAAGCTTCAAAATGTCGACCCTCGATCTCAAGAACATCCAAGGAGACATCCTCCTCGATGGCCTTCCCAAGCGTGTAGAGTCGTTCTTCTTCTTCCAGATCACCGATGGCCACGTCAAAGACTTCTGCCGCAGCCTCAAAACTCTCGCGAATGATATCTCACACGTTGACAACACGGCACAAATGCGCCAGGACATTGGCGATGGCAAAAGTGCTCGCAAAGAGGGTGACCTTGTGGAGATGGCAGGTGCCAACATCGCGTTCTCCTGGAAAGGTCTCCAGAAGGTACAGCTTCCCAATATCATCCACAACATCACAATACTGACCAATGCAGATATCTACCGTTCTTACCAAAGACATCGGCAACCCTGCCGACCGCGACTACACAGACGGCATGAAGGCACACGCGATCGGTGATACAGCCAGTCCAAGCACCATCGGCGACCCCATCAAACCAGGGACCAACGAGCCAGACTGGGAACAGCCATTCTCCCAACCTGATTTGTTGCACGGCGTAGTATTGGTGACGGGCAACGACGACGCACAAGTCAAGCAAAAGCTGGACAGCATCAAGAAGACATTCCAGTTCGGCACGTCGTCTGCCTTTGTCAAAGAACTGAAAACGATCTCTGGCAAAGTCCGTCCGGCGCCGTTCAAAGGTCATGAGCAGTAAGTAAAGCATACAATCTGGTGTTATCACGCGAGCTAACTATGATTCCTAGCTTCGGCTACAACGACGGCATCTCACAGCCTGCCATCGACGGTATTCACAGAGCACCCAAAGGTCAAGACACGATCGAACAAGGCGTCATCCTATGCAACAGAGGCTCCAACGCAGGCCGCCACCCAGACTGGATGACCGACGGCAGTTTCATGTGCTTCCGCAAATTGGAGCAGAACGTTCCCGCATGGAACAAGTTCTTGGTTGATGCTTCCAACACTTTGGGAACCTGGTCTGATCAGCTCGGCGCTCGATTAATCGGGCGTTGGAAGTCCGGTAACTATACACCATTATGATCCATTCCTTGTAAATTGCAGCTAACCTCGTTGTGTAGGCTGCCCTGTTCAGCTCTCACCCGAGTTCGATGACAAAAATATCGCCGCAGACCCGTCTCGAGCCAACGACTTCAACTTCGCTCCTACCGACTCGGACAATGCCAATTTCACTTGTCCCATGGCAGCTCACATCCGCAAAACGAACCCGTGCAACGATCTCGGACCTCGTGGTCCCGATGGTATCGTGAACCGCTTCCGCATTCTGCGCCGTGGAGTCCCATACGTAGGCCCCAAGTCCCTTGATCTTATTCCGACCCCAATCGAACTTTGCCGGAGGTACCCTACCCGACCAAGAAGCACAGCTGACACAACCAGGGCAACGAACTCGAGTCCGACCCCAACGGCACCCGCGGCCTCCTCTTCGTCTGCTACCAAAGCACAATCAGCAACGGTTTTGCCTTCATCCAAGGCCAATGGGCCAACGAGCGGAACTTCGTCAGGCCGGGAGTCGGCTTCGACGCCGTCCTGGGCCAGCTGAGCAAGAGCGAACAGGTAGACATCACCGGCTTGTTCCCGCAAGACGCAAAGAGAGCAGTCAAGCTGAACGCCGTGTCACCTTTCGTGATCCCGCGGGGCGGCGAGTATTTCTTTACGCCTTCGATGAGCGCGCTTACTGGGATTTTGTCGGGTGTGAAGGAGGGGAAGGAGGACTTGTGATGTGGTTGAGACAGTGAGTGTCCGGACATGAAGTATTCTTTAGGAATTACGGTCCAAGAAACCAAGAGTTTTGCCACGTGAGCAATTGTGCCTCATCAAACATAACCAGCTTCATGCACCATCTTAAACTTCCCCTTCGGCCACTTCGAGCATTCGCTCTCCGGCCACGTGTATCTCACGATAAACTCATCACTCGGATTCAAAGGCTCCAAAGGTCCAAGAATCTTCTGCGGCCACTCTGACTGTCCAAACCCTTGCCATCTAGATCGTCGGGAAGCGAATCTCTCAAATCGAATATTAATCAACAGTGTCTTGAGGCCAGTGAATTTTTGCAAGTGGGTGCAAGCGACTTTCCAGTCGTCTTCCATGAACGAGGCGCTGTACCGAGAGAGCGCGTACATAACTGTGCGGTAGTGGACTGTGAGGGTGATGTGTTTGATGAGTGCCAGACGTTGTGGCAAAACTGTTCTGGTGAAGGATGTCAAGACGTTGGCGGAGCTGAAGGCGAATGTGTTGTGCAAGTAGAGGAGCTCGATGCCCTCGCGATAGCTACTTGAAAGTCAGTGGCAATACTAGGAGAAGTGATGTTTGTATATCGTACAAGTTCCGATTGAGCTTCAGGATGTTGCAGAGGCTGTATCTGTGCGGCATTTGGCCTTCCTCAAGCTCCGGGGCGTACCAGGTCACCTTTCTGACTCGAGGGTGATTTGTTACATGGATCCCACCAGCTGGACACAGCACGTCGAGCCATATTCTGTCGAAGACAGCAGGTCAGCACATAATCAAAAAAATTGACTCGAGGAGCACTTACTGCTCACGAATCTCATATGGCAAATCGAAGAATCCTCGTGCTTTGCGTCGAGGCACAAGTGCTGTAGATGGCAATGTCCGGGACTTGTCGGCTTGAGCGCCAGGCAGACTAAGGCGTCGTCTGTTGGAGCTTCTGATGCTGAACATGATCCCTTTCGACGGGTTCCTGTTTGGATTCCGCCTGGCAGGACCACATGCGCGCCAGCACTCGACGGAAATCATTTCGGAGATAGACCACATAAAGAGTATCGGGAGCCCTATGATCAATATGACTGCTTGACAGATATATCCCAAGATCTTGGTTATCTGCGCTCGTAGACAGGTCAGTGATCTGATGTAAGACGCTGGATGGATAGGCCTACGATAGATGAGAACGTCATCGTGCCAGTCCGGAAAACGCAAAGATGGATTTGGTGGTGTCAATGTAAATGTGTGTCCTGGGTACTCGGGCGCTTATGACGAACAGCTGCCTGGATTAAAGGATAATGATAATGTTCTGTGTCCAGACTGGAGACGCGGTCATCGGGCCATCTTTTTCGATTGCAGTAGATGTTGAGTGAGAGAGAAGCAGTGGGGAAGTGTTGTAGTATGAATATGAGAGAAAACATGTAGTGTCGCACGAAGTGGAGGCGGCGCAAGAGCAAGGGAAGCTGCAGGCAGCTCGTCTCACTCCTCCTCTACAGCACCTCAGCCTCATCCCATAACAAGGCGCAGACGCAGCTTTGCGCCAATGGCAGGAATGGAAAATACGCATCTCACCGGCCGTGTCTGCTCAATTTCTCCCACAGAACAAATTGAATGCGTTATTTTATCTATTTTGTCAGCGTCGTATATTCGTTGAGGAGAACATTACCTATCCAATGAAATAGAGAGTGCCACGTGATGGTTGTCGCGTTTTCGCTGGCAAAGACCCCATCTCAGACATCCCCTAAAGAATTCCAGTTTCTTGCTCTTGACATTTTTGCCTTGAGCTTCGATGGAATGCCTGAGTCACAGGAATAATGGCATCCTCGGAAATAATAAGTTGAGATATAATATTCAGCCTGAGGGGAGCAATGCATTGAGGTGGCTGGCTGGCGAGACCGACGACAAATCGAACCTCGGCACAGCATTTCAAGAACATCTCCCCTCGGTAGGCTCCACCACGACTCTATAGCTAACCATCAATACAACAGTAACCACTTTCCATCTCACAGTATCTGTGTATTGCCAACATTATTAATTTGTAACACCCACACTTTGGATCACAGCCCATCTCCAAACATGGCACACGCATCGACAGCCGCAGACCTTACCGTCAAGAACCTGTTCAGCTTCAACAACCATGTCGTTCTCATCACAGGCGGCGCCACCGGCTTAGGAGAAATGGCCGCCCAAGCCTTCGTCCAAAACGGTGCTCGTGTAATCATTGCCAGCCGCAAGAAATCCGAACTCGAGAAGACTGCTGGCCGCCTCAATGCCTTGGGCCCCGGCCGCTGCGACTACGTCGTCGCCGATCTCAAAGACAAGGCAGGCTGCCTCCAATTGTGCGCCGACGTGCACAAAATGACCGACCGCATCACCGTTCTCCTCAACAACTCCGGCGCAACTTGGGGAGCGCCCTACGATGACTTCCCCGAATCCGGCTGGGACAAGATAATGGGCCTAAACGTCAAATCCATTTTCTACACAACCGCGCACCTCCACGACCTCCTAACCAAAGGCGCCACCGCCGCCAACCCCTCCCGCGTAATCAACATCGCCTCCATGGCCGGCATCTCAACCGTAGACGTAACCACCGGCTCCGAAGGCGGCCTCTCCGCCCCCGGCCACGGCACGTTCTCCTACGGCCCCTCCAAAGCAGCCTGCATCCACCTCTCCAAAATGCAAGCGTCGAAACTCATGCCTCAGCACGTCACCGTGAACGTTATCTGCCCTGGCGTTTTCCCCAGCCGGATGACGGCTTTCGGCATGGAGAAGTTCCAGGACACTTTGGCTTCGGGGCAGCCGAGTGGGAGGGTTGGCAAGCCTGAGGATTTTGCTGGGTTGGTGTTGTTTATTTCGAGTTTGGGCGCGGCGCATATTACTGGGAATGCGTTTGAGATTGATGGGGGGTCTACGCTTAGTGGGTGGCGGGCTGAGGCGAAGCAGAAGGGCGAGAAGGCGAAGATTTGAACTTTGCTATATGCAATGTTTTCTCAGCAATATTTAATCTATGCTACGCAGAATCTTGTAACGATCATTCAGAGACCTCCTCAACATCGTCAACGTCAAACGTCGTCACACCAACCAGCTGCTCAATACTTCTGACCAGCTCGTTAGTCTTGCATGCGATGACGCCAGATAGGACCTCAACCACGGCGTATGTCGAATACCCAAGCTCGGGTACATGCCTTGCATCCAGTATCTGAGGGTCGTACTTCTGCAACGTCCGCCACAGCTCATATGGTCGAGCAGGTTCTGGCATGCTGGGTAGCTGTCTGCCTGTAGACATCGCGCCCGAAAGCTGGTACAGTATCGATGCGAGTTTCTGCGCAGACTCATTTGCAGGCTCGATGTGTTTGGCGAGGTCTTCCATCCATTGCGTCGCGCAAGCGGATGGATGGTAGTATTGTGTGTGCGGTCCATGGGAGGACCATGTTTGCGTTGAGTAGGAGATCAGAGCCATATAATCGAGCAATCTGCACGAGATGTCAGTGATGAATCATATAAGCGGCAAAAGGCTAGCGAGACTTACGTCGAAGCTTGAGAAAGGATGTCATTGTAAATCGCGACTGGGAATTTGCCTCCAAGAGTAGGCTCGTACTTTTGAAGATAAAGGTTGTGCCGGATCGATGCGTTCAGCACCATGATCTTGTTGAACATAGCTCTTCGCGCGCGCGACAGTGCGTATGCCTGGCTACTGGGGTCTTTCACGTCACCTTCCGTACGGGTGAGTCTAGCTTTGACGGTGCGGTGGACGATTGTGTTGTAGTTTGCGATCAGATGCATGCTTGTCGCCAGGTGCTTGCGCATCAAGCTTCTTGCGGTGATCGGGAAGGGGAGATAGGTCCAGAAGATCGAGACGCCGGTTCCCCATAAGACGCATGCCACGCGCATGGCGCATACGGCGTATGGTTTGTAGTATATTACTCCTGATGCGGTGGCAGCATCGACGCCAATTTTGTTGACCTGAGTGAGATATCCGATGGAAAGGACCCTAAAAATTTCAATTAGTATGGCATATATCTCGGCAAAGCAACAAAGAATTGCTTACTCTGTAATGAGAATGACCAGCCATCCGATCAAGTAGCGCGGCCATCGAAGCAAGAAGTACATCTGAATGAACGATGCAAACCACATCAGCACGATGACGCCTCTAAAAACAACTATCAGTCTGTGTCCAGCCACAGGAAAGTATCTCTGCGAACTCACGCCGTGTTTCCGTTGGCGATATACCACACCAGATAGCAAATGATCAAAGCTGCGAACGAGCCCAGAATTCGCAGAACGTAGGAAACACCAGATTGGCCGGCGGACATATTCGCGCCAATGGCCGCAATGATAACAGACCAGATCAGGCGGTAGTGGGTGAAGATGTCTTGCGTGGGCTCGAGGTAAGCAATGATTGCGCAAGACATCGTCGCGCATGCTGACCGAAGCCCGAAACTGAACTCGGGCCCTTTGAGAAATTCTTGGAATCTCCGAATCTTGACACCGAATCTCTCGAAAAGATTCTGTGGTGGAAGGTGGTCGATGTTGTGCGTTGAGCGTGTCGATCGTCCGAATACCAACCCTTCTTCTTTCTTAGTGCTCGGTCGATCGTCGTCGGCTATGGCGGCGTCGGTCGTGTCGAATATACTGTACAGCCATTGCCGGAGGACTCGGAAGGATGGCACGATCAGTCGGTTGCGAGACATCACGCCTTCGGTATGTAGACTGTCGGCGAAGTTGCAGAGCTCGAGCACAGCTACACCAGTTGAGTACAGCTGCGATTGATATTGTCAGTATAACTCCGTGGTACTGGTGTGGACTGCTGACCTACCATTTGGTGAGTGTACAGAACCAGGTTCAGCTGTCGGTGATCCTTGGGTGCGTCGATGGCGTATTTGGGAGTCAATTTGCTCGGTTGTGAAGAGCCTATTTCCTCCCCTGAAATACCGGTGTCCGATGTCCACGCTGCTAATGACTGCAATCTACCACTTGAGAACTCGTTCAGCTTGCCCTCGAGATATGCGGAGAATTTGGGGTCTCCAGGCTGTACCATATCTCCTAGAGACTCAGTATCTTTGCGTCCAGACCTGGAACCACGCCTGAGCCGCGTGTGGATGACTCCGACTTGCAGACCAGCATGTTCCAGGCCCTCGTTGATAGCGGTTACCAGAGCACTAGCAGGCTCAAGCAGTGCCCCAGTCGCTTCCTGCCAGTGAACGTTCTCTTCGTTGATCGCATTATCCTTGGCTTGCTGTACGAGGTCAGGGAGATGTGACATTCCACCACTGTGGCAGTGGTTAGCTCTCATTTAGATGGTATAGATGTCTTCGAACGACTTACATGGGCATCAGGATCCGACGGCAAAGGTCGCTCACAGCGTTGACGTCTGCTGCGCGAAGCTTGCCCCAAGCAATCTCACGTTTCGCCATGGGAATTTCTTCGTGCATCTTCACGTACAATGCTTTCAGGCCCGACATCTGCTCCTGTAGAGCGCGACCTTCTTGTGCCGCCGAGGTCTCATGGTGGCTGGCTTCCAATAGTTGCGCAGTGTCCAGCGGCGCTGCTGTATCATGCTGTTGCTTGCTCAAGTAGCTGATGCCCCTACTCAAGACTGCCTGTGTAGAGTACAGGTACTTTTCCTGTATCTCAAAGATCTCCGAGCGGCAGCTGACTGGGTAGATAAGAATACCAGAGACGAAGGATATGGCGACGCCAGTGTAGTAGCAACGAACTGTGAGGTAGATAAGATCCCAGCATTGTGCCCACGTGTGGAAGCGTGAGCAAGAGGTGAACTGGACAATCATGAAGATGTTGTATAGGATCGTAGGGATGAGTAGATGGTGATATCTGGCTTGGATGCTGTTGCTCAGCCAGATGTGGAAGAACAGCCAGACTCCGGTGATAGCTAAGAGATCATTAGCTGGGCAATGTGAGAGTCGAACGATGGAGACACTGACCGCTCTGGGACGAGTTGTAGGAGTGCAAGCCTTCCGGATCAGTATGGAATCTGGCTTGCAAGCCTGACCAGGTGGCAAGCATTGCCAATGGTATTGCGATTGCGGTCGAGACGCAAATGCCAAAAGTCATCTGTATCAATTTCGCGCGCGGGAGCAGGTTCACTGTGACGACAGCGATGATTGCGACCAGGAAGCCCAAAGAGGTAAACACTTCGGAGACTGGAGTACTTTGGTAAATGGCAAGGGAGATGGCGACTGGTATCGAGCCTCTGATGGGCCGTCAGCTAAAGATTTTTCATCTCGCACTTCAAGGTGACTTACTTCAGCATCAAGAAGATCCTCTTGCGGTCGATTGCAAGGGATCGCCATCCGGCCCGAAGGCGCTCGCTCACAGTAAAAGACATACTGCCACAAAACACTTGAAGAAGGAGATCGTGTAGCACGTCAAAGAGATCGGGGTTGCACCTACCATCTAGAAAGGAACACGAGCGTTATATCTAGGACAGCAACACACAAAGTGGCCGGCCGCGCAAGATCCGTACTATCCTCGATCTTCTCACCAGCAGCAGGACGTGCAGCGATGACATGAAAATTGTCAGCCTCGAGAGCGTAAGTTTTGCTTGAGCCCGCAGCCTTCCGTAATAGCGGCGCAGTGTGCCCTGTGTTTCAACACGTTTTCGGCCATTAATAGCAGGCATCGCAGGGCGATGGCGCAGGTGAACGGCAAAAAGACCACGGCTGCAGACCACGGCTTGGGGTCGTGGAGTGCCGCAGCGCATGCCGACCGAACAACAAGCGATGACTGAGCGTGTACGGGGGCATAGTCAGCACCGCGCCGAAGTTGCATAAAACGACGGTGGGAATCGTGACCGACACCGAATATATACTTGTTAAGATCCATAGTTTCCATCCATAGACATCGATACCATCCAGCGCCATGATTGTCGAAGTCGCATGTGTTCGTCTGGAATCTAAGGACCTGCACTCTCTCCACGATGCGCCGTACGAAAAACGCCAAGCAACCCTTCGCTTCACCTTGACCCGGGGAATTCGGGTCCTCAGCCGCATATCCAAATCGTCATTTCAACTCCTCCAAGACACCAAAGATCTATCACTGGTATACTACATTGGACGATGGCGTAGCTTGGCAGAATATGCCAGCTTTCGTGCCTCTGCTGAGCGCAAAGAATTTGTCGCCGCGCTGCGATGCTGTGAAGCATCTCTTGACTGGCATGAGATCAGCGAGGCCGAATACTCACAGCCTCGCAGCATCACCTGCAACCTGCTGCATCGACCGACGGAGATTTTCTCATCACCACTAGTCGCTATAGCACGTTGCCATGCGGGCAATGGCTGGAAAGCTGGTGGCGGCGCCGAAGTGGAGTGGGTCCTGTCAAGCATAAACAGGCGTCCGGTCCATAAATCACTGATTGGCAAGGTACCACTGATGGAGTTTGGAAAAGATGTAATGCTTTCAAGTTTTCCAGAAGAAGGCGGTCAGGTCGGTCAAAGAACACGAACTGTCATCGGAGAGTGGAAGGCCGGCCAGCGAAAGGACGTGTCGGAAGGAACTGATTGCCGAGTACGTTGCTCCTCAGTCGACTTGAGGATTGCGAGTCCTATACATCTTCGTTAATGATGTCTTCGAGTTCTGTAGCCTTTATTCCTCCGGTCTGCTCAAAGTCGCTGCCACAAAATCATCGCCTTGATACTGAACACTAACCCTAAATCACCACAGTCGCTCGACATCAATGGTCTGATGGTTGTAGCAAACCAACCATGTGTGTATTGTTGTGAGACCCCAGACGCTGATTATGCCGGGCCATCAATGGAAAGAAAGTTTACATTCTCGGCAACGAAGGTGGTTTGTTTTGAGTTGTATGTCATTATTAAAATTGCACGGTTTCGATATTCGCCGCAGAGGACAAGCTCATCCTCGGACAAAAGACATGGTCTATCTCTTTTCCCGAGTCGAGGCGGTTCTTATGAACAAACTGGCACTGGTTGAATCAGCTTCTCGTAGTATCTTAAAGCCACACCTAATCCATCGAAAGTCCTACTATCGTTGATTTATACCACGATCGTTCGAACCGTCCTGTGGTAGGAAACGGAGTTCACGTCTCATCCCCGAGCTACCTTCTATCATCTCGTGCTATCTCAATCATCGCGGCTACCATCGACGACCGGACTGCTGGACCGGAAGGTGGTACCTGATCACATTGGAGTATTTGTACTCACAATCGAGTCAACGAACAAACAACTGTTGACACACGTCCCGGAATGTGGATATGTGTTTGGGGTTCGAGAGCTGCCTCGGCAGCAATGACTATTGTATCACAGCATATGTGGTATTATCTATTAACTTTGTTAACAATGGTGCAGTGCACATTTCGGAAAGCCGGAGGCGGTGTACAGAGAAACACCTAGTGACTGTCGTTTTGAACATTAAATACACGTTGCGGACAATCGTATCTGCGAAGAAGGGGGCTGGGGTCGTCCTGCTGACCAGAAGTTACGGGTTCACTACTATTGTACACAATCAGTACCGACGACATTGCAACATTGAAGGCTCTTTCTTGTCGCGAATGGCATATGGCCCGCCACGTGCCGGGGTTCCGAGCGTTCTGACTGGTCGATCCGTTCGACTTCACTTACATATCATGGCTTTAGTACCTCACGTGCACGTCAGTCAACGCTGTAGCAAACACAGTCACTGCACATTGCACCGCGAAGGCCTCGTGCCCATTCGCGTCGCTCGCCTGTGCCTTCTCTGGTCGCGGTTACAAAACACCTGCACCACCGACCTTCCTTGACCACATCTTTCTCTCATCACCAAGCAACAGCACCCTACCAACGAACCAAGTCTTCACCAACACTTCAACAGCAATACACTACTACTATCAACGACCTCCAACAACTCAACATCAATAACCCTTAACCATCAAACACCCCACGCAAACCCAAGGTCAGTCCACTGCCTCAGTCTTCAGACGACCTTCTCCATCATTTACTGACTCTCCTAGCCATGGCTGATTCCCGTAACATCAACGCTGGCGGCAAGTGCGGCGGCTGCGACAAGAGCGCCGGGTCCCTGAAGATCGGCGAGTACTGCAAGGCCCACGAGCACCTCTGCGCCACTCACAAGCTGGCTTTCCAGAAGGGCGGCCAGTGCGCTGCGTGCCTCAAGGCCCACAAGCTCGCCGAGAAGAACAGCAAGAAATGAGCATCTACAGATTCTTATGACGTTGGGCAGCGACTCGGCAATCCAAACTGCGTCAGCAAGGTGCCAGTCAATCCGAGTCTGAGGACTCTCTGCAGCTCGACATGACTTTCACGATTTCTGTGCAGCTCGGGACGAGCTCAAGGCATTGATTTGAAGGACTTTCATCCAAGGCGATGCTGTGATGTTGGGCATCAAGCATATTTCACGGAGTTTTCGACCTTTCTTGATTTCTGTACCACTCGGCAAACACCCAGTGACCTAGTCAGCGATTATAACGAGACTAAATCAACTGTTTCTCATATCTTTCCGTGTCAGCAATACAGATCCTCTTAGCTTGTGACGCTTGTCGTATGTGATATATGTTGAGCGCTGTCGAGCTCCGAACAGTGAATGATCGATGGATCGGGTGTAATCAGTCAGCATTACTGCTTCTACTTTTCTATGGCGCCACTGATGTTTCTTTATCAACCCGATCGAAAGAAGTTGAAGCCATGTTAAGACAAAGCACGTGACTTGTAGGCTTGTAGCGTTGTCGAAATATCGCCTCGGATCCGGCGCGGATATCTTACTGACATCAATCGCATGATCTCGCCAGACACCTGTCACACTCATCTATCATCTCCGAAAAATAAGAGTGGGTGCTTCGAAGTTCGATCACAAGGCTCGAGACCCGGCCTGAGAGATGGTTCACTTGAACTTCAAGACGAAGAGCAAAATTTGGATAATCTGAAGTAATCGTCTACCTGGGAAAGAACCGTCGCAACTATTTACGCTCACACCCACACCACGTCCTGTTCTGGCTACATACTGAAGCATCTATCGCGCTCTGTCACCCGGCACCATTGGTCTCATGCGTGTGTGTTGTATCAGTCATCGTCACTCTCAGGCTCGGAATCCGGGACCCATTCCTCGCAAATACCATACGGATGATAATCGTCCAGTTCATCGTTGCGCTGGAGATTCGACAAGTAATCTTTTGCGAGACTGCTGAAGGGCGCGATTTTCTCCGAGTTGTAGTTTGTGAACATGGGAATGAAGGATCTCAGCTCAACAGACTTCTCCCTAAAGCAGCGCTTGACATTTTCGCGATCAGCGGAGCCTTTGGGGTAACGCTGCATGAGGGCTTTGACGAAGTGCTTGCGCAAAAGCTTTTCCTTCGGCTTCTCATCCTCGTCGCCTGCATAACCGATGGTGGGCGGTGGATACTCGCACAGGTAGTGCAAAGGACCCGTGTAAGCCCAGTCCCAGTCAATGATTGCCGTAATCTTCGGAGGCATATCCTTGTCGTCGTGTGTCACCAATATGTTGAAGAATTCGAGGTCGTCGTGAATCAAGCGATATGGCGGGTTGAGAGTTGGGTTTGATGCCTCGCGAGCGAACAGCGCTCTCAGCTCGACTTCAATAGTTGGCCACAAAGACTTTGTGTCCTCGCTCCCGTCGCGCAGCACATCGTTCTCCACTCCTGTGAGGAAAAAGTCCAGCGTACTGGTGAATGGTCCAGAAAGAGGTTCATGCAAGTTACGTGTCAGGTTGACAAGCGGGCCAACCTTGCCGCCAGCCGTCAAGGATCCGATTTGATCGAAGTGCAGACCTGCCAGCTGCTCAAGCATTTGTGCAAGTTGCTCAAGGACCGAAAGCTGGTGTTCTGTCGTGAGTTCGTACCAAATGTCGTTCAGCCTGGAGCCCTCCATTCTTTCCATCAACACAAATGCCGCTCCGACAACGTGGTTGCTATTGTGATTGACAAAGTATACCTCCGGGACTGGGATCTGGGTGTGAGTGCGAACATATTCCATCGTCGCCAGTTCGCTCTCAACCTTGTAAAGTCTCTCTTCTTCGCGTGCAAAGCGGCCAATGCAGGTCCATCCATCCGCAAAAGTGAGAACCTCAACCTCATGGAACGTGCCGCCCTCAATACTTCTAGTATCGATACATGCTCCGTGTGAGACTGGCAGAAAATAAGTGGCAATGTGCTTCAAAGCCTCGTAGTTGATTGTCAGAGGAAGTGGCCTACTTGGGGGTTGGAAGTCGCCACCCTTTGTCGACGCCTGAGCTGTGTCGTCTTCTGGCGCCTGGATGATGTCGTCTTGCGGTTGAGTCTGGGCAGTCTGTGGCATTTGTGTCGAGCTGGGTTGAAGGTCTGCGTCGTTGAAGACGACCTGTAGCGAGTCGCTTGTTTCGGGGTCTGAACATGATTCATCCTGCGCGGACGTGCTGGTCTGGATTTCAGGGTCTGCGCAGTCTTCTGACGAACTGCTTGTTCCAGAGCTTGAGCCAGAGCTGGAGTGCAGCTCATTTGATGAGTCGCTTGCTGCGGCATTCACATAAGGGCTATCAAGCTGGCCCTGCGACAACTTTGTACTGGTGGCATCCGGATTTGGGATGTCCTGGGGTGAGTTGATGGTTGTAGAATATGCGGTAGAGTTGTGGCTTTGCTTCTGTGGCAATTCGATCGCCTCCGCACTCGTTGCCATCGTGTTGGGGTTGTTCTGCGAAGACTCGGTGCTAGTGAGGCTCCGATCTTGCGACATTTCGCTCGCGCTGAGACTTGCGGTTGGATCGTCGTGATGCTCATGCTCATACAAGGTCTTGCCCGCCTCGGTACTCGAAAACACGCGCTCGTCGTGATCTTGAACGTTGGTCTTCTGCTCGTCGCCTTCGTCGTTGGAATCATTGTCTCCACTGCCGTTGGAAGCAAGATCAGAAGTGACTGCGTCCTCGCTCCGCCCTTCACCATGCTTGACCGTCCCACTCCCAAAATCAGCACTGGCATTGCCTTCAGACCCAGCCTGCTCCTCGCTCACTGCATCCTCGTCCTTCATCTCTTCCCTCGCGAGATCCGCATCGGCATCGCAAACAGCAGCAAGAGCTTTCCCGACCTCGCCTTCTTTGCGAGCGATGCTCTGCGCAACCTCCATTTTCACCCTCACCGAAGGCGTACACCGCTCAACAGATGTAGTCGCGGCAAATTCTTATTCCCAGAAAGTCGCGTTTGTGTGTCGCCGGCCGTTGTTTGTCGATCGCGACTCTTGTAATTTATTTTACTTGCGCTTCGTGTTTGGCAAGCTGTCAGCGGTGCGGTGGTGGCAAACAAAAGAAGGAAAGTGCGTGCGGTGGCGGCGAGCTTCTATAAGAAGGTGGCGGGGCGGGGTGGAAAGCTAGCAGAACTGTCAGTGAATGTCGCAAGAAGAGGTCATGTGCCGCAGGCTAGGCAGCGAATCGCCTCGTTGCGTACGGCTGTGTGCCATTCACTTGCGCCTAGTGAAAATAGTGTGGTCGCGTGACTTTGTGAATTTTGCTGTGCCCGGACTAGATCACTGTCAGCTTGCATTGGCACGCTTCACTCTTCAGTGACCAAAGCCATATCTGTGAGGATGCACAAGAAGACGGTGCGACATGTTCAACCGAGTTCACATCTCAGCCCATACCTCAAGGAGCTCCCAGTAAGTGAGAGGGAAATATACACCGTGGAACAACAACTGGATCAAAGCCTTCCCTTTTGATGTCAAAAAGAAGAGCGTTGGATTGAAAAGCAGAAAGACAGGATCGAGGATTAGGACGACGACCCGAAAAAGACCACCTCCGCCAAACCCATCTTAACAGCCCCAGCGTCCATTACGATAGAATCCAACTCCTCGAAACGCCGTGCCCGAAAGCTTGAAGTATAAATAGAGACAACAGGTAGATGCTGCCTTCCAAAGGAAAAAACTGAATGGAAAACCAGACGCAAGCCCCATCTTCGCGTTGAGCGAATTTTCCCCAGTCTCTGCCATCCCTTGTGTCGACGCTGATCCGCCATTCCGCCCTGCCTTCTCCAAAATTGCGCACTTTCGTTCTCTCAAAGATGCCTTTCTGTACAGCTGGTAGCGTGCGTGTGACCTTGCTTTCATATTGAGAAATGCCCTTTTTCTCGCTCTCGCCGGCGAAGAATTTTGAATTTCGTTCTGGAAATACCCGATGCGCCGGATTCAATGCAAGTTGTACTGATCGTTTCGTAAACTTCATGCAGCAGACACAATGCCGGCACTTATGTAGGTGCCATGACTTTATGCCCAAAATAAATGGAGACACAAATATGCATCTAGATGTCCTCAAGCATGCCATGGTTGAAGTCGCCGTCGTGGTGGGCCTCGATTCCACTCATGCGATCGCCGCTCCTGTCTTGGCCGAAGGGAGCCTTCTCTTCTGTAGGGCTGTCCAAATCTGTGCGGTCTGCAAACTGTTGCTCAAGAGTGCTCTCATCCACGAATGTGAAGCCCTTGAACTGGTTCTGCATTGTTGGGCTGAGCGGCGTGCTGTTGGTGTCCACGCCACTAGCGAGGGCAGCAGCACGGGCGTTGAGCGATGATGAGTTACCGTCACTGAGTGCGTTGGTGAATTCTGGGTCGAAGTTGCTTGTGTCAAGCTCACCCTTCAATTTAGGCTTGAATGGCGGGCTGACCATTTTCTTACTAAGTCTTTGCCAGTCCACGTCATGGAAGAATGGGTGAGCCATCAGCTCTTCGGCATCGCCCTTGGCACCAAGACGGTGGGCGGGGTTCCTGTTGAGCAAGCCCTTCACGAAGTTACGGCCCTCGTTTGACAGAGCATCCCTAGGGAAACGCACTTTGCCAAACGCAATGTTCTTGTACATTTGTTGCGTGTCCTCGGCGTAGAAAGGTGACCAACCACAGCACATCTCGAAAACAAGCACACCGAGCGACCAGAAGTCAACCATCTTGGTGTATCCAGCTTCGTCCAAGAGAACCTCAGGTGCAAGGTATTCTGTGGTTCCGCAGAAGGTGTTGGTCACGTCATCCTTGGCCAGGTTGGCCTTTGAAAGACCGAAATCGCAGAGAGCAATGTGTCCGTTGGCGTCCAAGAGGATGTTCTCAGGCTTCAGATCACGGTATACGATATCATGCTGATGCAGGTGGCGCAAGGCAAGGATGAGTTCGGCAATGTAGAACTTTGCACGGTCCTCGAGGAATCTGCCCTCTTTCTGGAGATGCCAGAAAAGCTCGCCTCCAGACATGTAGTCGGTAACAAGGTAGAGATCCGCGGTGGTCTGGAAAGAGAACTTCAATCCCACAATGAAAGGTGATTCGGTGGAAGCTGTCCGGACGAGGATGTTGCGCTCGCCAATAGTATGTTGGATTTCCTTCTTTTGCACGATGACCTTCTTTGAAAGCACCTTCATGGCATAAATGCGCTTCGTGTCCTTTTTCCTGACCTGGAAGACTTGGCCGAATGTGCCCTTGCCAATAAGCTTGAGAACCTCGAAGTCGTCAGGGCCGAAGTGCTTCTTGCCAGTGCCGTGGAAAGCAATTCTGACGTGCACCTCTCCGGTGATGAGGCCGGTATGCTGGTCGTCGCCCTGGAGCTTATACCAGCCTTCGTGCTGGTGCTCGTAGTCCTCAAGGTTGATGGGAATGCGTACGTGGCCAAGGAAAGCTTCATCGTTCACGTTGTCGTAAACTGTGACGTCCAGCTCGTTCTGATCGCCAACAACATCGAATTGTGCGGCATGTTTCCAGGAAGGGTTTGTGGTTTGCTCAGACTTGTTTCCTGACAATTTGGCAATGTCGGTCGAGCTTGTCTGTCGGCTAGGCATACCCGGGATGGGTCGGGGTGTACCAGATCCGCTGCCCATGCGACGCATGGCAACGCCCTTAGCGTTAACGTCATCGTCGGATCCGTCCACAGCAGTATCCATCTCATCTTCCTTTGCGGCTCCGCCAGAGACATCCTCGCTTTGCTGGAAAACGCAGACAACATATGGCTGGACACTAGGCCTCAGACCTCTGCCCTCTTCGACTACGATGTCAAGGCGGCCCTTCTGCTGTGCAACAACAACACCCTGTGAGGAATCTGAGGCAGATCTACTTGGCTTGGGTACCGCATCTTCGCCTCTTCTGCTCTCATGTGAGCCGGATCGGGGTGTGAGAGGAGGAGTGTTCTGATCATGACGCTCAGCGCCTTCTGTTAGCTTTTGTGTTTCTTCAGTTGTGTCAGGTGAGTGAGCTGTGGTGTTTGTGGGCGAGGTGTCCAGGGAAGCGGAAGGATCGGCCGAAGGGTTTGAGATGTGTGCAGAGACCGCAGGCCTGGTGACGATGCTGGAGAGTGCGTCTGATATGGTGTCCCGTCGAAGCTGCATGGGTAGTTTGGGTTTGGGACACGAGCTTGGCTGCTTCGACTCGGTCGAGTCCTCTTGTGACGGTGATTGCTCAGTCATGCTGGGGCGGCGAGAATTCTCGTTGCTGGCCATGTGTAGAGAGGGGTCCTTTGAGGGTGGTGGGGTGGGCATTGCAGCTTGGGCGGACATGTCGGCTGGCGGCATTTCGTGTGGGAGTAGTAGTGGGGAATCGCAAAGTTGGTCGTCAAGAGTTGCGGTGGAAGACGAAAGCTCCTGCGATCTCTGCTCGGGATGGGCCATGGTGCTAGTGTCCTGGGGTGTGGGTAGGGAAGGCGCGGGCACGGGAATCACACTCGGGGTAGGGTAGACGAAAAAACACGAACCTGAACAAAGTAGTTGTGATTAGGTAGAGCCGGGACCCGTTTGTCGTTGTGGAGATCAGGCCGTGGCGTAGCCGTACCTCCAGTGGGTGGAGTTGAGGCGCCTGAACCGATCTGGTCATGGCCCTCATCCTCGACGGGAGCTCTGCTGTGAGAGTGAAGCGAGTCAGCGGCGGTCATGGTGCGGACAGCTTTATCAGGATGCTAATGCAAGGAGGGTGGTGGTATATTGGGAGCGGATAAAACAGTGCAGAGTAGTGATGAGGCGGCTGGGATTTGAGGTGTGCGGGCCAATGAGAGCATCGCGGGGCAGGTGAGATTTGCCCTTCGAATCTCTTGGGGCGGTCGGACCGAGGCGTGGCCGAGCGGACACGAGAAGAAAACGCGGAAGACAGCGTGGTTAGCCTGCGCGCGCCCCACGTTGTGTGCTCACAGCGCGAATGGCACGATGCCGTCGCTGCGCCGGTGGTTTTGGGCTCGTCTCAACGTTGCTGTTCATCGAGTCGCGGCAGATTTGCTGAAGTGGCGGAGAGGGCTCGCGTGGCGGTGCGCGGGGCGGAGGCGACGCGAAGAAGCGCAGAAGCGCGGCAGAAGTCGTGGGGGTGAGGTGAGGTGGTGTGCAGTGCGTGGTGTGTAGCATGTGAAATTGCGGCAGGGATAGCCTTATGCAGCAGAAAAAGCACACATGCAAATTGATGGTATGCGTGTAAGTGAGGGAAATAGTTAACATACCTTTGCGTGCCAGACATCATGGCCTGTCGCAGCAGGTCGGCAGCGCCGTTCAAAGGCCCGCCCTGGTTCTGATTAGCCGTTTCGTAGGGGTTCGCCATACTGTTGGTTAGGGTGGTCGCCGCGGATTTTCCTATCCAGCTGCGTTGGCTCTGTATGCTGCGTCCGCTGGCGGCACTCGGACGCCTGGAAGAAGCTCGTGAGGAGGCCGCGGTCTTAGCGGCGGTCGGACTGCCCAGTGGACTCGGGGCAAAGGGAACGATGTTGATAGTGCTCAGGGTTGGTATGGCACTGGCAGACTTGGTCGAAACGTGCCCAGGACGCCGGCCGGAGGAGCGAGACGGGTTCAATGGCGGACGAGAAGACCTCTCCGGCTGGCTGGGATCTTGCTGATAGTCCACCTTGCCGGTCGAAGGGGGGTGAAAAGAAGTGGTAGCCACGATTGCGTAGGCGTAGCGTGGCGGATGGACAGTACACCGGGAGAGAATTAGCAGTAGCAGCAGTGAGGTAAAATGTCGCAAAGTGGTTGTAGCTCTGCTCTGAGTTTCTCGTAGCCGGCGGTGATTGGTGATTTGATCCTACAGAAGAGAGAGACTCTGGAGGCCAACTCAGCTCGCAGGTCAGACTTCGTCCACAGCAAAGTGACGTATTGATCTCGCTTGTGCCGGATGCCCTGCCTTGTGCTGTACCCTTGCACACGTGCCGACGACATCGACTTTTGCACATTGACGCAATTTGATGAAAGCATAGACCAACGACCCGACAAAAGCTTGCTTTGCTTCGAGAAGAAGAAGCCGAAGCCCTCGCCGTCCTCTAGGAAATACCGCCCAGCCATTCAGGGTACGTGATGGAGGATCCGTCCCGTCGGAGAGCTCGCCGTTTCACCGTCTGAAAGGGATGCCAGGAGGTACATGTCAGAGGTATCTCCTGCATGTGAATACCTCCTACTGCCATCAATCCTCTCCTGCGCTATACATCCGTTTGTGCAGACAACGGCGACTACTGATGCGGCAGGTTTCACCAGATCGCTCTCTTATTGCAGGCGCATATGAATATATTGAGCGATGACGACATCTCACACCACCGGCCGGTTGAAGATCGAGATACCACGAGTGAGTTCAGCGGCAGCAAACGACTATTACTTTTACACCGCATTGGCCAGCTGCAGGACCAAGTCGAATCAGCCCGACGTGGTACAGCATAGCCGACGACCAGCCGCTGTAACATATGCCTTTCATGCTTGGACCGTGTCCCGTCATTACTGTGCTACAGATGGTTGTTTACTCTCTCCGCTCTAGGTTTTATCGCGGGCTTCCGCGAAACTCTGAAACTTTGCAGACCGCTCACGACAACGGTATATCTACTTCTGGAGTCTGGACTGATTTCGAAGGAAATTCACTCGTTCTAATTGGGACACTTCTCAGGCCAGCTATGGGTGTGCGACTCGTACTTGATGAATTCCATATCATGAAGAGGAACAAGAATAAGACATCCTCGATACGGCGCAAGTACACAATTCATATCTCATCACAACTTACTCCCCACCGTCTTCTTCTGCCCAACAACCCTCATCTTCGCCCTACCATTACTCAAGCAAACCTTCCCACCCTTCACACTGGTCACAAACCTCACACCCTCCCATCCCTCCGCATCCTTCTCCCCAGTCCTCCAAATCTGCGTAACAAGACAATCGCCCGGCTTGACCGGCGACGCGAACCTCGCCGCAAACTCTCCCAAATTCGCCGGATCGCTACCGCCCAGCAGCTTCAACAGCCCGCGGGCCGTGGAGTTCCACGAGTACAAGCCGTGCAAGATCGCGCCGCCGAAACCCATCGCCTTGCCTGGCTCAGGCGTCGCGTGCAAGGGGTTGTAATCGCCGTTCAAGCGATATAAGTGCGGCGTCTCCAGCGTGGTTTGGTGCTCGTACACAGCGTCCGGCTCTTTGCCCTCAGGAGGAGGGTAGTTCTGGCCCTTCGGACCCTTAGGACCACCCCATCCTCCCTGACCAACGAAGAACGCCGAGCCAGTAATCTTAGCGTACAGATCCCCATTCGCGGCATCAACGAGGTCCATCTGTGTCTCCATGACGGTGCCGGGCTTGCCCTTGTCGTAGACACCAAGGACTTTCTGGCGCAGCTCGAAGGAGCGGCCTTCGGAGCTCGCGGGAATGGGTTTGAGGAAGGTCATGGAGCGCTCGCCGTCGACGACGCGCTTGGAGTCGAGCTTGGGTACGCCGGGGATGCCGGCATCGCGGGCGGATTGCGCGGCGTAGAAGTCGATTACTTCTTGGGAGGTTTTCTTGAAGGGGAGGATGATGGGGTAGGTTGGGAAGGCGGCGAAGTTGGGGTGCAGTTCCTGAGCCGGTTTGTGAGTTTACATATCATGGTGGTGGTGGTTTCTTGTGCGAGTTCTTACATAGAGGAAGTGGAGCTCGTCGACTGTGGCTCCAATGCTTGTAGCGAAGAGTAAGACGTCACGCTTCAGCCATGTTACGGCTTCTGGTGGGTATGCGTGTCCTGCTCCGGGTCCTGACATTGTCTCTGTGGATCTCGAAATGGAATGTGGACTGTATAATTTGATACGGAGGAACACGCAAGTTCACGACACAACGGTACAAGAAGGAGCTATCGATGTCGAGTGAAATGAAGGGTAAATGATAACGCGGGGATTGAGTTGGAGGAGAATGGGTGTTGATCTGGGGAAAGCAACTCTACGGACCTCGGCACGACTGATCAACGACAGGCGTCTTCGGTTATGTTTCAGTCAAGGATCTCGGCAGGATTGGTACCTCTTCGTAAGCTGAATGCTACCAAACGTCCCGATGCGATGGAGTTGCTTATCCGACTTCACAACTTTACACGCCGCTGTATCCTGAACTTGAGGGCAATTGACCGCTGAAACATTTGATCACGCAATAACGACCTCCGGATTGAGCAACTGAATTGAGCGATGCTTGTATTGTTTCCTCATATGCTGCGTTCTGCCAAGCGAGACGACAAGTTGTTGATGGATTGGGGAAATATTGCATTATTGGTTGCATCGCCCTGGGCTCTACATTGTTCTTTCCTAGTGAACTTAGTTCCAATTGGTATCATCTTTATAGTTGACAGTTGCGTTGTTGATTGTTTCAGCCTAGGCAGAGGGTTGAATTGCATTCGTACGTCGATTCAATGGTCATTATGGAAAAATTGGGAGGAATGGAATTTTTGTTCAGAAGGAGATGACAAGTTGTTGATAGATTGGGGAGACTGCATGCCGAGTTTACCCATACATTTGTATTTACATTTATCTGGTTATGATTCTGTTCACAGAGTCATAATCCTATTAATACATTCATCAAACATTTAGCTGGTCGTACTTTTGTTTATGTGGTCATGTCTCCATTGATATGATCACATCTTTGATCATGTATCCATGTGTTCATTTATTGGACCATACTTGAGTTATCTGGTCGTGTTCTGTTCATATAGTTATATCCTTGTTCATATATTCATATGTTCATTTATCTAATCATAGCTAAGTTCGTGTGACCGTATCTCTGTTCTCGTGGTTGTATCTTTATTCATATATCCATCTGTTCCATTTACGTCTGTGCTTCCTTTTTGTCTATTATATTCTTATTATTTGATCACCGTGCTTCAATTTTACGATTCAATGTCAGTTGTGTTTTTTTGTATCTCTCAATTTCCATTCTTGACTATTGTATTTCTTTTTGTATGTCAATGATCGTTAGGCTTGCACTGTTTTTTCTAGGCTTTATAGTGTTAGCTCCTAGTTGCTCAGGTCTTCGTTGTACATCGAGTCGGTAGTCGTCAAATTTGCGTCATGAACTGTATCGTCTCAGGCTCGATTGTCGTTAAAACTGTGTCATTGACTATCTCGTCTCGGGCTCTCATCCGTCCGTTTCTACGGGTCCGGGCTCCAATCGCATTTTACCGTTGTGGCCATCTCAAATCGCGTTGTCGGTTTATTTCGTCTCGGCCTGTAATTTGTTAGTTCTCATCGGGCAGGATTCCATTCGCATGTGATACATTGGTATCAGTAATTTGGCCTTGCTAGTAATCTCTGCTCATATTGAAAATCACGATGGGAATGATGTTTTTATGTGAGTAATATCCATTTTTGTCCGTTGTATATTCTATTTGTACAGAACGCGGTCAGAGTGCCTTACCGTTTCTAGCTTGCATCGGGCTCGCGGTCCGTACAGCTAACTGGAGCGCGGTGCAGCGTTTACTGTTACATTGAACGCAGTCAGGAGTGCCTCACCATGAGCAGTTGGGGGCGGAGCTGCTCAGAAAATGCTCTAGCTGAACAGGTTGCCCGGGAGATTATGGGACTTATACCATGTCGGCTAAGGATGCAAAAAACTGGGAGATGGGGTAAGTGGTGCTCATGAGGAGGAAGCGGGGTCACTCACCTCACCGCCGCCGATTGTGGGCTCACCTGGAATCGGCGCGGTTTGGAGCTGAGAGTCAGAGTCCGAGAGGAGTGGCATGGTCTCATCCTTCTCCGGCTTGGCCTTGCTGAGAGCGGCGATGTCCTTGCCACCCCACGCAGTCTGTGTCAGCGTGCACAAGGCGTAGATGTTAAGCAGGGAGTGGAAGTAGCCGAAAGCAATCAGGAAGGGGATGTGAACCATGTCCACAGGGTGACGGCAGAAGTGAGGAATCAGACGAACGATCTTCGTGAAGAAGACCCAGACGAGGAACAGAATCCAGCACAGCGATTGCGTCTCAGGAGAGCATGGAGCCAGAATCTTGGACAGAAGCCAGGTGAAACCGAGGTCGATGAAGAGGGACGGGTTCTGGAACATCGAGAAGTAGATGACATAGAATCCCCAGGCGTACTGACGGGAGCACCAGTAAGTCTCGTTGCGCATGACCGTGAAGTTGCCGCGGAAGCGAGCGCGGGCCCATCGCAAGCACTGGTGAATGTACTTCCAGTCCTCCTCCAAGGTCGTCTCAAGATGAACTGATCTCTGGATAGCGATTTGCCAGCCCTCGCCCGGCCCGACCCGTCCCGTGCGGGACGGCCCGTGTGAGTACAGCCAGCGAGTCAGGAATTTATCGTCATCAGAATCGAGCTTTTTACCCATGAAGTGCCCATTCTGGAATTCAGAAATGAACTCTTCATTCTTGAGGATCTCGGTGCGGTATGCGGCGGAGCGGCCAGAGAGAGTCGAAATGCTGCCATCAATAGCGTTTGAAGCCAAGTTGTTCCAGACACGTCTCTCAATATACGACACGCCTAGCATTGATATGGCAGAACAGGGACTCCATGGAGATTTGGCGGTGCGACGGACTCTCTGACAAGTGCCACCAGCACCCACCTTCGGGTTCTCGAAGATAGCAACCAGCTGATCCAGGTAGTCAGAGTTCCAGTAGACGTCATCGTCTGCCCATACGATCAAGCTGGTGTTGACGAACTTGAGAGCCCTGACCATCTGCGTACGCTTGCCGAGCTTGGGTACACCAAGGACAGTGACGTTGCTGAAGTTGTTAGCATCGCAGAGCGCACGGCAAGCCGAGACATTCGAGTCCAAGACGACGACGAAGATCGCGGCAGGTCCACAAGCACTCACACGTCCGATACACTCAGCCAGGCTAACCTGGCATTTAAAGACTGTGGGTATAATTACCGTGCAGCTTTTGGCGGTGTATTTCGGGGACTTGAGGATCGGGATCGGCTTGTAGGTCAGGTTGGCGTAGATGCCGACGAAGAGACGGGTGAAGCGAAGGAGGAAGCAGAGAAGCGTGAGCAAGACCAGCAGGATGATGGACATGCTCGCACCGCCCTGCTCGGGGCCGGTGGAGCTCACAGTGTCAACCCTGAAGCGACCCATGATGGGCAGAGAGGCAGGGAGCTGTGAGTGGTGGAGGCGGGGTGGAGTGGGCTCGGTGGTGGAGGGGTGTTTTTTGCAGTGGGTAGCTTTTGGATCCGACAGCAAGAGTCTTCCAGAAACTCTTACGTCAAAAGCTGGGAGAGGGAGTGGTGAAAGTGGAGTGGTTCGAGTTGATCGAACCGAGTCGGATACCAAAAAAAAATCTCAACTACGAGGCATCAAAAAATTCTATTAAATAGTGTCTCAGTTACTACTAGTTACTTGTTCTTACAACAGGTTCGCTTACACATGAATGAGACAAACGTATGTTATGCCTAGCATACTTGTTCCTTGGCTTGTTTAGACTTGACGTTGAAATTAGGTTTGGCTAGAGACAAAGGGCACTTACTGACACGTGACTGAAATAACAATTGCTATGTTTAGCCCACTTGTTCGGCTTGTTTAGAAGTGAGGTTGAAATAAGGTTTGATTTGAAACAAGGGAAAGCACAAAGGACTCGAGCGAGTCAAAGGACTCGAAGGACTCGAAGGACTCGACCCAACTTTGTCCCAAGTACAATTCCCCAGAAAGATATGGCTTTGCAAGCTATCAGAAGATAGCTGACATACCCACATAGCCTTCCAAGTAAGACAATTCTGTACCGGAGAGGTGAACACTGCGAAACATCTAGCAAATCGTTAGCGATAACGCATGACCCATAGCGTACCATACCAGAATCAAGCGATCATTCCAGCAAGAAACCAGCCAACGAACACCAAAGGCAAGACGCCAACTTCCCACGCTCAGCAAACGTAAGGATGTGCCAACATCAGGTCGTCGTAGGAGCCTGTGGACACATCACATACTCCTTCGTGGAGCGTTCGTGCGCGCAGGCGTTGCACTCGCATTCATCGGCTCGGAGACTGTTCCCGGCTTCGCATAGAGTAACGACTCATTCGATCCGCACTCCAAGGTACTGTCATAGCTGCGGTCCGGCACCGTCGGAAAACCACCATGACCACGGTAAGTGCACCGTAAACTCGCTTTCGGCTCAGTTGGCCTCGTTGTCGATCGTTCCGCGGAGGTAGAATGCACTGCTGCCGGCGGCGTGTGCAATCTTCGGGTGCCAGGGGAGGGGGTGTATATGCGTAAGAGGAAAAGTGTTCCGCGGAGGTAGGATGCACTGCTGCCGGCGGCGTGTGCAGTCTTCGGGTGCCATGGGAGAGGGTGGGTATTCGTAAGAGAAGAAGATGATGAGAGGTGGGAGTTGGTTGTCGGGAACGTTGTGCCTTCTTAAGGCACTCGCCATCGAATTAGTGAAAGTGAAGCCTTCGCGAAGGTGTTTCAGGATTTCTTTGTCCGAAAACACGGAGTTTTGTCTTCTGTCTCATCCTGGGTGAGTATAACCGGTCCATAACAAAGAACTTCGTCGCAGTCCGTTCATCCTGTCTCACCTTGGAACACGTCTCCAACTGTACAATACTTTATGGAAGTTCCAATCCTTGTTAAGATAGACCGCAGACGAGTCGATGATTTGTGCGACCATTGACGCCGCAGTAGACTGCCTGTTCCAGAATCTCGTGGCTTGTATATCGTCCATCGCGTGTCGCTCCACATGTCTCAAAGAGTTATCGTGTGCTCGAGCAACACGAGATACTACTGCAACCTCAGTCAGCGAACAGCACGATACATGGTTGCACAAATCCAGGTCACACCACCGACGCACGAAACCGGTTGCACACAGCCATCGTTACCAAACTCCTCGTATCCGCATGTTGCAGCATACATCAGGATCTTCAACGTTGTCAGCTGTGGCGTCAGAGTCAGCATGAGCTCGAGAGTTGCGGACCTGAATTACCCTCGCACAGTGGCTTGCGAACGCCTCACTGGCTTGCACCTGCGACGATCAATACAGTCCATCAAGCCCACTGCATGGCAGAGCTCGAGGGAGTCTGAGACATTGTATGGCGTACAGCGCTGACTCGTTGCAATTGTGGGATGAATGATATCGTATAGATGCTTTCCTGCTTCCCCCGGCTTGCTTGATGGGCGCTCAGACATGCAGTAATTAAATGAGTGAGGCGTAAGAATACATCGCACTGCTGCAATGCAGGTCGTAGGAGCGGTATTACGACCAGGGTAGATGGATGCAAGCTTCCCATTTCTCTTTCAACTTCATTGCTCAGTCTTGATCCTCGAGAGGTTGTGTGTTGCCGTAGGAAGCTATAAAGAGTCTTGGAATTTCAGCGATATCAGCATCATCATCAGCATCGAGCTCTCTCATACCATCTTGTAGCTTCAGTTGTACAAAAACGATGTTCGCTCCACTCACGCTCGCCATGGCGGCTCTGGCGTCCTTCGCCTCAGCCAACCCACTCACCACTCCTCCCTCGTATCTTTCCCCTTACCCGACTCCCTGCAGTTCGACATTGTGTGTAGACAATATCAATAGCTGCGGCCAGACTTATGGAGGCTGCTACCCAGCCTGCAGCGGCTATCCCACTCCTACCTTCACCGACCCAGGCTGCAATCCCTCGAGCTCTCCAGTGTCGCCGACTTATCCTGATCCTCGCTGCTCCGTCACTGTTACCGTCACCGTCACCGAGCCGTCCCCTTACTATCCATCCGGTTGTAGCAGCAGCTCAACCACGACGACGTACAGCTCGCCAGCCAGTCCTACTGGGTACTAATGCCGAGGATGTGACCCAAGATGATCTGAGACCATGTGCTGATTTGTATGCTTCACTCCGTAGCCCGTCGACTACTCCGTCGTCGACCCGATCCACACGATCTTCCTGGACGCGACCGCCATGGCGCACAACCAGTTCCAGATCCCGTTCTTCGACCAGCTCGTCGTCCGACTACTCGTCTAGCACCACCGGTGACGCTTTCCCGCCAACGACCACACGGTCGACGACAAGTACCTCCTCTTGGACGCGGCCGCCTTGGTACACGACGAGCTCTTCAAGCTCAGTGACCAGCTCGTCACCTGACTACACGTCAAGCACCACCGGTGACGCTTTCCCGCCTACTACCACGCCGTCGACGTCGAGTAGCTCATCTTGGACGCGACCACCCTGGTATACGACAAGTTCATCGTCCGGCTACACCACCAGTACCACTGATGACGCTTTCCCACCAACTACCACATCGTCGTCATCCACGACTAGCACCTCATCATGGACAAGGCCGCCATGGTACACAACCAGCTCTTCGACATCTTCAACTACTTCGTCTTCCGGCTACACCTCCAGCACAACTGGTGACGCTTTCCCGCCAACCACTACACGGTCTTCGACAAGTAGCACCTCGTCGTGGACAAGGCCGCCATGGTACACAACCAGCTCTTCAACCTCTTCATCTTCCGGGTACACTTCTAGTACTACCGGAGACGCTTTCCCTCCGACCACTACGCGGTCAACGACTACGGGTTCATCCTGGACAAGCCCACCTTGGTACACAACCAGCTCCTCCTCTTCTACTACTTCATCTTCTGGTTACACATCCAGCACAACCGGAGACGCTTTCCCACCAACTACCACGCGATCTTCGACAACAACTTCTTCCTGGACGCGACCGCCGTGGTACACAACCAGCTCTTCCTCTTCAACATCTTCTTCTTCAACAACTTCCTCTTCAACAACTTCCTCTTCAACAACTTCCTCGTACTATACATCCAGCACAACCGGCGACGCCTTCCCACCAACAACCACATCATCCTCAACCACCACCAGCTCATCCTGGACACGTCCACCATGGTACACAACCAGCTCCACGACTTCGTCAGCATACACCTCCAGCACGACCGGCGGTGCTTTCCCGCCTATCACGACGCTCTCAACCATCAGCTGGTCGTACTCTCGGACTTGGACCACGAGCACGTCTTGCACGAGCGGCTGCGTTCGCAAGTGTGTAGACCTGATCGACAGCTGCGGCAACTTTTATGGAGGGTGCTTCGACGAGTGCCCTGGCAAGCCGACGCCGACGTACACGCCGACGGCCACGTGTACTCCGTCTGCGGGTCCGATTGGATACTAGGGGTGTTGAGAATATGTGGTGGCGAGATATTTGAGGCCGAGCTGAGAATGAAGACGATACTGGCTATCGTCACGACCTAGGGACCGAATTGAACGAGTGGATGGAAACGGCTGATTCGTTCGTTTGCGTGATGTTACATGTCTTCTCCTAGTATACAAATAGTCAATCGTATGTGATTTCTTTATGGTCGCCGCTTGGTGCAGTCGGGA
>Ga0265797_10002166_pt1 | contig 33479 bp, 13 predicted proteins | sample P2T30metagenome_FD_192433 | JGI IMG/M metagenome (GOLD analysis project Ga0265797, IMG submission 192433) | Plant litter microbial communities from East Loma Ridge, Irvine, California - P2 T30 | ecosystem: Environmental > Terrestrial > Plant litter > Unclassified | place: USA: California... | reverse complement strand
GAGACTGGTGTCGGTGACAAAGAGAGCATCGATGCGATCATGAAGAACGGAACTGGTGTGCCTATGGGCCCGCTGCAGTTGGCAGATTTCATTGGCCTGGATACTTGTTTGAGCATTATGGAGGTCCTGCACACAGGTCTTGGAGATTCGAAGTACAGGCCTGCAGTCAGGCTCAGGCAAATGGTCGATGCAGGCTGGTTGGGCAAGAAGTCGGGCAAGGGCTTCTATGAATACTAGTGTTCATGTATTACCAGGAAAATACTCACCATTGCACCTCAAGCTTATGTATACCAGCAGCGGTGCCAACCTGAGCACGCGTCAAAAAAAATTCCAAAGGAGGATCATACCCTCGCCAAGAAGCGATTACTGGATTTATGGATTATGGACAACGATTCTTGCCATTGGGTTTGGAGAAGAAAAAATCAATTTGCTTTTTGGGAATGACTTATTAGGTATCTTTTTGGGTCATCGCTGTATATCTCCCACCACCATGATGGTCATCATCGTCTTGCGACTTCTTCGTGCGTATGTACAATCCATGATCCTGCTAAAAAATACGCTTCAGACCAATCCTAAGCCTGGCACTCAGCACCAAAAATGCTCTCGACCATCTCGCCACCACGGACAGCAAGGATCGAAAGCAGCGAATCGCTGAGACCGTGGGTCTTCTCGTTGCAGCCCTGGAGCCAAATGCCAGCATCCTGGCCAACGGCGCCAGGTGCAGTCTGAACTCTGTAGTCGCGACCAACGCTCCAGCGCTGCTCGGCGTTCTGGCCACCGCCGGGCATCAAGTGGCGGACGTTCTTCAGCATCTCCTCGTGAGCGTTGCGGACATAGCCGCTCGCCACAACAACAAGGTCGACGTCCAGCGTCTCCTCAGAAGCCTTCTTCGACGCGCAGAAAGTCGCCGTCTCATTACGGATGTTGAGGCGCAGCGCGGACTTGCTAGAGCCGGGGAGCTCGTCCACACTAGCGATCGTGCGGTGGTTCCAGATGCGCTGCGGCCAGTCCTCCTCGGAATCGTAGAGGATCTTCTGCGTGTACATCTTGGTGTAGATCTCCTCGAGCAGCTCGATGCGCACGACGCCGTAGTTGGTCGCCTTGTCGCGGGCGATGGCCTCGGCGCGGATGACGGGGTCCTGCGCCCAGACGTCGTCGACGCGCTCCGGGTCGAAGATCTCGTTGACGAACGGCGAGTCGTCGCTGGGCTTCAGCGCCGCGCCGCGGATGATCAGGTTGGTTTTGCAGGCCGGGTAGCGCGCGTGCAGGTTGTGGAAGACTTCGGCGGCGCTCTGGCCGCCGCCGATGACGGCGACGGAGCGCGGTGTTTGGCCGGGAGGGAAGATTTGGTCGATGTGCGTGGCGTATTGAGAGCTGTGGATGACTCTGGGGTGGGTGACGGGGATTTCTTTGGGGATGCTGGGGCGGCCGCCGGCGGCGATCACGACGTGTTTGCCGTGTGTGATGGTTTGACGGCCGGTTGTGCGGTCGGTGGAAGTCACTTTGAATTCCTCAGCAGCACCAGTCTGCGGGTTGGTACGGCTGACGTCGACGGAGGTAACGTCCTGGCCGTATTCAACGACTTCTTCGAAGTGCTCAGCGCACCACCTCATGTAGTCTTCATACTCGATGCGCTGGGGAAGGAAAGTGCCCAAGTTCGTGAACGAAACGAGGCGGTTGTTCTCGTGAAGGTAGTTCAAGAAGGTGAACTCGCTTCGGGGGTTTCTCAGCGTAGCCATATCCTTGATGAACGTGATTTGCATTTTAGCTCCGGGGAGGAGCATGCCAGCGTGCCATGCGAACTGTTGCTGGCGTTCCAGGAAACGGACCTTGGGAGTAGAGGTACCAAGAGCAGTCTCGCCCTTGTCGATAGCATCGTGGAGAGCGACTGCAATCGCGAGAGACGCAGGTCCAAAGCCAACACATACTAGATCTTGGACATCATCGGCATAGCGTTGGAGATGCGAACCTGGAACGACGTGACGACCGGCTCGGTGGCCGTTGGTTTGAGTAATGTGACTGCTCATGCTGCCTTCGTTGCCGTTGCTACTGGTGGGCGAGAGCGGGATTGCATGTGGTGACATCGCAACGCTTTGGAGCAACAAAGAGTAGCCCAGTGGCTGGAGTGATGATGTGATGTATCACGACGACGAGATGCGGGTATAGCTTCGGATCTGATAAAGATCAAAGACTTGAGATGGGATAGATGAGTCGGGAATTATTTTTGATAGCAGACTCTCACGGCACACGCCAGACCCTCAACTTCCCGAGATCGGCGGCAGCAGAATAGACCCAGGAAAAAAATCGTGCCACCCCGTATAAGCTATCATTTAGTTAGTGAGCCCTGGGGTGTTGGGCGAAGCCATACAGCGCACCGATTGTTTCATGGCGTGTACGTTGGCGGGTTTTGCTGTACCTTGATCGGCCCGCCATGTGACTAGGGTCTCCGTCGTCAGCGAAGGAACCGAGCACGAGCACGAGCAAGGCAAACGCAAAAAACCACATGCCCAACCTCGCCCGTGCACGCCGCCTTGCAGACGTTGCGACTTTGGGGGCATTAATTGTCGAGCTTGGCAATCTTGTCTGACCCGCGTGGTTCTTGCAGGTCGCCGCGGGAAAATACATCGCATCTTAGAGTGGTGACGCATGCTAAGCGATCGTGCAGAGTTACAGTGCAAATTAGAGGTACAGTAGCTCGTATACGTGAGCGGAAGTATAGGGAGGGATTGGGGGAGAGTGTAAGATCAGCCGAAAATGACCGCGGCATCGTGACAATCGTGACGACTGGCCATCGGTGATTTAGGGCAGCGGTGGTTGATTCTCGCCCAGAGACAAGGATCAGATAATTTTCTCATGCTCTAGTGCATCCCAGCATGATGAGGTTCAGATAAAATTTATCTGATCCGTTCCCAGTCCGTGCTAAACGGAATTTCATCAAAATCGACGCGTGGGGGGGTGTGTGCGACGCTGGCTAGAACATCGATCGGCAGAACCTTGATGGGAGGGGGTATGCTCCGAATATCTGCAGTGCGGGCGGAGCGCCAACCTTCAACAAGCATGAAGCTCCGTCAAGCGAGGATGGCCGACCCTGCGTTTGTCATGGTCGTTGTGGATGCAGGCACGCAGGCACGCAACCTTCGGGACATGTGTCGAATGTTCGTGGAAACGGGCAAATACCCGGGATATTGCGGACGAGCGGAACATGCGCGGCTTACGTTGTCCAAGCCACAAGAAGAAAGTCCCAAGACTCTGTGCATTGAGTTGTGAGAGGTATAGCACACCAACGTAATATGATGGAATCACTTTAATGGCAATATTCAGAATTGCTCTCAGTGGAGCGTTCTGTGCTTATTATGCAGCAATCGCCGCACGAGGAAGAGCACAATACTGTGACAATCAGAAAGCAAGGCATAGTTTGAAAAACCATCATGTATGGATATCATCAAGCAACCGATTGCGCTTTTGCCATGCTCGCATAAAGCCCTTCCTTTTCCATCAACTCCTTGTGTGTGCCCATTTCAACAATAGTTCCTTGGTCGAATACAATGATTCTGTCCATGTGCTGGATGCTCGCCAGCCGATGGGCGACTGTAATAGTTGTCCGCCCGGCTGACGCGGTAGACAGAGACTCTTGAACCATGCGCTCGCTGTGAGCGTCCAAAGCGCTGGTTGGCTCGTCCAGCAGTAGAATCTCGGGATTCCTAATCATTGCCCGCGCTATGGCAAGACGCTGTCTTTGTCCACCTGACAGCTTTGTGACACCATTTGACGCACAGTCGGTGGTGTAGCCCTCTGGTAGACTCATGATGAAATCATGGAGGCCACATCGGCTGCAAACATCTTCCACGTCGTCCTGGCTGACAATTTGATGCCGCGCGGCACCAAGCTTGACATTGTGTGCTATCGAGCCTGGGAATAATTCAGGCTCTTGTGGTACCAGACTGATGCGGCTGCGTAACACCCTAGCATCCATGTCGCAGACATTGTTACCATCAATCGCGACGGAGCCCTCAGCAGCATCGTAGAACCGTTCCAGCAGAGCGATCGTGGACGATTTGCCAGCGCCAGAAGGACCCACAAGCGCAACGTTCTCGCCATCCTTGATGGAGAAGGTGACGTTCCGTAGAGCAGGTTTGCTTCCATCAGTTTTGTATCGGAGAGTGACGTTGTCCATGCGTATCTTGGGTGTCAAGTTTGCAGGTCTCTTGCCCGCAACGACTTCATCATCTGAGGTCAATGACCCGCGCCCACTATCTTTCTCTTCGTTGTCAAGCTTCAGTATGGTCGGCTGCATGTTCAACATCATACAAATGTTCTTCGCAGCCGATCTCGCACGGGAGATCTCGGGAGTCAGACTGAAAGCTTGGCCTGCTCCTTGAGCAGAGAACAGTAGCGCTGGTAACACGATGAAGAATGATTTGGCGTCGTAGTATCCTTCGCGTACGTTCTTCGAACCCCACCAGTATGCGAGAGCGTATACGAAGTAGGTGATTGCATACGAGAATGCAAGCAGGGCGTTCGAGGCCAATGTAAAGCGAAGGCCCCTCTTGTAAGGGCCCTCGAGCGCTTTCTGGTACCGTTGTTGGACGTTCTTCTCGAGGCCGAGAATGGATATGGTGCGCATGTTTCGACAACTTTCGGCTGCGATGCTGGCAGCTTTGTTGTATGCGTTGCGGTGATGTTGCTCCGACTTGGTGAGAATCCTGAGTCTCAAATAGCCTGCAATCACGAGTACCGGAACGCAAGTCATGAGCACGACTGCGATGCGCCATGCTACTACAAGAGCTAGCGTGAGACCTCCAGTCATGGCAGTCGCAATCGCAAAGAGGGTACCAGTTACGACGCCCGAGAGCGCAGCAAGATTGCCAGCATCAGAATTGATGCGCGCCATCAATTCGTGGAGTGATCTGCCAGGAGCAGAGAACCAAGCCATGTCCTGGCGGAGTATATTACGAAGCAGAGCGCTTTGAATGCGTCCAGTCAGGCGGGTGGAAGCAATACCGAAAGCACTACCACTTCCTGTGTAGCAGACCAGTGCAACGCATGAAAGAATGAAGAAGATCAGGCAATAAAACTCGATGTCTGATCGCAGATCTGCTTGGCCGCGGGAGTTGTCGTTGAGCAGTTGAATCAGGTTGCCGAACGCGATAGCTTCTCCAACGATGATGGCACCGCCGACCACTGAGAATGCGAAGCCTAGCAGTAGTATAACGATGTCCGGCATCAGTAGGCGTAGAATCTTGTGAACCAGTTCGAAGCCCGATGGCGAGTCTTCCACTGGCTGCTCGTCGTTACCAGAATCATCTGTCAGGATGCTCGCTGCACACGTTTCTTCTTCGGCCTCCTTCTTTTCATCTGATGCGTCTTGCGAGTCACGAACACCCCAATCGGTCGAAGTTCCCTGAGCTTCGAGCAAACCGTTGAAAATGGTACCGGGAACGGCAAGTGAGGAAGGTGCCCCCGTTTCGACTACTCTGCCGTCACTGACAACAATGATTTGCTCTGCATCGAGGACTGTTGACAAGCGATGGGCGATCATGATGACTGTCGTACCGCTGCCCGCGACCTTCTTGACCGTTTGAGCGACCAGAGTTTCACTACGTGCATCGAGCGCGCTAGTTGGCTCATCCAGGATCAGGATTGCAGGTTTCTTAATCAGTGCTCGAGCAAGACACAGCCGCTGCTTCTGGCCACCAGACAATTGTAAGCTATTACCAATAGTTGTGTCGAGACCCTGCGGTAGATCGTCGATGAAATCAATAGCCGCAGCTTTCACAGCTTCTTTGCAGCGTTGTCTTTGTTCATCCTCAGATAAATTGTGTTCTCCCAGACCATGGCAGATGTTATCGTATATCGTGCCGGAAAACAAAATAGAGTCTTGCTCTACGACAGAGATTTGCGAACGCAGCTGATTGACCTCCAGCTTTCGTAGTTCGTGCTCGCCGATTGTTATGTGACCCCGGTAATCACCATAGATCTTGGTAAGGAGTGATACCACAGTCGATTTGCCGCCTCCGGAAGTGCCGACGATAGCGTTGAAAGTGCCTGGCCCAAATTCCAGTGTAAGGCCGCGAAGGATTTTGACAGTTGGTCGAGCAGGATACGAGAACTCAACATCGGAGAACTTGATCCCCTGGCCGTGGATGTCGAAGTTGGAGAGATCGCCTTGGATGCCACGTTGTCTGATAGTCTCGTTCGCTTGATGGATAAGATCCTTGATCTCCTCCCCGGCACTCGCGGCACGCGCAAACATCTCCAAGAATGGCGCGAATTGTCCAACAACAAAAGAAGCATCGAGGATGAGAAGACATACAGCGTAAACGGTTCTTGAGAAGAGTCAGCCACGTTTACAGAACTTCAATTCGGATGTACTCACCCAGCACCACCGTCTTTGGCCATACCGCTTCCGACATAGAATGCCAGACCGTTAGCAGCGTAGGCGACGAAATACATCAAGCCCAATACGGAAGCCGCAACGATGGCTTTTCGAATTCCAGATACGGCAGACTCTTCGAGGTGGACAAGATGTTGCCTGCTGATGCTGTCCTCAAAATCAAAGGCCTGGACAACTTTGACAGACCGAAGAGCTGACTCCAGCACGCCGTTTGCTTGTTCGGTGCAAGTGGTAAGTCTCTTTGAAAGTTTCGAGATCCACGCAGAGCCAGTGGCAACAATGATGATCATTGCAGGTATGACCGCAGCGAGAAGAATGCCGGTAAGTTTAGCGTTGAGTATGAATCCAACGACAAATGCTGCTACAAAGTAGGCGATGGATTGAATGAAGATGCCAACCTTTTCCGAAGTTCCGACCTGGATTGTCTCAATCTTGGCCGTCAGCAATGAGGTGACATCGAGGTCGTGAGTATCGTAATACGCCTGGTCCAAACTCAACAGACACCGCAAGAGTTTCTCACGGAGGTTGATTGCGATTTTCTCGCCGACTCTGCCGAATGAGGACATGTAGACTGTCGTAATGACAAAATATGCTGCAGCGACACCTAGTAGTTGGCCGATTCTAGTTCGTAGCTCGTCTTCGGGTGGTGGGAACGAGTTGATGATCTTGCCGAAAATCACGAACATGATGGGCAAGGGCACACCGGCAGCAGCAGCCAACAATGCACCAAGAATTGCAGTGCCATATTCGCCTCTGGTCTCCAGATTTCTGTAGAGACTCAGGAAAGAGCTCTTGAACGGATTCAACCCAAGAAGCTGCTGATACACTTGCTTCGTGAGCGCGCTGTCTGCAGGCCTCCATTCTCTCGGGTGGCCGGGGTCAAGTGTTGTATCTGCAATGCTTTGGCGGAGGTCGTTTTCAGGGCGAGATGGTCGATGAATTTCAGAATCCCCTGCTATTGAACGTCTCGAAGCAGCCACATCTTGAGATACTCGGATGGAGCCAGGCTTCTCTGCATTGGCAGCCATCTTGCGGGTATATGGGTGAGATCCAGGTTGTGCGTGAAATCCAAGAACCAACGGAGCCGTGTCGCGACTAAATATTACACCTGCATAACGAATATCATCGACAGTTAAGCAAAATTAAGCCAGCGGAGCTGAAAGGCACATCAACATCTGATAATACCACGTAGGCAGTAAGGTAGAACACAGTACGAAAAGATAGAATGCCGAGGCTCGGCGGTACACAGAGCTGTCACCAATATCGATGGGTTGCAAATAAAGTCCCGATGCTCAGTGTCGGAGGGCGACAGAACACACAAGGGACCCTGTAAACCTACATGGTCTCACAGTCGTATGATCTGGTAAATGACGCGACAGCCTACACGACCGCATAGGCGAGCACGTTGCAAACGCACACGCAACCCCTAGCCAGTGTAAAGCATCCTGGAGCACAAGCGTGCAATCCAGCGGCACAGGACGGCATTGGCTCCAGGTCGGGTCGTGTGAAGCATGGCAGTCGATCGATGGGTACACAAGCCAGAGCCGATCGTTCAGCAAGTGGCTGGCGAAGTACTGAAGAACCTTCCTGGCTCTTTTCTCTGGGTGCCGTAAACCCACGCGCAAAAGTGTGCCGGAGGTGGAGTCAAGACGGCACCTTCGAGCAAGCAGGAAAAGATCGGCCGTAATCTGATGCAACACTGCATCTGATTAACTTTGATTAGATCAATCTTATCACACTAACAGCCTAGCACACGCGCCGCCGACGTAGCGCTGTGTGTGTGGAGGAGCTGGAGGAAGCATCAGGGTGCTGCTGGCGGCAAGCTCCATAACCAAGGCCGAGCGTTAGCGGTGAGGATGCTCGTTAGACACCGTAAGACCCGCCGTCGCGCAGTCTTGCCAGCAGAGGCAGGTGAAGACCCACGGAGGGTCACTTGTTCGGGTGTGTGCCCACAGGATGGGCTGCAATCCTGCAATGCGCGTGTGCCGATCGTGCCCGATGAAACGCGAACTGCCTTGCAAGTAGGCGAGGTAGGGATGCTGCGTGCAGAAATGCTTGATGGGCGAGATGGGCGAGATGGGCGCGTGTGAGGGTGGGAGCACGCCCTATGCGCGGCAGCGATGTTTCGCTGGCTCTTTCTCGGACGAGTGATTTTTTATCAGATCAAATGACAGACAGACTCGGGCTTGGCCGTCATCATCTACGAAGCGAGCGGGCTTCAGGCCCCAAGGGAACCATCAACATCCACCTCGGAGCACTAGCGACATCGGTCGCAGTATAGCCTCCCAACTCGAGTCGACCGCAGGTGTAGCGTCAGTGCTTCAGTTCCAGTAATCTGCGCCTACACAAGATGTTGGCAGCGTGTATACATTGTCCTCGCCACTTCGTTTACCCTTTGCGATGACGAGCGCGCCGTGAAGTGGACGCGTCTTCTCCGCCATCAGATTATTATTGTCAAATCCCTCCAGCTGCTCTAGAACAAATACATTTACATCCCCGCTGAATCACAGAATCCGCCCATTTCAGGCAACATGGAGACTCCATTGTCTATCTTAAATCCTCGCCCACAAAAGCTGTCCGGCCCTACGCTATTACACCACCTTGTCCGAGATGACATCAGCGACGACACACCGGCGCTGGACTACCTTGATGAGAACGGCGAAAGGCACCATACCACATACCGAGAGCTCCACGGCGCTTCAGATGTCCTGGCTAGACGTCTACGCAAATTGCGAGACAACAGCGGATGTTTGCCCACGGAGCGATTCATTGTTCCTATCTTCATAGGCCAATGTCCCGAATTATACGTGACGCAGTTGGCTATCCTCAAAGCAGGAGGTGCATTTTGCCCAATCACACTAGACGTGCCAGAAGAGCGTCTTCGTTTCGTACTGGAAGATACATCTGCCACAGTTGTCGTAACAACATCAAAGCTGAGTGATCGCTTACCGCACCTGGACAAGGTTTCAGTTGTTCTTGCAGATGAGAGTCTGGAAGATCAGGACAACGATTCAATCGCGGTCACCATTGAACCAAAGATGCCTGCATACGTAATGTATACCAGTGGTAGTACAGGCCAACCCAAAGGCGTGTTACTATCTCACTCTGCAGCAACGCAAGCACTACTCGCACATGATCGCCACATCCCGACTTTCTCTCGATTCCTTCAGTTCGCAAGTCCAACATTCGACGTTTCCGTATTCGAGATCTTCTTCCCTTTGTTCAGAGGATGCACACTCGTCGTATGCGAGCGAAAGACAATGCTCAACGACTTACCGGCAGCGATTAACGCTCTGGGCGTGGATGCGGCGGAGCTTACGCCATCTGTGGCTAACAGCCTTCTACAAGGCCGGCAAAGCGTACCTGGGCTCAAGGTACTCCTTACAATCGGCGAAATGCTCAAGCAGTCGGTCGTGGAAGATTTTGGCGGATCTGTAGAGGAGCCTGCAGTGCTTCACGGCATGTATGGACCGACTGAAGCAACAATCCATTGCACGTTACAGCCCAACTTTGAAAAGGATATGGCAGTCAATAACATCGGAGTGCCGCTTGACACGGTCTCTGCCTTCGTCATCCGTCCAGCGTCTGCTGAACATCCAAGCGATGTTGTTGAAATTCTGCCACTTGGCGAGGAAGGCGAACTTGCGGTCGGAGGCTATCAATTAGCAGATGGATACTTGAACCGCGAAGAGCAAACCAAAGCCGCATTCGTTTCACATCCCACTTATGGCCAGTTATACCGCACAGGCGACCGCACGAAGCTTGATGCAGACGGCAAATTAATGTGCCTTGGCCGCATCTCCAGCGGGCAAGTGAAGCTACGAGGCCAGGTACGAAAAATTGTCGCAAGCATGTCTTACCTAGCTAATTCTGTTCCAGCGCATCGAACTCGGAGAGATCGAATACGCCGCATCTCGTACGCCCGGCTGCCGCGATGTCGTGGCAGACGTTTTCAAAGATTCGCTAGTGGTCTTTTGTGTTTCAAGTTCTCCGGACCTGCGAGAAAGCAACATCCACGACACTTGTAAAAAGTGGTTGCCTCCTTACATGATCCCCACCGACATTTTGATCATGGAGTCAATGCCATATCTGGCATCCGGAAAGGTAGATCGTCGGACGCTCCAGAGTTTGCATCAGACATCGAGAGAATCTCAAGACCCACACACAAAGCCAGAGACGGACGCTAAGCTGAAGCACCTTGGAGATCTTTTCAAGGCTGTGCTGAAAATTGATGTCTCGGGCTTCCGACCCATTTCTGCAGCAGGCATCGACTCTCTCTCATCAATTCGCATCGCGTCCAAGTTGAGAGACAATGGGTATCCCTCTGTTAGCGCCACGGACATCCTTGAAGCTCGAAGTCTCTCTGAGCTTCACGACCGGCTTGTCACGTCCGATGCAGATCGCCCATCAGATACACCGGACCAGTCATTACTTCAGCGCAAGGACATGCGGAGTGTCCTTGATTCGCATGATCTGTTGTCTTCCCACATGGCTAAGATCCAAGATATAGTAGCCTGCACACCGGTCCAGAGCGCTATGCTTAGCGAGACCGCCAGAAATTCACAAGCTTACTGCAACTGGATCGAGCTGCGAGTAGATGTTCAGCGAAGTCTTGATGATGTTGAAGATGCCGTCCACGCCCTCGTCGATCACCACGAGATGCTGAGGACTGGATTCGCAATGTTACACAACGCTCAGAACCCTTATGTATCTGTCATTTGGCAGAAAGACCATGGACCGAAGACCACGCAAGTTTCGGAACTCGACTACGATTACGAAATCGCGGACGAGGGCCAGCTACTCATTCCTCGTCCCATTCAGCTGCAGGCTTCCGCTACAGGTACAAATATTTTGTTCCAATTGCACCACTCTCTTTACGACCAATGGTCTATCGACATCATCAAGGACGATCTCGATCGATTGCTTGAGGGCAGAGAGCTGGTCTCTCAACCTTCATACACGGCTGTGGCTACCTTCCATTCGCAAAAGCACGGCCAAACCATCCCACAGGGCCACAGCGAATATTGGCATTCTCACCTCCAACAAGTGTCTCCTACACCACTACCGCAGCTCAATGGGCAACGTTGTAAGTCGGGCTTGCAGCGCACGAAATGGCGACCGCTTGACATAACAACTACTTCGTTGAGAGAAACAGCAACAGATGCCAGCTCGAGCGCTCCTGCTATATTCCAAGCCGCTTACTCGTACCTGTTGAGTCTCTACGCTGGCGCTTCTGATGTGATGTACGGAACAGTATTTTCTGGACGACATATCCCAGTTGCTGGCGTGGAGCGAATCGTCGGGCCTTGCCTTTCCACTCTGCCGTCTCGTACTGATATCGGCGGCGTGCGCACCTGCCGGGATCTGATCCAATCAGTGCATAACCAGAATCGAGGCATGCTCAAATACTCCAACACTCCGCTCGTTGAGGTCAAGAAACTCGGCAGCTACCCACCAAACGAGACCATGTTCGATACACTCTTCATCTGGCAAGAGTCTACTTTCACGAAGCCCACGCTAGTTGCTGAGATCGAGTCCGCCGATCAGCATGAGTACAATCTGGTCCTTGAAGTCGAGCCATGTCCAGAACATATTGCTGTACGCGTTACCTACCAGGAGAGTCGCATCAACTCGGCACAAGTAGACATGTTTGTCAAGCAACTCGGATTCATTGCACATCAGCTCATTTACAAGCCTCAAGCGCTTGTCTCCGATCTTGCTACCTCTCTGCCTGATCCCACGTTGGCCATCGACAACCCGCACCCGAAATCTCATTCGCATCCAGCCGGTCTCATAGTCGCATTGGAAAATGTGGCTCAACGAATGCCAAGTGCTCCGGCCCTTGTCTTCGGACAATCGCTGGACTCCAAATCTCCACTCATACAGTCTGTGACGTACGACGAAATGCATACTAGGGCCAATAGGCTGGCACGTCATCTGATATCCTTGGACGTTCATCCAGACGATCTTGTCTGTGTCTGCATGGAAAAGAGCATCGAGTTATACATTACGATACTGGCGGTTCTCAAAGCAGGCGCTGGCTACCTTCCACTACTTCCGGACACCCCGAAAGACAGACTGAAGTCGATACTTGACCAAACGTCGCCTGCGGTCTTCTTGTGTGACAACATTGTTCCAGACGACAGTCGTTCGGTTGTACAGAGCAAGATTGTTGATCTGAGCATTACAAACGTCGACAGCCACGATATCAGTGGTCTCGCGCTTGCATACCATGGATCTCACGCTGCATACTCGATCTTCACGAGTGGAAGCACTGGCACTCCCAAAGGACTCATCGTCACCCAAGACAACTTACTTGGCAACCTAGCAGCACTGGCCGACATCTACCCTGTCCAACCAGGTGATAGGCTTCTTCAGGCATGCTCCCAAGCTTTCGATGTCAGTGTATTCGAGATCTTCTTCGCGTTCTACACTGGTATGCCGCTATGCTTTGCCCGCAAGGACGAGTTGTTCCATGACATCGAACGTGGTATCAATTGCCTGGAGATCACACACCTATCTCTCACGCCGACTGTCGCTACTCTTGTCGACCCCCAAAATGTTCCTTCTGTACGCTTCTTGGTCACTGCTGGCGAACCAATGACAGAGTTTGTGCACAAGAAGTGGGCGGACAAAGGCTTACACCAAGGCTACGGTCCCTCTGAAACCACTAACATCTGTACTGTCAACGCGCAGATGCCAAGCTCAGACATCATCTCGAATATTGGGCCAGCTTTCCCGAACACTTCAGCTTTCGTGATTGACCCGAACAAGCCATTCCAAATCCTACCGCTCGGAGCCATCGGCGAACTTGCATTCGGTGGAGAGCAGGTCTTCAGAGGCTATATCGGCCGGGATGACCTGAACGCCGAGAAGATCGTCTCTCATCCTGTTTACGGCCGTGTTTACCGTTCGGGAGACATTGGCAGAATGTTGCCCGGAGGAACTATGCTCATCAGCGGACGACTCGATGATCAAGTCAAGGTGCGTGGCAACCGCGTCGAACTAGGCGAGATCAACGCAAATGTGCTGTCTCATGGAAGCGTCGAAGACTGCACGACCATGGTTCTTGGAAAAGATTCCGCAACGCAGAGTATCGCAACGTTCTGGCTTCCGGCCAGCTCTTCTGCAGAAGGCTTTGAGGTGATGTCTCCAACCAGGGAACTGGAGCAAAATGTCCGCGAACTTTATCAAGCACTCGAAGCCTCTTTGCCGCAGTACATGGTCCCTTCTATCATAGTTCCTGTGACCACCTTGCCACGAACCACCCAAGGAAAGCTTGACAGACGTCGGCTCGAGTCTGCTGCTGCGACGCTTAACGAAAATTCGAAGCGTGCCTACTTCCGATCGGCAGGACAGGCTACCGAGGACGATCAAGATTGGACGGCCTTGGAGCGAGAGCTCGCTGTTGCACTTGGAGATGTCATCAACTTACCATCGACTGACATAGGTCGCAACACATCATTCTTTGCGCTCGGCTTAAACTCGATCAATGCTATTGCGTACGCTAAAGCAATGGAGAAGAGGGTCGGAAAGGTGGTTTCTGTGGGTGCAATTCTTCGCAACGCCAGCATAGCGCGCGTTGCCTCTGCGATTTCCTCTGAAGTGAGTCCTGCAGAGGAGGGCACTTCAGATTTGTCGAAATGCTTCTCGCAGAACACCATCGACAGCATCCAGGCAAATCTCGAAACCGGCTCATACAAAGCTGTAGCAATCCTACCATGTACACCGCTGCAGGAAGCCATGCTGTCTACTGGAAGTTCGCAGACAGATGCAGCATATTCCAACCGCACTACGTTCAAGATTACCGGTGATGTGGCTAGGCTGAAGCAGTGCTTCTCCGCGCTAATCTCACGACACGCGATACTAAGAACCAAATTTTTTGAGACGTCCGAGCCTGATCATCCTTTCGCACAGGTAGTGCTCGATGGAGCCGACATGCCCTGGCTTGATAAGAATGGAACAACAGGCGTCAACGGCAACGATGCACAGGATACTCCTCTGGTCACTCCGCAGCATCCGTTCCAGCTGAGCATGGAGGCCACTGGAGACGACACCTTCCTCACTCTTCACATGCACCACGCAATTTACGATGGCGCTTCAATGTCCTTACTCTTGAAAGAAGCCGAGATGCTCTACAACGATCAAGTACCTCCCACCGCGCCGTCATTCGAAACATTTTTGAGAGAGGTTCAAGTCCATGCTGGGACTAAAGCACTCAACTTCTGGTCGTCGCAAGTCAAAAGCTATACAGCTAAGCCCTTACCCATGCGCTCCGAGACGAACGAACAGATTGTAAATGGTCGTGTTGAGATCCCTCTTGTGAGCTCCCTGAAAGATCTCGACGACTTCTCCAAGAGACACGACGTTGGTGCCGCGAGTGTATACCAGGCTGCTTGGACGAGAGTCCTTGCAGTTGCACAAGGCGCTGATGATGTCTGCTTCGGCGATGTAGTCAGCGGCAGATCTGTTCCTGTGGCAAATGTTGACAGACTGGTGGCGCCCTGCTTCAACACCATACCTGTTCGCGTTGTGCTTGACAATGCACACGACAACATATCGCTTATACGAGCAGTACACAAGCAGAGGCTGGCAGCGGACTCGTATCAGCTTACGCCTCTCAGACGCATTCAAGCGCTGTCGAAAACACCTGATGTGCATCTGTTCGATGCTCTGCTCCTTGTACAGCCTCCGAGTCAAACTCTGAACGCTGACATCTGGCAACTCCACCAGGATGAAGGACTGATGGATCTTCCACTAGTCATTGAGATCTTGCAAAGTTCCATGCAGCCAAATCTTATCCTTCACTATGATGGCCACTATCTTACTCATTCTACAGCATCCATGCTTGCAAATGCTTTTGTGGCTTCGCTCAGCGACTGCTTGCGCTTCCCTTCGAGCAGTGTCCGAGACGTTGCGGGCAATGAAGCACAGCCTTGGCACAACATCTTGGCCACACAACTCGTTCCTGACGAGCCACCAACTACCTCAAATGACGAAGTATCTGCAGAGGATTGGAACGAAACAGAGGCCCTGGTCCGGCAAGCGTTCAGTCACTTCGCTAATGTTGATCCTGGCAAGATACGCAGACATACTTCGCTGTATAGACTTGGCCTTGACAGCTTGCATGCAGTGCAAGTAGCTTCGCGTCTCAGGTCTCAAGGTCTCAAGGTCTCCGCTGCAGATATCATGGAACATCGGACGCCTGCGGCGCTCGCAGCTGCAGCTACCACTGTGCGGGACACAGAAGAATCGCCAGAGTTTGACTTTGCAAAGTACGACTCGGAGCGTCGTGCCAGACTTCTCGCGCCACTCAGCATCAATGACAAAGCTGTGGAACGACTCCGTCCTTGCACCCCGGCCCAGAACGGCATGATCTCGCAATCTTTGCATTCGCAAGGGACACTGTACGTGAACCACGTGGTGTATGAGATACCGGAAGGTACCACGGAGGATGCACTTCGATCCGCATGGCGAAAAGTCCAAGTGAAACACGATGCTCTGCGGATGGGCTTCGTTCAAACAGAAGAGGCCCAATGCCCATTCGCCATGGTGATCTACTCCGATGAGGAATCAGATGTACCTTTGCATACCGATGTCTGCAGTGAATCCTCCATGGCTGCTGGGATAGTCAATTCGATTCATCTCTCAGCATGGCGTATCACTATCGATCGCGCTTCCAACCCATTCAAGATGATACTCTCCATCCACCACGCGCTTTACGATGCCGAAAGTTTACAGGTGCTACTGGGAGATCTCGCACTCGCTCTCCAGGAGAAAGAGCTTGGCAGAAATCTCGGAATCGATGGCATCCTCCGTTCAATGCTTGCAGGTGCTGACTCTGCGAATTCCAAAGCAGAGCAGTTCTGGCGCAAGTCTCTCGAAAACTCCTCTCCTTCGCCTTTCCCGAACCTCAATCCGGTCATCACCGGCGCATCTGATCTTTACGCTGTGAAGAAAACTTCAAATCTATCCTACACGGCCCTCGAGAGCTCATGCCGATCGAACGGGTGCACGATTCAAGCTGCTGGTCAAACCGCATGGGCTCTGTTGCTATCAGCATATACTGGCGAAGCTGGTGTCACATTTGGGACAGTGTTCTCGGGTCGCACTGGCTCGCAGCACGAGTCAATTGTATTCCCATCTCTGTCTACACTTCCAGTATTCTGCAACGCGTCCAACAGCATCCTTGACACTCTCAAAGATATGACGGACTTCAATGGTACTGCACAGCGACACAAAAACGTTCCTCTGTCTGATCTGCAACGCTTCGCTAACCTCCCTGGACAATCTCTGTTCGACACCGTCTTCGTGTACCAGAAAACCAGCAGCGAAATTGCCGACAACTTCACCTGGCAGCTAGTCAAAGAGTCAGCGGCGGTTGATTACAGTGTCTCACTTGAGCTTGGAACGACGTCTAAGGAAGTTTCCCTTACTTTGACGGTCAACCGTGGCGTCGTCCCGGAAGAGCATGCAAACCTGCTCATAGACCAATATGACCACATGCTCATGCAAGTTCTACAAGAAGGTTCCTCCTCAATTATCGCGCCCGAGCAACTGTACTCAGCAACTCCTGCCAGGTTCCCGTCACTTCCCTCACCAGTCCAGCTCCTACATCAATTCGTTGAGGAAGGTGCCAGCAGGACACCCAACCGACCAGCTCTCGAATTTGCTTGGGAACTGAGCGACTCACCCAAGAGTCGCAAAGTCTGGTCTTACCAGGACTTGAACGATAGAGCCAACCAAGTTGCTCACATGATCCAAGCCAACGGAGCGAAGCCTGGTGATATCATTGCTGTGTGCATGCACAAGTGCCCAGAAGCCTCCTTTGCTTTTGTCGGAATTCTCAAGGCTGGATGCGCCTTCCTCGCATTAGACCCAGAACTCCCGCAGGCTCGCAAAGAGTTCATCCTCAAAGATTCAGGTGCGACGGTGCTGATTGCGGATGAGATGAGCAATGTACAGACTGATGATATGACGACGGCGGTCATCAGTATCAGCGACGGCAATCTTGATGCATTTTCAAGGTCATCAGTGGACGTGGGACTGATCGACTCGCAAGCCACATGCTATTGTCTATACACGAGTGGTACAACAGGAACGCCTAAGGGCTGCGAACTGACACACGAGAACGCAGTCCAGGCTATGATGGCTTTCCAGAAGCTTTTCTCGGGACGCTGGAACGAGAATTCACGATGGCTTCAGTTCGCCAGCTACTGGTTCGATGTCTCGGTCTTGGAGCAATTCTGGAGTTGGAGCGTCGGCATTACGCTTGTCGGTGCACCAAGAGACTTGGTGCTCGACGATATCACTTTGTTCATACAGCGCATGCACATCACACACATTGATCTAACGCCCTCTTTGGCTCGCATCTTGGACCCCGAGGATGTTCCGAGCCTGTGGGATGGTGTATTCATCACCGGCGGTGAAGCGCTGAAGCAGGAAATCATCGAAAAGTGGGGCTCTCACAGAGCCATCTGCAATGGCTACGGACCGACCGAGGCCACCATCGGTGTTACCATGAATCCGTTTCTTGGTCCCGACGCCAAAGCATCCAACATTGGACCTGCATTCCTCAACGTAGGCTCGTATGTGTTCACACCTGGTACGACCAATCCCGTCCTCCGCGGTGCCGTTGGAGAGCTCTGCGTGTCTGGCAAGCTCGTCGGCAAGGGCTATCTCAACAGGCCAGAACTTACCGCAAAAGCATTCCCAATGCTGCAAAGCACCGGCGAAAAGATTTACCGTACAGGTGATCTTGTCAGACAATTGGCCGACGGGTCATTCCTGTTCATCGGCAGACAAGATTCGCAAGCCAAACTTCGAGGTCAAAGACTGGAGATCGACGAAATTGACTCAGTCATCAAGTCGTCAACCAACGACATTGCAGACTATGCATCTCTGGTCATCAAGAGCGGCGACAAAGAGACTTTGGTCACATTCTTCATCACCGCAGTGAGGAAGCAAACGCCAGACCTCGTGCTTGATGTTTCTGAGCAATCGCGCTCCGCTGCACAGGTCGCACTCGAGGCTTGTCGTTCTCGATTGCCAGGTTACATGGTGCCAACGCACACCCTTCCACTCAACATCATACCTCTGACTGTCAACAACAAAATCGACGCCAAACGCCTAACAGCATTCTACAACAACCTGACTGTCTCAGATTTACAGAAGGTCAAGGGAAACGTGACATCGGCACGTGGTCTTAGCCCGGACGGTATGAAGATTAGCAAGGTCCTTGAGAAGATGCTGTCCATCGACATCAATGGATTGGACTCTAACACCAACATATTCTCACTGGGGATGTCTTCGGTGTCGGCGATTACCTTTGCCACTCTTCTGAAGCGAGCTGGTTTCTCAGGCGCCAATGTCGCCTCGATCATGCGTAACCCAACGATTGGAGAACTGGAAGGCGCTATGCACAACGAAGCTGGCCAGTCACAAGATTTCAACTCGGTCCGACAAGCACAGATGAGTATCGAAGCTTTCGGACAACGACACCGTTCCCTGGCAGTCTCAAGATTGGCAATCGCATTTGGAGACATCGAGCTGGTCGCACCCTGTACGCCACTCCAGCAAGGTCTAATCCTAGAATCTTTCAGGAATGAGCAGCACCCTTACTTCAACGAGTTCATTTTTGCAGTGGACCATCTCGACATTGCCCGTCTACGACACTCTTTCCAACAAGTTGTTCAAAGGGTCCAGCCTCTAAGGACCAAGTTCATGCAAACAGATGACGGATACGCACAGGTCGTTCTCAAACATCAGGAACTTCCGTGGTACCAAGAGAAGTCCGAGGAATTGGATCTATGTTCAGCAAGTGAGCAGCGACGACAACAATGGTTGATGCACAACGAGGCAGAGTTGGTCAGTCCATGCGAGATGTCCATCATCGAGGCCGCACAGACAACGCACCTTATTGTGTATATACACCATGCTTTGTACGATGGTATCTCCTTCGACATGATCATGGAGCGGGTCGCACAATCATACTGTGACCAGACATTCGATTGCGGCCCGGACTTCACCAAAGCGCTCGCATACGGTCCTCTCCGCTCCGCGAAAGACGCAGACGTGTTTTGGAAACAGCAACTAGGAACCACACCGAGCAGATCCCTACCTGTCCTATCCGAAGCGCTCCCGACAGAGGACCAGATCCAGACCCACACCTTCAGGGAAGTGGCGAATCTCGATGACATCTGCAAGAAACTAGGCGTCTCCCACCAAGCCGTTGCACAAGCATGCTTTGCTGTTGCCTTACATGAGCTGGCTCCGGAGGTCAGCCTATACGGCACTGTAGTCTCTGGCAGATCGTTCGCTTTCGAACATGCCGACCAAGTATTGGGCCCTCTTTTCAACACATTGCCCAACCCTCTGAACTTGCAATCCGATGACACCTGGGCTTCATTGATTCAACGATGCCATGCTTTCAATGTTGCAGCATTGCCGTTCCAGCACACACCGCTTCGCGATATAAAGAAGTGGTGCAGACGTTCCCCTTCGGATTCTATCTTTGATGTCATGTTCGTGTTCCAAAACCTGCAGGTGGCTGGCACATCACCAGTAAGCGATATCTGGAAACCTGTAGAGGCAACACCTCGAGCGGAGTACCCACTTGCATTCGAGCTTGAGCTTGACTCTCAGAGCGGACTCAGAGCTACCGTGGTTGCAAAACGCGAGGTCGCAACCAGTGAGATGCTTCAGATGATGCTGAAATCTTTCGGAACCGCACTCGGTCTGGTTGAACAAGTTCCTGAACAACCCATAAATGATCGCTTCCATATCAGACCCGTTTCTATCCCTTCAGCAGATGCTTTGAATGGGTCTGGTCAGCACACGCCGTACTTGAACGGCGTGCACGACTTCACATGGACCACAGAAGCTCGGAAGATACGCAGCGAGATTGCAGCACTGGCCTCCTTAGGAGAGGTAGACATTGATGAGCACTCAACCATATTTTCTCTCGGTCTAGACAGTATAGATGCTGTGAAACTCACATCCAGGTTGAAGAGAGCCGGCATGTCAACCACTGTGAGCGCGCTCATTCGAGCACAGACAGTCCCTCGCATCATCTCATCACTTCAGCAGAAGGGTCCTGAAAGTACGCCCGAACCGGAGGTATCTCGCCTTCGCGAACTCGAGCAAAAGCTGCCAAGTTGCTTGCCCTTGGATCAATCAGTCGACCAGACAACCGTCGAGCGCATTCTACCAGCCACGCCAAGCCAGGAAGCACTGATATCAGAGATGATTCGCTCCAATTTCCGAGAGTACTACAACCACGATGTACTGTGCCTGGCAGACGCTATCGATCTGGATCGCCTTCTCTCAGCTTGGGATGTGGTGATCCGCCAATCACCAATCCTCCGCACCTCGTTCATCGAGGTCAGCTCACCCGATGTCGACATCGTCTATGCGCAGGTCATCCACGTACCCCAAAAGCTTAAGGTCGCTCGTGTAGAACTATCAGATGCTTCGAAGATCGATGATCTTCTCGAAACTATTCGCGAGGATGTCAAGATGTCTTTGTCGAGATCTCCGCCCACTCGACTAACGGTCGTCACAGCTGCTTCCGAGAGATACCTCATACTCTCCCTAGCACATGCACAATATGATGGCCACAGCCTGGCACTGATCCACCAGGATGTTGAGCAGGCGTACCTCGAACAGCACGTCAACTCGAGACCTCTCGCTGATACTCTGATCGAAGCTTCACTTGCAGCTGTCGATGACCAGGCGCTTGCATTCTGGCGCAACAGCCTGGCTGGCGCACGTACCCACCACATGCCACATGCAAACCTGGATGGGAACTCAGACACGCTGCACAGGGTCGAGGACGTATGTACTATCGCGAGCGACGAAGCCCGAGCATTCTGTCGGGACGGCGGCTTCTCCTTGCAGGCACTGGCACAGTCTGCCTGGGCTCTCACTCTAGCACATTACACAAAGTCTTTCGATGTCATCTTTGGTGCCGTGCTCGCATGCCGAGATAGCGAAGAGGCGGAGAATGTACTCTTCCCTCTGATGAATACAGTGCCGATAAGGGCGACGTTGCATGGTACGCGCCAGGCAATGGTGAAGCACATGCAAGATGTCAACACCGATGCACTGGCCTATCAGAGGACACCGCTTCGCCACATCCAAAGGGCCGCCGCTAGTGTCGTACACTCAGGAACTTCCAAGGACAACAACACGCTCTTTGATACACTGTTCATCTACCAACATCGACCTGACGCCGCAGGCAAGCAGAATAAGCCATTGTACGAGTCAGTAGGTGGAAGCTCAAACATTGAGTTCCCTGTCGCGGTCGAGATGGAGGCCATAGGCGAACGTATGGTCCTCCGAGCCGCTTGTAAGAACGTTGTGCTTGATCCAGCTGGCGCTCAAAAGTTGTTGCAGACGCTCAGCCACATTCTCGAGATTATCGTTCGTACGCCCGATGAGCCTACAGTCGAATTTTCCGAATTCCGAGCATCAATTTGTGGCTTGCCATTCATTGAACTCAACGTCAAAAATACTGCCAAGGTCCCAACCAGCAGTGAATACGAAATCGAGCACGAGACTTCAACCACAAGTGCGGAAGCAAGTTTGATCAAGGATGCCCTGTGCCAGGTTTCCAGAACACCACCCGAAGAGCTGTCTGCCTCGTCGACTATTGAGAGTATCGGCATAGACTCCATTTCTGCAATCAAAGTCGTCGCACTACTCCGCAAGCAAGGAGTAAAGCTCTCTGTCGGCGAACTCATCCGCGCAAAAACTGTCGCCCGCATGGCACTGGTCGCGCAAGACCGCGCATCTGCCTTGTCCTCGGAAGATCGTGAGGTCTCCGATGACACATTGCTTGCGCGTTATGTTGCCCAACAGAGACTCGCCGGAGTACCATCACTCTACAATATCGACACGAACAATGTCCAAGCTGTCTTCCCGGCGTCTTCAGGACAGCACTACATGCTCAATGTTTGGCAGACGACGCAGGGCCAACTTTTCTACCCGACGTTCAAATACCGTCTCGCCAAACATGTGACCGAGCACCAGCTTCAAGGCGCCTGGGAAAGGCTTGTTGAGAAACATGACATCTTGCGCTCCATTTTCTGCGTGACCGATAATGTCGAAGTTCCAGTTGCCCAAGTTGTACTGAAGCGCACGTCTAGCACTTTCACTATCGGCGAGGATCAGCAGGCAAGTCCACGCCAACAGCCCATGGCTCACCTGAATGCTGTTCGCAACTCTGCCGCCTGGATACTGAAGCTGCATATCCATCATGCTCTCTATGATGCCGTGTCCCTACCGTTGCTGATGGAAGACTTTGAGGCACTTCTCGCCAGTTCGGCACTCGACCATCCGCAAGTATCGTACGCAAACTTCCTTTCACTTTCCCTCACGCCCCAAGCACAAATCTCACGTCAAGAATTCTGGAGGAAGTACCTCAGCAACGCCAACACACTCTCGCTCCAGCAGCCTGAGCAAAGTCGCTCAAAGTGTCGCGTCGAGATCTTCAAGCCGGCATTCCTCGCAACCACTGGCATGCTCGAAGCTGCAGCACGCAGAGAAAGTCTGACACTGCAGTCGCTTCTTTTCGCTACTTATGCCAAAATCTATGACCAGCTTGCTCGTCGAAGCCCATCCCAAACTACTGGTGACGACGTTGTCATTGGCATTTACCTCTCAAACCGCTCTCACATCGACAACCTGTCTGATCTCCGCTCTCCCACGCTCAACCTGCTTCCACTCCTAGTTCGGTCTGCCAGTACCACGCCACTCATTGAAAGCGCTCGGCAGATACAGGAGGACTTACAACTGATAGGCACACCAGAAAATAGCGCTGTCAGTCTTTGGGAGATCGCGAAGTGGACCAACATGAGACTGGACACCTTTGTGAACTTCCAACGAGTACCGGATCTGGTCGATGATGGCACTGATGCCGACGGAAAAATGAAGAACAGATTGGATCTTGTGGAAGACGACCGCTTGGCTGCCCGTTCATGCGTTGTTGGTGAAGAAGGCGGCAAAGGCGACGACGACTGTGTCGGATTTCAGCCTCCGGCCGAACTATCATCGATGACAAACCACATGCACAACACATACCTGGTAAGCCCCGATGCCACTAACATAAATCTTGCATACGACTCTTCGCTAACACCCATTCTTCAGCATTCTGTTGACCTCGAAGCCACGATCACTCCGTCTGGAGCCATGAACGTTGGACTTTTCTGCCCTACCAGCATGCTCAGCCTGCAGCAAGCAGAAGACGCCCTTGAGGCGCTGAGACGTGAGTTGGTAGGGCTTTAGATCTTAGAAAAGAAGTTCGGTAGTCAATACAATGAAAACCTCCACTCGGTGATTGGTGATCTGTGTGGCGTCCAGAAATCTCACACCACCCGTTTGCGGAGCACGTCTCAAGCTTCTGCGCTACTCATGCTTTACGCATTCATGTTTCTCCACGGCCATCACCATGTTCTGCGACAGGCATCGCTACATGCGGTCTCCGCTCAAATGCCATTTAGCCTGGTTTTAGTTGTGTTCATTGGGTTCAGGGTATTTCGATGGTGATCTTTAACCTTCGGATTAGCCCTAACCCTATATTCTTGGAACGCCCTACGGATGACCATAACGGGTAAGTACATGTACGTGCACGATTTTGCTCACTTATGACTTGACTCAACCGGATGGCCTTCCGATGGCAAAATAGAGATGTATAAGAGAAGGCTGTTGCCAGACGGAAAATATTATGACAACTCAATTTTCTTCTCTTAAACCATGTCAACCACAATGTCTACGACTTTGGAGTCGCATGAATTGCGGGTTCTCGAGGCGGACGCCGCGTATGACAGCAGGAATAGGGAACAGGAAATGACAGACAATCGACTCAAGCCCGTTGATGGAGGTCTAGCAGCTTGGAGAGTACTTCTCGCCGCGTTCATGTTCGAGGCGATCCTGTGGGGTGAGTGAGATCTTACCTACGAAATCTGCTCCGTCGTATCACCGCTAAGAATATAAGGGTTCCCACTATCCTTCGGTGTCTTCCAGGAATACTACTCGGATCTACCAGAATTCTCTGGCAACCCATCGATTACTTATATTGGCAGTATCGCGACCGGTATCGTGTATCTCGGAGCTCCGCTGATGGCGCCGCTCGTCAAACTTTACCCGGTGTATCAACGCTATATGGTCTGGCTGGGTTGGACGATCTGTGTCGCTGCATTGGTTGCGGGCTCTTTCGCAGACACTATTGGGAGTTTGATCATGACACAAGGTGTCATGTACGGAGGTTCGTTTCATCTGGAGCAGCTCCCAGCTTTGCATGCACCGTACTGATCTTCACACAGCCGGATATCTTATCCTTTTCTATCCGCTTGTCAGCATGGTCAATGAATGGTGGAGCAGCCGACGTGGATTTGCTTGGGGGATTATGCTGGCCTCTTCCGGTGCGTCAGGATTGGCCTTCCCGTTCGTTGACGAAGTCTTGCTTCACAAGTACGGCTACAAGACGACGCTGAGAGCATTTGCTATCGCCACTGTCGTTCTCACCGGCCCGCTACTTCCCTTCATGGTCGGCCGACTACCCGCATCGCCGAGTGCGCGACTAGCGAAGACCGACTGGTCGTTCACAAAGAAGCCACTCTTCTGGCTGTACGTCACTTCGACGCTCGCCCAAAGCCTAGGATTTTACTTGCCGACACTCTACTTGCCGTCATACGCATCTGCTATCGGATTGAGCTCGAGCCTCGGCGCCATGCTTGTAGCCGTCATGAGCGTATCGTCTGCTCTTGGTCAGCTAACCTACGGATACTTGTCCGACGGTCGCCTGCCTCTAAACCTTCTCCTTATCTCAACCTCTGGCGCTGCAGCAATCGCTTCATTAACCCTGTGGGGCCTAGCAAAGTCCCTTGCACCATTGGTCGTATTTGCGCTCATTTACGGATTCTTCGCGTACTCTTATCTCGCCATGAGGCCGAGAATGGGCACTGCTGTCGCACACGAACAAGGCGACGCGATGACTATGTTTTGCATTTACTGCTCTGTCCAGGGTATTGGTAATGTGCTCGCAGGACCCATCAGCAGTGCCTTGTTGGATTCGACGTTCGACCAAGGCGACTACGGGGTTTCTAGATACAAGGCGATGATCATATTCACCGGCCTGGCCATGGTGGCTAGTGCTTGCTCTGTCGGGGTGTCTTATTTCATCTCCACGAAGAAAAGCAGATAGTTCTGATAATGGAACCACGGGGTCAAGGTACTCCTGCTAGTGAACAAGGAGCTTCATATTATCATCGGTGCAGGCCATATGTTCTCGAGGCTACATATATCTTGCGTCGGGCCTTTTACGTAGTTATTCTTTCCGCGGTCTCTTATGCTCCGCTTCATGTGGAGGATGTACTTTGGCAGGCCAGTGCTCATATTTGCGGCAAAAGCAAAGGATCCTGCAACAAGCGTTCCATATCCTCACAGCGTAACGGCAAAGTGACGTCCGCTCCGTTTCGCGTCCACCCTGCAGCTGCGTCTGAATCATGCGTGGGCTCGGTAGGCGGAGCATCATTAATAAGAATGCAACCGTCCACACACGGCACCACGCCATCAGCGTAACGGATCCGTGACTCCAGCCCGAAGTCAACATCATAAAGACCAGCGCGAGCCCACGTAGTCACCATGATGTGGCGTCGGCCGAGGAAACCCTGCCAGATCCGTTGCGGTGACTTCTCGTATGCAATGCTGTGGAGATGATTCGCCAGTCGCTCTGGTTTATTGACCGTGGTTACTATCTCGCGTATGCGGTGTGCAGTTCGTCCAATAGTCTGGGGAGACGCAGCGTCGGAGGCTGCCATCTCGATGTTCAGCATCATGGTCGGCGATCCCACGAAAGAGCTCCCGAATTTAAATGCTGGGCGAGTACCTAGCACGAGATCGCAATGAACAGGGCTTTGGTCGTTTTCAAGCCCACGAGCACGCACGACGCACGACCATACATGAGCCAATAGAGCATCGTGCTTACTAAGTCGGACATCTGAAGATGTAGCAGAATCATCTTGAGTTGCTGAGCGCCAGAGATGGTCGATCTGTTGCCGGCTGAAGTGTACAGTATACAGATCCACCGGTGCCTTAGGATCCCACTCGTCCCAAGGCATGGGCTTTCCTGCAGGTGGCAGGTCGGAGGGAAATGGTGATGGCGGTTGAGCTGGAGACGCCCACCAGTCGTATCTGTGTAGCGGGAGGCTCAGAGCGTCTTTCATGATGTCAGAAGCAGCTACCTCATCATTGATACCGCCTGCAGCAAAGGCGTCCATACGTGAAGGTTCGAATATGGGTTTGAGCACTGGCAAAGGCGCTTCTGCGAGCATGGCACGACTGATACTGGCCCAATCTCGTACAAATTCGCCGAGGGAGGTGATATCTGCAAGAGGATGCGCTATCTTGGCAGCAAGCACGAGGCCGCCACATGCAAGTCGAGTGAGTTGCACGGCCATGGTGGGTTTGTGCAAGCCATTAGAGTCCTTTTCGTTCGACTCGAGCGCATGTACAATGTTTGTGGGAGGCGCAAATTGAGCAAGTGTTTCTTCCCCATCTCGTCGATTCCAGATAGGTCGCCGCTTTTCAGAAGTGGCGCTGTAGAGATTGTCGACTGTCGCTGAGCTCGTAGCCTCTACAAATTCAACTCCCGGATCGCTGCCAGTGCCATAGTGTACATAGACACGGCCGTATCGCTTGGCATGGGCTGGAAATGTTCCTGCTTCAGAGGGAATTTGTTCGTTTTCGATACAAGAAATGCTCTTCAGGAAGCCGCACCATTGTGGATAGGTATCCAGCGCTACTCTGAGCGCTGTCCGTAGATGGTCGGCAAGATCATCCGATTGAAGCGACACTGTTGGACGTTCCAGGAGCCAGATGGCACTTGTGAGTCCGAATCTGGCTGTTGTGGCGTCCAGCAGGGACAGAGGCACAGCACGCTCATCGCAGACCTGTTTCCGGGGCAGCACACGGCTGGTTCGGACGACATGAGGTCCGAATGGGCTCAGGGCGGTCATGATTTCTGTGTCGTGAATAAAAAGCGTTTTGAGACGTGTCCACTATTAGCAACCTACCACACAGGATCTCGCGTTCCTTTACATATGCACTTTCGGAAGGATTGCACACTATCAATACAGCGATGATTCATCTTGGATCATACGTTGAGAGTAAGGACGAAACATAACCGAATCGAACACCGCATTGCGAATGCAGTTAGTCAGCCCGGCAAATTACGGGCTTGGTGGAGATTGCCGGGGGCTGAATGTGGGCAGTGTAAACACAGACCCTTAGCAGACGAGGTCTCGTATCACAACGACAAACTCGACATTGACGAAGGAAAGCGAACTGACTCGGAGCCTTGCTCAATGTATGTGGACGTGAACATCCGGGACAACGCGCACCTCGCTGTGACCCTCGAAAGGGAGAGAAAGACGTGGCGGCGGCTCTCATGGTAGCTACCTCACTTATACAACAATAAAGCGAAGGATACTTCACACCTCGCACAATCGAGCGAAGCTGTGCGTAGCTGAGCTTTGCGAGCGTAGAATGGTCGAAACATCCTAGAAGCCCGCCAAGCTGTTGGGTTGCACAGCATGAAGTCGAACACGTCGCTTCCATTATCTTGGGAACTCATCACTCAGCGATCAATACGGAACATCATCAAGTCACAGACTAAGTCAATAATATTTCTCGATGTGTCTATGATCATCCGGCATACTGGTCTGCGGGCAGACTTTCGACAAGCTGCAAGCTCTCCCAATCCTTTGTCTCCACCATATTCAACAACAATATCAACGACGTCCCAATCCCACAACCATCTGCATTCATCCTCGGCGGCACCATTTCTTTGACTTCTAACAATGGCAAAGCCCAGCTACAAGCACCATGAGCCAAACAAACTTCAGATACTTGTTAAACATTGATCTTTCTCGATTCAGCCTTGCCCTCCCCTCCCAAACCCGCACCAACATCTCGCAGCGCAGATATTCAACATGCGTTTCCCAATCAAGCTCTTCACTCTCCTAGTCCTGGCCCTGCTGGCCGCTTCGGCAGTGGCATGGAAGCCCATCAACAAAGGCGACGCCGAGTTTTGCAGGAAAAAGAACCCCGACGTCGCACAAGCCATTGCCTCATTTTGTCAGCGATTCCCAATGGTGAGGGAGACTTCGATCTCAAAAAGACGACTAGTATACAGAAGCTGACCATCACTGATCGCAGAACGTACCGGGCCGTGACGCGCGCCTCGGACGTTATTCCAAGAACACAGAGTTCGTTGCTAGGATCATGGGTAAGTTTAATTCCATGCACGCGCTCTTCGTCCGGAATCCGATCGATGGCTGATCTTCTTCTGTGCAGCCAACAAGTGTAACCCTGCGGAGAAGGTGCCCAAGTCGTGGTGCTTCAAGCAGTTCTACAACATGTGCCGCAACTCGAAGACGAAGAACGCCACGGTCCTGGCGAGGTACGGGAGCGGAGGATGTCAGCAGTGGCAGCTGCTCCGGAAGAACACTGGAAACCCTGGTTAAGAATTGCTAAGGGTGAGATTGGGCGGTAGACGGTCAAAATCGTCTCCGATGGATCTAGATATATTGTATCATGTTTCGTTCTCTATAGTTCATGTAATTTGTGATCTACTTTCCGTACTCCGTGCTGAGCAGACCAATCATCTCCGCTCTGGGCAATGCGACGTTGGTGATAGTCGCGCCAGTACCGGAGACAGGACCGGGGTCGTTGACGAGCTCGATCTTGCGCGTGCTGCCGCGGGTGATCTCGAGCACGGTACCGCCGGGGTACTCAGGCTGTGAAATCATGGCAAGCATAGCGCTGACAACCTCTTCCATTGGAATCCACTCGCCCTCGCCAACCCATCCCTCACGAGAAGCCCAGAAGGGCGTCAGAACACTGCCTGGCGCGACGGCAACCACACGGACGCCCTTGAAGGGTTCCATGGGCGCCATGGATTTGACGAAGTTGTTGATGCCGGCTTTGCTGGCGGCGTACAGGGGGATGGCCGTGCCGGGTTGCTGGGCGGCGGCACTTGAGATCATGATTACGGAGCAGCGAGAGTTTTGGCGTGTTGCGTAGTCCAAGGCGAGTTGCGTGCAGCGGATGGGGTGGTGCAGGTTAATTTCCAGGACCTTGAATGAGGAGGACTGGGCATCAGTGCTAGACTTCAGGGCCCAGAAAGAGGTTTTGGGCTGGATGGGAGAATTAGTCGCATTTACACATTGTAGAGGTTTCGAGACGTGACTTACAGGCTCTGAAAGTCCAGCTCCTGTGCACACAATGTCGATTCTCCCGAAGGATTCATGAGCAGTCTTGAAAGCTGCATCGAGTTGCGCCCAGTCGGTAACATCGGTCTTCTGGAAGATAGCTTTGGGTGTCTCGGTGTATGTCTTGAGAGCGTCTGCCTCCGGACTAAGAGCGAGATCGGCCACGACGACGTTGCAACCAGCCTCAAGCAAGCGGAGGGTAAAGGAGAGAGAGATGCCGCTGCCGCCGCCAGTGACAATGGCAGTCTTGCCGTTGAGATCGTTGAGGGACACGTTGGGGTAAATGAATGGTTTTTACGTATGGCAATTGCGACTTGAATTGTGTCTATCAAGAGGGTTATAGGAGGGACGGCGCACACCTTTGTAGAGTCCAAAGACCACTATATATAGATAATCATATGGAAGGTGAACTTACTTAGCGAGGGACCAGTAACACGATTGTTTCGGGACAACTAAGGACTTTCGGAGGACTAGATTGCTGGGATCAGTGTGCAAAGGACGGGGGAGTTTCGCAAAGCGGCAAGCGCAGCATTCGGGTGATCCTGCCGTAGCCTGCCGTAGCAAGTTGACAGCTGTACATCACGTGAAAAGTTTATTGGAGGAGTGAAGTGAGGTACAAGCATGTGACAAGAGCTCAGGAGGAGCACTTGACAACGATGACATCCTGGCCACACATGTCGCCATACCGACAACACCACATTCTTGATCCCGCGCACCGCCGTTTCGCGCGCCGTGCCACAGTGGACAGCCACATGACGATCACGTGATGTTTCGCGGAGTGTCTCGTGGTCTAGATTCAAACTCCGTACTAGTATCTCAGCGGTGAGCATAAATCATCTGCGTGGAACGATGATAGCTAGCTGGATTTCGAAACGAACGTACAATCTAGATAGTATCTCTTAAATAAGAACGAACATATAGTGTTTCAAGATCAATGATGATAGTGCACCACAGACTATTAGGAACCGCGAGCGTAGATATCTCTTACGGACTTTGAAGCTAGACCGCGAGATTGTCAAAGGGTGTCTCGTAGCTTCCCCGCGTTTTGTTTCGTTGTTTGGGTCTTTTGGGTGGCGCGCGCGCGTCATCATGGCATACCTTATTCCTCACAACTGACTGCCAGTGATCTCATCGCTGCGAGAAGCAAGAAGAAGCTGGAGCTCTCCCGCCATTTGTTTGCCTCGACCAGCATACCTTTCTTCCCTCCTACATAAACATCTCCCCTTCAAATACCACTCTCCTCACTCAATCCTGTGAAATACCATCACAATCATCATCCACCACACAAGCATTGCCGCATTCCCCCAGCACTGCTCTTCATCATGAGATTCTCCCTGGCCACCCTGGCCACCGTCGCTTTGGCGACCCAGACTGCCACCGCAGACTGGCTCTCTGGCAAGGCCGGTAAGTCTTCATCAATGGCACGGCCGATTTGGATGTGATGATGTTCATTGCATCAAATGCGTCAAATACACCCAAACCGAGCCGTGCCCAACGATGCGCCATCACAAGTCAAACATGTCCTAACTGACGGCGAGGCCGCTTAGCTTACAACAAGTGGCATGAGACTGAGCTTGAGCGCTGGCTCTCCGACCACAACGTGCCCTACCCTACCCCTGCCGACCGCAAGGACCTCTCCGACCTCGTCTCCAAGAACTGGGAGAACAACGTCGCCAAGCCCTACAGCAACTGGGGACCCAATCAGCTCCAGAACTACCTGACCTCCACCGGTAAGGAGGTCAAGAAGGGCACCGAGAAGAACACCGAGAGCCTCATCGCCCAGGTTCAGAACGCATGGCACGAGACCGCCGAGCAGGCCAACGAGGCCTACGGCAACAGCGCCAACTGGCTCTTCAACACGTAAGTGTTCACTGCTACTTTTCACACTCTACCTGATCATCAGCTAACGCACACCTAGCTGGACTGAGTCTCAACTCAAGTCCTTCCTCGACTACCACGGCGTTCCCAACCCCCAGCCCCGCACTCGCGACTCGCTGCTCTCTACTGCCCGCTCCAACTACCAGTCCGTGGCAAACAAGGCCGGCGAGACCGCTGCCTACCCTGGCGCGTGGCTCTACTCTCAGTGGTCCGACTCTGACTTGAAGGCTTGGTGCGATGAGCGCGGTATCCCTGTTCCTCAGACCGGCAACCGTGACTCTCTTATCGCTACCATCCGTCGTCACTCTTACGTTGCTGCTCAGGAGGCCAACAAGAAGTACAACTCTGCCACCAAGCAGGCCGCCTCTGCTCAGCAGAGCCTTTCCAACCAGCTTCTCGACAGCTGGTCTGACAGCCAGGTTAAGGAGTGGCTCGACAAGAACGGCATTCCCGTTCCCCAGGGTAGCAAGCGCAACGAGCTTACTGCTCTCGCTCGCAAGCACTCTGCTCGTCTTTCCGGCAACAACGTCCAGGACCAGGCTGCCAGCGCTTACGGTGCTGCCACCTCTTCTGCCGGCAACTACTACGCTCAGGCTACTGACGACTCCTACGCTGGTCTCCGTTACTACTACGACTACGCCCTGAACCAGCTCGGCTTCGCTTCTCAGGAGGCTAAGGCCTCGCTCAGCTCTGCCTCTGTCCGTGCCAGCTCCAGCGCTGTCTCTGCCTCCTCGGTCGCCTCTGCCAGCGCCGTCTCTGCCTCTTCCTACGCTTCCTCGCTCGCTTCCGTTGCCTCCAAGTCTGCTGCCAGCGCTTCCAGCTCCGCCAGCAAGGCTGGACAGAACGCTCCTGCCGCTGCCTCCAAGGCTGCTAGCGAGGTTTCTGCCAGTGCATCCGCCAGCGCTTCCTCTGCCTCTTCCGTTGCATCCGTCAGCGCCGCCTCCAGCGCGTCTTCCGCTTCCTCGGTTGCCTCTGCCAGCGCCAGCTCTGCTTCCGCTCGCGCCAAGCAGGAGTTGTAAAGAAAGCAACACGGATTGCTCAAACTGACGAAAGGGGCTTAGATGGTTAGATACAGTCTTTCCATGAAGCCCACCCAGTACTACCCAGCACTATGATCACAGCGAACTCATTCCAGAGGAAGAAATGAGTCGCAGGAAAAAAGGAATATCTTACGACCAATGATTGTACTCCTAGTCAAATTCTCTTGCTTAGCATAGCTTAGCTACGAGCCTAATTTTATGAAGACACGTTAAGCACTCTAATTCATCATCCGTGGCTGTGCGTGTTTGATCACTCGTGAATGTTTGCAATCTTCAGTGTATGCCAAGATCGTCCTCAATAGTACACAAATCGAGAACAACTTTAGGTGTAGCATGTGTGATCTATCAACTTCGCTCTACTTCACTAATCTAAACTAAGCCCACCGCCGCAAAGTCTCTGGCCTCCGACCTCAACCCGCCAATAACACTCTCACTAACGCCAGCCATCAACCCATTGAACTTCGCCTCCAGCTCTCTCCCCTGGCTCAACAACTCAGCCGAAGACAACAAAGGCGTCGACGTCGGTGCGGGCGCCAGTGCTACTCCAGCAGGTTCCGGCGTGTTCGACGGCCCACATGGCTGTTCGTCCAGAGACATCTGCTTAAGCGTCGCGAGCGAGCGTGTCGGGTCCTGCGAACCGTTCTGCGCAGGCGGCATTTTCAGAGCTATTGGTGACGCGGCGGGGATGTGTACCTTGTGCGTGCTGTCGGGACCTTGGGCTGTTCTCTGCTGCTCGCCGCTGCGCTTCCTGAGACTGTCGGGGTTATGAGAGCCCGTGTTGTCCATATGGTTCAACTGGTTGAGAGTGAAAGCGTGCATGGTGCGATTGTAGCTCGGCAGCGTGCTCGTGCCTGGCGAAGCGATTTGCGAGGTGGTGTGGGCGTACATGGCTCG
>Ga0265797_10002165_pt1 | contig 33509 bp, 33 predicted proteins | sample P2T30metagenome_FD_192433 | JGI IMG/M metagenome (GOLD analysis project Ga0265797, IMG submission 192433) | Plant litter microbial communities from East Loma Ridge, Irvine, California - P2 T30 | ecosystem: Environmental > Terrestrial > Plant litter > Unclassified | place: USA: California... | reverse complement strand
AGATTTGAGTTTACAGATGTCAGAGAGCAAGAACTAACGAGAAATGAGAAGTAAGAAATGAGAGCAGTGAGAGACATTGGAGACATCACCTAACTAAGCAGAGTCGAATGGAGATGAGTGGGCTTCATCGCCAGTTCCTTGGCCAGAATACACTTTGAATGATCTCTTATCGGGAAAGCCAGTACTTGATACCGTCGTCGTCGTCGTAGTCAATCGCATGCTGCCCATCTTCACGATCTCTGACTGCGCGCGCGTCCTCTGTTTTCCTATCTCGTCGCGTTTGTCGCAGGCAATTTCGAACCACGTTCTCCTCCTCTCCCTCTTCACAACATCCCGATACTGTCCTACAGAGGCTGTTCACCCAATCAACATCCACATCGAGGTCCTAGCTCAGTCCCAGCCCAACAGGCGCTTCACTCGACGGCTCGCTCTCCCTCACGCCGTTACCTACTAGTTCCGAAAAGTCTAGCCCAACGTCCTTCAGACTCCGCGCATGCTCATGCGCCAAATCCATGCACTCTGTCCACAGCTTACCTCCTTCGTCCACACTGCTCAATTGTCGCTTAAGAAGTATGTTAAATTGATCGACGTGCTCCTTCGCCCACTTGACGCAGGCGGACATGAGCTGCTGGGGGAAGCACTTCTGAAACATGTCGACTGTGTTCTTGATGATGGTGAAGTAGATGTACGAGATCTGGAAGATGTAATCGGGGAGATTGCCCTCGAAGACGCATTGCATATAGACATGTCAGCGGTGAGTGACATGAACTGTGCAGAGGCAACGAACCGAAACCGAGCCTTGATGAGATTGCCGCGAGCTCCAAGATAAGCTTCCCGTGCCCTGTCTTCGAAGCCTAGCCGGATGATCCATCCCACTTGTTCCTTGACAGATGAGCTCCAGTTGTTGTTCTCCACGAGTTGTTTGACCAGTGTATTCGCTAGTTTTGTAGCGCGCTCATTGACCTTGTACGTCACGACAGTCTTGGCCATTTCATTGCTTCGGATGTTCTTTGCGAGCTCTTTCAGCTTTTCAACCTTGACCACGGCGTCGCTAAAGTGTTGAAGCGCGATCTCGATGTCGAGGTCGTCTAGTTGTGTCTCCACCCACCGAATGTTCCGCTGCTGTCCGTCAATATCGACAAAAGTGCTGAGCTGATTGCTGTTGACGGCTTCAAAGAGACTGTCAAGAAGGTCGGCCCGCTGCGCGAGATTGGGATCGCGCGCAATGAGGTGGTTGTAAGAATCCTCGACACGATCTTTCTCCGCTACCTCGGCTTCTTGGTTCTTCCGCAGATCGTCTTTCGTCTTTCGGAACGTGGAAACAAAGGCTGACTTGTCCAGTGTGTCCTGACCCTTAGTCTCGTATGTGAAAGACTCCGACCCAGCCCGGATGATGACCTTCTCGTCTGGCGTGCGCGTGACCTGGACGTCCTGTAGTGGAAAGCATAGGATTGCCCTGTACTCCAAAGCCGATCGATTGCCCTCTCGCTGTGCCGCAACGTCGTTTCGTGCTTTCTTCTCAGAGGCTACTAGCAAATGATCGTTGAGTAGTAGTATTTGCACTCTGCGCTTGGCCTTGAGGGTCGCCGAGTCGAGCTCGAACCATCTCTTTGACCTCCATACGATGAAACGGCCCGGAATTGGAGGAAGATATTTCTGTGAGCCTTCCACGTCTCTGTAGAGCTGCTGTAGCTGGGCAGCACGCAGCTGGTTGAGGTCGCCGATTGAGCTCCTGTTCGCTCTCCGAGTGCTGGCCACGTCGTTGTCTGTGTTTGTTGAAGCGGTCTGCTCTAGAGTGGTCGTCAGGTCCGCCATGAGTTGCCGCAGGGTCCGCATTTCGCCTTTGAGCTTCTCTGCCTCTTTGCTGATCCTAATGAACTGGGAGCGGTTGTGATAGACGTTGGCCTGCAGGTCTGCCGAGGCTCGGTGCTTCGTCTTGCGTAGCTCGTCTTGAAAGCGGCGGATGTCTTCTTCGGAGGCGTCTGCGAGGATTGAGGAGACATCTTGAGAAGGTCAGTATGAGCATGGCGAGGGCTCCTGGGGGGCATCTCACACTGCTCAGCCCTCAAGTTGGGGTCATTGAGCGCCTTCATGTCAACCATAGAGCCTCCTCGCTTTTCCACGCCGTTAGGCGGCGGCCGTACGTCTCTCGGCTGGCTCTTGTCCCTATACTGGCTGGGAATCTGCGGCATGTCCGGCATGGGCCCATTGCCAAAGTCGCTGGGCAGGGTCGTGATCTTCTGCGAATACCTTCTCTTGACGAGGTCCGCCGTCTTGTCGGCCCTCTGGGGCCTTTCGCGCGGCACATCGCCCCTGTTCTGTCTGGACCGGCTGGACTCGGTGGAGGGTCTCGAGCTCGTTATGCTGGGTGCTGCTACATTTGCGCCCGCGGGCAAGGGGGCACTGATCTGACGGGGCGCGCTGATGGTCGGGGCCGCCTTCTTCTTGTCCTTGACGCGCTTCTTGCGGAGGGAGATGCCCTTTGACTTGTCCGACATGGCGGCTGTACGACAATGGGTTGGGTGAAGTAGTTAAGTAATTGAGCGAATGAACAGCGTGTGCATGTCCAGACGACAGGTAGCTGTAACCTGTAACATTGAACCGCGGCGAGCACGGACCTCGTTCGTGCCTTCCCTAACATCGAAAAAGTTCAGCACCATCCGCCGTCGTTACACACCTCCTTCGCCCTTGCCGCCGTCCACCTCCCACAGGCCGTTACCACAGTCTCTCGACTCCGTCATCCGCCAATAATGTCTTCGTCGTCGCTCAAACCCTCGACAATCGCCGCCATCAGCGTTGGCACTGTCGTCACAGGCTTCCTCGCATATGCCGTCTACTTCGACCACAAGCGGCGGAACGACCCCGACTTTCGCAAGCAGTTGAAGCGCGAGTCCAAGCGGACCCAGCGCGCCGCCAAGGAGCAGGAAGAGGCACAGGGGCAGGAGCAGAAGAAGGCGATCCGGGAAGCCGTGGAGCGTGCAAGCGAGGAGGGGTTCCCCAAGGACCCAGAGGAGGTGGAGGCATACTTCATGCAGGAGGTCGCGCAAGGAGAGGGCATGGTGCAGAAGGGTACGCTACATTGGAGCATGTATGGGAGGGACACTGACAAGTCTGCAGGCGCAGATAACGTTGAGGCCGCTCTATGCTTCTACCGCGCACTCAAGGTCTATCCGAACCCAAGAGAGCTGATCAACATCTACGACAAGACAGTACCCAAGGTAGGAAGCCGTTGATTGATTTCTTTCCTTGGTTGCTAACAAGTAGCAGCCCGTCCTCGACATCCTCGCCGAAATGATCGCGGTAGACACATCGATCCCAGTCGGCGGCAGCAAGACACCGTCTGAGTCTGGCTCTGCGGGCGACCTCGAGTAAACACACGACGTTATGTTTCATTTTGCAACAAGCGAGCATTCATGGACCCAACTCTCTTCGATGCACGGCACGGTGTATCATTCTTGTATATGTAAAAGCACGCTTCCTCTTCAGGGTTGGTCTTGGTCAGTGGCCGGCGTTCCGGTTGGCACGAAGCGCCTCACATGGCGGAGGGTGGAATAGACGGGCTTTCAATGCATACCTCGACATCCAACATGACGTCACCAGACAAACTGATACACTAGAGATTACAAGTCTACCCGGTGTAAATGTCCCAAAAATGCCGTTCGATGCCCGAAACGCCTTGCTCGCATTGACGTCGCCCCGAAGCCGCAAAGTACCCAAATAATTACATTCGCCGTGGCGGAAGTGAAGGATGGCGGTGTTGCTTGGCCATACCAAGCTCAGCAAGAACATCCGCCTTCTTGCTGCTGCGGGCTGGGGTTGATGTTTACATCGATCACTGGATCCAAGTCAGCCTTCGTCCTAGCCAAGAAGTGCATGTGAAGCTCACTTTGACTTTGGCCTTGTTGTCCCTCCCCTTCCATTCCAGGCAGCGCTTGCGCAATTCTCTTGAAGAGCGCCTTAACATTGTGTCCCACCTTCGCACTGGTCTCGATGAACATGAGATTGTTCTTCTTCGCCTCCTCCTCTCCTTGCGCCGTGGTGACCTCCCGCTTGTCGTTCAGATCCGTCTTGTTGCCCACCAGCACGATAATGACGTCGTTGCCGCGCTCGCCCCGGACGTCGTCTACCCACTTGCGCGTGTTCTCAAAGGTCTTCTTGTTCGTGATGTCGTATACTACAACGGCCACGCTGGAGTCGCGGATGTACGAGGGGATGAGGGATCGGAATCGTTCTTGGCCGGCTGTGTCCCAGAGCTGTAGGCGCACTGTCCGGTCTTCGAGGTACATTGTCTAGACCGAGTTAGTGGTGCAATCCATGTCGTGGTTGCATGCTTCTTGCCTTTGACAGGAAGTCTATGCCGATGGTCGCTTGGTACGTGTTGTCAAACGAATCGTACATGAACCGTGTGATCAAAGAAGTCTTGCCGACTGCAGCAATAGTCAGCACTGTATATCTTCCAGACTGCTTCAAATCGTCTCTGCGTACCACTTTGTTCGCCCAAGAAGACAAGTCTGCGGCGCATCAGTATACAGGCTCCCACTTCCGCGGCGGTGTACCCACTTGAACTTCTTGAGCGGATTCGAATAGCCTGACTGCGCCATGTTGAAGGAGAAGCTGCGCTCAAATGGAGCGATCAAAGGGGAGAGTGTCCGGAGAAGGTAATACGGGTGCCGGGTGTCGTGTGTCGAGAACAGTGCGGGGCGGTCGGTGAATAGGAGACGGGGCTTGTTCGCTGGATTCTGGAGCCGTGCCTAGGACGAAGGAAGGGTCCACCACCACTAGACTAGCGCGCGATCTGTTAGCGGGAAGTCTGGTATCTTTTCCGTTCCGCGACCGTCGAACTTTTTGACAGTCCCACAACTTTGCGCCAACACACCCGCGTCACCATGGCAGACACAGAAGCAGCCCCAGCGCAGTACAAGCAGCCGAGCCGCAAGGGCAAGAAGGCGTGGCGCAAGAACGTCGACGTCACGCAGATCCAGTCTGGCCTGGAGGATGTGCGGGACCAGATCATACAAGGGTAAATTGCACGTTTGCAGCAGCACGCGGGTTCTTTTCTGACAGCGCACAGTGGTGTCATTGCAGAGAAGGCGTCGGACGACCTGTTCGCAGTCGACACGCTCGGCTCCGCAGACATCCAGAAGGAAGTTGCGAAGCGCCACAAGCCACTCAAAGTCGACCAGATCCTCGCCCAGCGCTCCGCCGTCCCTGCCGTCCCCTCTCGCAAGCGCCTGATCGACGTCGACAACGAAGGCAAGAGGAAGAGGACCAAAATCTCTGGCAAGGAGTACGACAGGCTGCGACAGATCGCATACGGTGGCGACCAGGTGCAGAAGAACGTTGTGCAGACGAGCGGCGCCGAGTACGACCCGTGGGCAGTGCAGCAGGTCGAGAAGGACCCCAGGTTCTCGTTCCTAGAAGCGAAGAAGCCAAAGGTGGAGCCAGTCACGCTGAAGCATGCACCCATATCGCAGGCAAAGAGCGGCAAGGCCATCCCCGCACTGCCCAAACCCGCTGGCGGCAAATCCTACAACCCCAAGTTCGAGGACTGGCAGAACGAGCTCATGCGCGAGTCGGACAAGGCCGTCGATGCGGAGAAGCAGCGTTTGGAAGACGCTCGCAAGGAGGCCGAGATAATGGAGCGCGCTACTGCCGAGACCGAGTCTGACTCCGGCGAGGAGAGCGTGTGGGAGAGCGAGTGGGAGGGCTTCAGCGAGAACGAGAGCAAGGTCACAGCAAAGAGGCCAGAGAGGAAGACACCATCGCAGCGCAACAAGATCAAGAGGAGGAAGGAGGCTGAGCGGAAAGCAAGGCACGACGCTAAGATGAAGGCGAAGGAGCAGCAAGTGCAGGAGATTAAGAAACTGGCCAAGAGCGTCGAGGCGAAGGAGAAGGCTCGGGCTGCCGTTCGCGAGGCGCTGGAGAACAAGACCCTGGAGCTTGTGTCGGACGACGAGGGCGGCGAGGAGGAGCTGAAGAAGAAGCAGTTCCGCAGCAAGCATCCGTAAGTGTTTCCACCTTGCGTTGTCTGGAAACCACTAACAGCCGCCAGCATCCCAGAAGCTCCCCTCGAAGTCGTGTTACCAGACGAACTCCGCGATTCGCTGCGCCTACTCAAGCCGGAGGGCAATCTCCTCAAAGACCGCTTCCGAAGCATGATGATCCGCGGCAAGGTCGAGTCGAGAAGGCAGGTCGCGTACACCAAGCAGAAGAAGTACACTGTGTCGGAGAAGTGGAGCTACAAGGATTGGCAGCTCCCTAAGTAGTGCTTCATATTGCTTGGATAGATGCTGCAATGAAGTTGTGTTCTCAAACAGGAGTCCAGCTTCTCCTTCTCAACTTTACAAAGCCACCTGCCGTCTCCAACCAAAAAGAAAAGCGAACGCATTCAGTCAATGCTGATGTCCACTCCACGTTTCGAAGCCCCGTCCTTCTCTTGTTCCAGCCGGCTCTCACATCATGTGCATTGCGGTGTACCCAGGTGTGCTGCAAAAAGGAAAAGACTTCTGGTCTGGCAACATTAGTGCGTGAGGTTTTCTCGTATATGTTTGCTACTTTCCTGGCGGGATTGAGGAATTGAGTCAAGTATATACAAGTGGGTTGCAATAGAAGAACCCCTTACATAAGATTAGGTCTACAACGTCCTATGTGAACATATTGCGAGGTGGCATTACCAGGACTTCCTGAAGGCACTGTCCGAGGACCACCTGCTTTTTTTCTCGCGAGAAGGCAGCGAACCCAGGACGTGCCTGCCCTCAACCACCAAAAAGGAAAGGAAATTCTGCGTCCAGTAGAGAAATCGAATCGAAGCCACGGTCAATACAAGAAAACTGTCTGTTGCAGCAAAAAGGAAAAGATAACTGTCTAGCCGCTAGCCAGGTGCAGCGTGAAAGCCGCTAGTTGATCGCGGCAAAGGGGGTCCATTAAAAACGATTTTTGTATAGAGCTGCTTTCCTGATAGAATTGGAGGATGAAGTAATACATGTACTAGTGTATTGCAGTGATAGAAAAGGATAACGCTGAAGACGTAGATGTGAATATGGAGGACGGCCACGGCTGGCAACGCGTTCGAGGACGCAATTGCTTGTGAGCTTTGAGGAAGTAGCACGTCCAGGATTGTTGGTACATCACAGGCAGGCACCATGCACAGGCAGAGAACCGCACCTTGAATCGTCAGCTTTGGCATTCAATGGCCCTGAAGGTTGATGCAAGAGAAACGAGCGCCGTTGTATGCCTCAAAAAAGCAAGTCGACACTACAGAAGAAACTTGCAAGAATGTTCCACTCCCTACACAATGCGGACTATCAGGCCCTCCGAAGAGGAATCTAGCCAGTTCACCAGGAAAGCGGGTATTGATATAAGACGTGCCCGAGCGCGCAATGTTGGTGCATAGAAAAGCACTGGCTGCGTGACTCTATAAGGGCCGTATATAGACATGTTTTTTCCGAAGAGGAGGACGAGGGCGAAAAAGTTTAAGTAGTCGACGGGCCTAGCGCGTGGGCCGTGCGCGCATCTGACGCGCTAGTGGCCTGAAGTTCGACGAGTCGCGATGTTGACTGTTGCTGTTGACTGTTGACGGCCCAGCCCAGGACTTGGTCATCGCCCATTGCCCATTGCCCATTGCCCATTGCCCATCGCCAACCGCCCATCATGGCCTCGCTGGATGTCATAAACGGCGATGCACCACCGTCAGAGGACCCGCTACAGCTATTGCGCACCATGGCCGAACGAGTGGGCGGAGAGGTCGAGAGTTTCGCCGCAGAACTGGACACTTGGGCGAACGACAAGGAGAAGACGCAGTACCAGGCCACCGTCGAGCTCGTGGGGGAGTGCCGCAACATAGCAAAGGAGCGGGTGGAAACACTGCGCAAGGACTACGACGCCGAGAACAAAAGGGAGCTTGCGGACAGCACGGCCCACAGAGTCAACGACATGGCAGACGCGCCAATGGCCGGCGAGCACGACATATTCGGGCAGTCCTCGCAATCGACCGCTCTGCACCGCCAATCGAGTGCTGCGCGACTGTCCGACGAACTGCACCAGCTTCGACAGTGGCAGGCCGAGCTTGCGACGTGGGACCTCGTGCGCATCGTGATAGAGCAGCACTACCCCGACCCGGAGAGCGACCCTGCGAAGGCCAAGAGAGAGCGTCTAGCCGAAGCTGGAGGCACCAAGCAGTACAGCAAGAACAGCGAGATTTGGGATCGGTTTCTGCTGGAGGACGACAGGGCCAAGGAGAAGGCCCTGGTGCTGCGATGGCTCGAACAGACTGCCCGCAACGACAGGAGCGACCTCACGTCCATCACCACGGAGCTGGAGAGGCAGTCCGGCAGGGGGGCGCACACGTGGACAAGCGGCTGGCTGGACACCAAGGGCAGGATAAAGCAGGCAAAGCGACTGGAAGCCGCACAAACCACCATCAAGCCAGACAGCGTCAAGCTCATGACCGCAGACGGCACCCACAACCTCGTCACACAACTGGATCCCGATGCGCCTGCGAGGCAGAGTCGCCATCTGGAGAGGCCCGACGATTTTTACGAGCGCGCGCTGTGGATGGTCTGCTACGAAATGCTGCGCCGCGGCATGCCCTGGGACCAGATATGCGACTGGGCACAACATCGAAACGAGGCATGGCGCGGTGTCAGCGTTGGAGCGGCATGCGAGGCGCACCCCGATGGCGGGCCCAACCTCTCCGGACCAACCGTGGGCTACATGTTCCGACGCATGTGCTTCTACGCTGCTCGAGGAGCCCAGTCTCCATACGAAGGCGCCGTGTACGGTCTCCTCAGTGGAGACGTGAAGCTCGCCCAGGCTGCGTGCCGGACCTGGGACGACCACCTACATGCGCACTATAACGCGCTACTCCTATCTCGATTCGACTCCTACCTGCAACAAGAGCATGCGGGCTGTCGAGCTCGCGTCACCCAGAACCTAGCCCAGAAGTTTGTATTCCAGGACGCAGTTGCCAAGCTTGGAGACTGGCAACATGCTTCGCGAAATGTTGTTGACGCCCTCAAGCAACAGAAGTCTACCGCTGCTGAAGCGACGGAACCATTCAAGCTCATTCAGGGCGCCCTGATAGCTGGAAATGTGCATGAGCTTGTCCTCATGGTCGGCATTGCCATTGCCGACATGTTTGCAACGGACGAGCGACCCAACAACCTTATGCTGCATCCGGACAGTCAGGTGACAGCGCGCGGCCCGAAACCGGAATCCAACAAACGAACGTTCCTAGCAGAGCCTCATCATCAAGCACTCGCGACCGATTCACATGCACTTCGAGTACTCGTCCACATCTTCATCGTCTTCAGAAACGGGCTGCACTGCGGCCCGATGGTCGAGTTGACCCGGGACAGTCGGACGTGGATGGCAACTGACAATGTCATCGTGGCCTACATCGAGCTTTTACGTGTCGCAAAGAAGTACATGGTAATACCGGCTTACGCAGCGCAGCTGTCCGACGACCGCATAGTCCATTGCTTAGCCCGAGTGCTTCCAGATATTAAGAACGGCGACGAGCAGCGGAGCTACATTAACGTGTTCAAGCGGTGCAATGTGGATATGACGGACTCTATCGTTGAGAGCATATTGTTTGCTCAGAACAACGCGGGACTCACGCGCTTCGACGAAAACATGCATTCGCAAATCATCAACCCCATCTCGCACTTCAAGATCCTGGAGCCGGCTCCGCCTGATAAGCTCAGTCCGTGGCCTGGCTACCGGATCCGCCAGGGCTTTGCAGGGACTGCGATTGGAGCCGAGGAGGATGCTATTATTGAGGCTTTGCAGTGGCTGCAGTACGCCGCCAACGACTACGAGAAGACATTTGAGAAGCTCCGATACTCGCTCATGATATTTTTGCGTACGTACACACTCCTCCGCAACATGCAATCATGCTAATTCGCGATCTAGTCAAGGGCCGCCTCGCAGCCGCAGAAACCGTGATCAACGAGCTCAGCGTGGAGAGCATATCTTTGTCCCGAACAGAGGCCATCTTCGGGTATCCATTCGACTTCACGCACCCTGATGCGATGGAGAAAGACGAAAAGGCATTATACGAGCATCGCAAGACACTGGACGCAAAGGATCGGATTCCTGTGGAGAATTTGCCCGAACCGGACCACCACGCCGCCATCGTACATGACCTCCGCGTAGAGAGCGCAGGCTACTTCGAACTGCAACTCATTGTCCGCATCCTCGTCCTTTTCCGCGAGTGGCGCGACGAAGAAGCAATAGTAGAGAAGTCAGTACCCCCTCTTCACTCATCTCATGTTGTATACTTACCAAGTTTACAGCTACAACTTCGACAAAGCCCAAAAGGCCTCCCCCGACGTCCCCAAACCCGACCTGACCACCATCAAAGACCTCCTCGAATCCATCGAAGCAGTCTTCCACACCCTCATCTCCTCCATCACCATCAGCCTCACCACCTCCTCGTCCTCGGACCACACCTTCCACCTGCGCTGCGCGTACATGCCCGAAATCGTGCTCGCGTACCTGGCCGTCCTACACTCGGCCGCGACATTCCTCAAACCCGAGACCGCAGCCATCTTAGTGGTCAAGGCCATGGAGATTGCGAACCTAGTGGCGGACGAGGAACACGGCTGGCTGCAGCAGGTCTTTGTGGATACGAAGAGGATGCGCGAGTTGGTGGATGCGCTTGCGAGGGTTAGTATGTTTATGTTGAAACTGGGCGAGGTGGAGCCCAAGAAGAGTGTGGTTAAGAAAAGGGGGAGTAAGGGGGAGACGATACGGATTTGGGATTTGAATGCCAAGGATAGGCTTTGAAGGGAAGATGTGTATGATTAGTTTGAGATGCGCATTATGCGCAAGGGCTTGGGTTGGGCGCGAGGGCATTGCAAAGGTGAGAATTAGATACCATGTACGATAAGAAAGTCACAGCGTCATCTTGTCAGGTTTTACGACATGTCAGCACACTTTAGTCTGGTTGTATTGTGTGGCTGTGATTGCTAGTCTTCGCATGCCATGCCAAGCAAAACGCTCCGTCTCGACGAAGCACAAGTACGCCGTGGTGCATCGCCATGCATATCCCTCAACGCCAACAATAGCTTCTCAAAGCTGCAAATGCCTGTAGTACTGCCAACAAAAGAAAAATCGCTATGCCATGCTGATGTGACGATGAATCAAAGGAAAAAAAGAGGATCAAGCTCAAAAGTCGACACTCCACCTCAACCTCGGATCCCGTCGCCCTGCTGCCAGACTATCGAATGGGACTCTTCTCGCCCCATCCCTTTGCTCTTCTCCCCAGCCCCTCGAAATTCCAAAGCCGCTGCCACCCCAAGACAGCGTACGCGTCTCGTCGGCGTCCTCCTCCGGCAGGCGAATCTTGGCCTCCACCAGCGGCGCCGACACAAAGCGGCTCTTTAGCAGATCGCGCGGCGATACGAGGTCCTGTAGACAGTTGAGCGACGAGACGTCCGAGGAGCTGAGGGGCGCGCGGTGCTTCATGAGGTACGGGTACGAGTCTGTGGAGGTGGTGGTCTGGATGGTGAAGTCGCGGCGCGGGAAGGTGTTCTCGTTGGGGTTGGGGTCGTCGCTGGACACGACGGTCGACAGTGCGGGTCTGGAGAGGGCGGGGCGAGATTGGCGCACGCGGATGACTTTGAGGTCGGAGTGCGGCGGCGCAGGTCTGTGTTTGTTGGCGTTGTCGCTCGATGCGCCCGAGGAACGCCGCGTGACGTTGACGTTGGTGTAGGAGCTGTTGGGCGACATGGACGGCATGTCTGGCGTCTCTCCGCGGTCGAGGCGCTGCATGACTGCCCGTGTACTCAGCTGGCGCTGGAGGCTCAGCTCGACGCGGCTGCTGGCGCCGCTCCCACTGCGGCTCCGGTTCGAGGCGCGCTCTCTTCCCGCCATGACGTTGGCCTTTGGCGGCGGCTGCAGCATCCAGCGGTTGTCGGCGGGGTCCGGGGACGGCAGGCTGACGACGGGCGGGTGCAGGTCGTTGACGGGCGGGGCGCGCACCGAGTAGTAGCTCGAGGAGCGTCCCGTCCCAGGTCGCCTCGACGTGTAGCCCGTGCCGCCGCTGGAGGAGCCCGAGGGGAGGTGTTGGATGGGGATGGGCGGCTCGTCGATGCCCCACAGGTCCTCGTCTTCCCGCTGGTAGCGCTTGTGGTTCCACGTCTCGTCATCCAGCATGTCGTCGCTCAGCCGCAAGCCGTGCGCATGCCCGCCGTCGACGCTGCTGCCGCCCTTGCTCAGCGCCGAGCTCTGCGTGCCTGCCGTCGTGATGGCGCGTGTGCTGCCCGTGTTCGTCCTGCGCGCTCGTCGTGGGGGCGGCCCGGGGCCCATTCTGATCTCCTCGTCCCAGAAGGGGTTGGTGCCCGTCGGCGGAGGGTGGTGGTAGGCGTCCGGGTTCTCCAGCTGCAGCTTGTCCTTGACCTTCTGCGCAGCCCTCGCCGCCTTCCGTCTCTTTCTGCCGTCCGTGTAGCCGGTGCACGGGGCGCACGATGCGTAGTGGAAGACGGCGCTCTGCACTCCGCGTAGGAACCATGACATGGCTGTGAGGGAGGGCCTAGCGGGGGATGTGTGAAGTATGTCGTGGCGGGGCTTGCTGTGTGCCGTGGGATAGTCTATGTTGGGGGGCACAGCGCGCAGTCGGTGTGTTGTAGGGAGTCATGGCCGTTCTCCGTCTGGAGGCCCCTCTGTGTCTTGAGCTGGGAGACGGGAGGTGGAAGGGGGGAAGAGGTCAATTGGCGGCGGGAGCGACCTTCACGCTTGGATGGTGGGAAGTGGGAAGCGATGGTGGGCGGACTAAGATGCCGCTGCCGGACTGAGTACCAGAGATGACGATAGTTGAAGCTGCACAAGCCACGCGTTGCTAGTCAGGGTTTCGGCCCTAAGAAACAAGTCGCGCGCGATGATTTCTCCCTCCCCTGATCATCATCTACCTACCCAGTAGTAGGACTAACAACCGTAGGTAGCAAAGCATGGAGTAATCCGCTGGAGTTGGCGTGACTGGAGGGGACCGACTTCCCGTCCTGTTCCTGCAGTTGTGCCCTGCTTCACCGGCTTCGTGGAACAAGCACCAAAACCTTAAAACTACTTTTCACTGACATTTCACACCTAGCGCCTCCCCTTGTCTCACCCACTGAAAGACGGAACAATCATCAATCTACACGGCAAGAGCATATCCATCCACGTATCATCTTCTGTTCATATGTAGCAACCCAAGGAACGTGACCCGCGCCGCCGCCTCGAATCCTGGTTATGCCATGCATGTGCTACTTTAGCTGCATCCATGAATGCGGACAACTAGCGCTGCGAGGCTGCCGTCAGCGATGCAGTGCTCGACACCAAATCACGTTTTGATGGACTGTTTGTAAACATGTGAGATGGTATATTGCGTTAAAATCAACGTGAACCCACAGACGTCATAATCATAACGCGCGTGTCATACAAGGCCTGTGGTCGGCAGCCGCTGTGCACGCCAGTACTCACAATCGAGTACCACACCGTAGAGCCAGACAATAACAGGAAACAGAAGCTGAACCCCAGCACTAATAAGGACATCTTCCGCCATGCGCCAAATCCGAACCATGCTGCTCGATAACGCCGTAAAAATGCTTGACAATGGCGACATGGCAACAGTTGCCAACTAGGCAAGGGTGCTGGGTGCCTCCATTTGCGAACTGGCAGACTGTCAACCATCCAAGTTGAGGCAAGAAGAGTGCTCAAGCAATGCTCACTCCCTAATCTGAGCCTTTAAGCCTGCAACCTCCCTCTTCAGCCTCGCATTTTCCTTGCGCAACCGCGCAGACTCCTCTTCGCTTGCCTTGAGCCGCCGCTGAACTTCTTCCTCAGCTCTGCCTTTCCGTGCGCTGGTCGTCACCTTCTCCAGCTCTTCGTTGAAGCGGGCGTAAAGCGCTTCATTTTCGGCGTTCACATCACGATACAGCTGATCAAGGTGTTTCGCTCGAGCTTCCGACACCTGCAACGATGTGCCGACATCCTGGCCGATGGACGCTTGACGTGCCGATAGTGCCTCAAGCGTGGTCTTGACATGCTTCTCAAGGGCCGCCATGCGCGACTCTACTGACGACTTGCTGGGGTTCATGGAATGAGGCGCCGAGCTCTGGGTCGTCAAACGCGGTGTGCTTCTAGCATTAAGCTCATGTCCAATCGCACTGATTTCATTCTGCAGGTCCTGGGATGCCGAGTCGATGTCACGTTGCTGGTTCTGTAGTCGTTCACGGAGCTTCTGCGGCGATTGCATGCGAAGCCTCTTCGGTGGACTCGATGTGGCGGCGCCTGCTTTGAGGGGGCTGCGGCTAGAAGGTGGCAGCTTCACGGTGTTTCCAGAAGTAGGGCGCTCAGAAAGTCCTGTGCTTGCGCTCGGCTTGAGGCTAGGGATACCGGATACTGACTCTCCCCGCTCGCTTCGCTTCTTCGCCGGTTGGTAGGCCTTGATGGTGACCTCATCCTTCGTCTCTGAGATAGCGGTGGTTGACTTTAGACGCACGCTGCCGGGGCGATCCAGGACGTTTCCGGGTGAATTCTCCTTCCGCATCGGCGACCCGAGTCGAGTGGGCGTTGGAATGGCCGAGGCATGCTTAATAGCCGATGGCGTATTTCGTGAAGGGGTGCGTGGCTCAGCGCTGGATTGCCGACTGATGGGATCCGGCCTGCGAGGAGTCTGTGGAGACCATGTAGGCACATTGTTAGCGTCCTGTAACGTCTTGAGGTCGCTCAACGAAGAGCGACGCTTCTTGCGGGGAGGACCAGTAGTGGGCGGTACCTCTCCGATTGTTCCAAGAGCGTTCAAGTACGGCCGACTGCTGCCAGTAATACTTCCATTTTCGAAGGCGAATGCGCCCAGCACTGTGGGTCGATCACGGGACGACGGCCGCTTGGGGGACAAACGTCCAGTATCAGTAGAATTGGAACGAGCCAGGGAAGCCTGTCCGGCTTTTGAGATGCTCGAGGGCTGGCTATCAGTGCCGTGGCTATTCTTGCTCAATGAACGCCACAAGGATCCAACCTTAGACTCGTTCTCCGACTTGCTGTTCTCTCTTGTCAAGGTACCAAATCCAAATCTTTTCCTCAACGACGTGTTGGAGTTGATTGAGCCTGCAGCATTTGAGCGCCCCTTTGAGTCCATAGATCCGTAGTTGGAGGTGTTGTGCCCAGGAGTCTGGATGGGGAAGAGCGCCTCGCTATCTTGGACCAAGCGGTCCATCAGCGATATGAAGTCGTTTGCGTTTCCAGCGGGCACAAGCATTTCAGCGAATGAAGCCGTCAAAACACCGCGGTCGCCGTCGTTACTCGTGCCGTCCAGTAGTTCTGCGAGCAGTTTGATGATGGCGCGCAGAGCACGCTGATTCTGTGGAGAGAAGTCGTTGACAGTGGCGCGAAAGAACTCCTCGAAATCTCCCGGATGCATGCTGTCAGACCGCATTTGTAGCGACACAAACGTGGCATGCGATAGCACTGGTCCCATCCTTTCCTTCCATGCGATATTGATGAACTTTTCAAACACTGCGAAGAGAATGTCAACGGAAGACTGCGCAGCGAGGTCCAGATTTGATGGGTTCTCTAGTATCGAGTTGTAAAGCTCATTGACCATAAGCTCGTCTGCCACGGCTCGGGCTCTGACTGAGCGTCCAACGATATTGCCCTTGCGAGCGTGCAACGCCAGCGTCAAATTTGCAAGAGATTCTTCCAGCTTGGCGAGTGAGTCTGTTGGGTTTGTGTCTTGAAATGATACGTCCTTGTTCGAGGAAGTGGGTCGAGACGACGCGCCATCTCGACTGTATGGGCGGACAGGCGCAGGCTGAATGGGAGGTGCGATGCGTGGGATGTCTCCCAGAGTCTGAGCGCTGCGATGAAGCTTACGAGAGCCACCATCCTGCCTCACACTGCCGCCAAAGAGATTAGACAGCATTTTGACCGGCGAGTGCGGGCGGCTCTTGACTTCTTGGTCCTCTTCGACAGCAGCGAACTGTAGAGTGAGGGATTTGAGAATCTGCTGATTGCGCGAAATGTATGCTTCCGTCAGGCTGGGATTCTTGATGCTGTTGCGTAATTGCAAGTGGTTCGCCAGTCGCTTCGTCAGTACAGGTAGAAATTCAAGGCTTGTGAGCTTGTCCTTGGTAGCGTAGCCATTGATGCCATTAGTGTCCAGCTGGAAAAGTCCGTCGCCCAAGATTGACAACGCAACAGTCAGTTCAATGCCCTGGTTGCCAACGTGAAGCAGAGTTGAGGACTGTTCTCCGTCCACTAGGATTTGTATCTTTGCCGGCTCCTTTCTGCCTTCAACGTGGTCTTGAGAGTACTCTGAGACTGACGAGAAGAGACTGAGATCACCGGACAAGCTGCGCACCTCCCACATTGGACTCTCTCTTTCAGCTTCTGGGAAACGCCCCTCGACCCGGGCTTTGGTCATCTCCTCGACGACTTTTTGGGCTCGGCCTTCGTAGGCGCTTTGCAGATAGAACATGCGAAGTGCAAGCTGTTGCCGGTCACGACTGCGGGGTCGTTGAGTCGAGGTTGGTGTAGGAAGCGGTGACAGTAGCTGGAGGATGTTACCCTCCGAATGCTCGCTGAGGAAGACGTTGCTTAGATCTAGATGTTGATGGAAAGCTAGCTCCACTGAGCCGTTGAAGGTCTCGGCAAACTTCGGATTGTCCAGATCCACGAGCAAGCTACGCGCGTTCGTCGGGGAACGTCCAGACTTTTGCAAAAGCACCAAGGAGTCCGTGAACAGAACGAAGATGCCAGAAGTCACCGACGGTCCGGATAGGTTACCGTGATAGGGTGGTGATAGTTCGACGAAGTCAACGGCAGTAATGAGCCTGCCGCGGGGGTTGAATGAAGGAGGCCATGCCGAAACCATCTTGCGCAGGCGATCGAACACCCGTATTTGCTGTGCTGCAGGGCCTTCCCTTGAGCAAATGTTGACAATCATATCCCTCGCTTTAAGGAAGGTTTTAGTAGCCGGGTGCCTAACCGGCAGCTGCTTGATGATGTTGTCAATGTATAGGTTGTACCGTGGGAGTCGCTGGACAGGTTCAATGAGCATGGATGTCAGTCGTTGCTCGCCAGTCTCATAGACTCGCTTTGAAAAGCTCGAGGCGGTATCCTTGGTGAAAACCTTGAGCAACTGCGAAAAGTCGCCGTGCGCGGCCATGTAGTCCGTGTAGCAGTCTGCGAACAGCGGAAACCATTCGACCAGGGCCTTTGCAACCGCAGCAGCCCCCGTCACGTCTGTTGGGTCCTTTTGTCCCCGTAATGGAGCAATGAAGACATCGTCTGTGGCCTTTTCGATGTCGTCGATGGCACCATTCTCCGTCTCCTCCAGAATAGCACGTAGGATATCAAGGAACTTTGTATTCACCTCAAGAATCTTGTCCAGACTAGGAGGGAACAATCCCTGCAGGGCCTGCTCGGTTGGACTGCCGCTCGACTGTGACTTCTGTTTCGCCTTCTCTCGGAACTCTACTGCCACATTGTGCACCAAGTCGTACACCTTGGCGACGTAGTTCTCCTCGGTGTCCAGCAGCTCGCACATTTCGCGCCGCAGATTTTCTTTCTGGTTCCTAGAGAAGGACTGTGTTCGGTTGAGGGCGGTGGGTTTCGATGGGGCTCGGCGGAGCTTTGAGGTGGGTAGGAAGGCTGCCTCGCCGAGCAGCTTCACGACAGGCGCATACTGGCCGTAGCGCTGCTCCAGTACGTCGTCCTCTGTCTCGTCGAAGTTGGCAGAGTCTCTGCTCTCGGCCTTTTGTATGCTTCCTGGTGGTAGCACAAGATCCATATCTATCCACGACAAGGTCTGCTCGCCCAATGCGTGGCGCACATCTACTATGACGTCTGCCACGTTCTCGACCTTGACCATCTTTGCCGCCACAATGGCCGCGTGTGACTCTGAGAAAAGCCTGGGCGCGGAGGGCAGGTGGCCCTGGGTAGCGTGTCGTTTCTCCCATGTATTCTTGATCTCTGCTGGCAGCTCCAGGAAGTATTTGTACAGGCTAAAGGCCAGGCCACGGCAGATCTCGTCGCCCTGTTCCTCGCGCGGAAGACATGTCACGGCGCTGTAGTAGGTGGCGGTGGGCGAGATGATGAGGCGGGCAAAGTTCTGGAGCCCGGCCGGGGTGAAGACGTGGGCTTGGATGCGCGAATGGGTCGCCTGTGTCGATGTAGCCGTGGGTCCGTAAAAGATGAGTATGGGCGCGTTTGACAGTAGTTCGTCCGTGGTGTAGAAGAGCGACAGGTCGTCGGCAGAGAGCGCCGCCGGCTCTGGGTTGATGACGGCCATGGTGCCAAGTGCGCGTAAACGAGTGACGAAGTTGGCTGATGGGGGAGATAGCGAGTGAGATCAGGAGAGAATGTAGGTGCGCATTGGCATGGCGCAGCTCAATGGGACGGCGGCGGCGGGTGAGAGAGGAAGTGAGTCTGCGATGTTATGAGGCCATGCGGGCGGGAAGGCGCGTCGAGTCGTCTGGTGCAGGAACGAAGTAGTAGTAAACAAGCCGTGCCTGGTGGCTAGGTCACACCGCTGCGGCCAGGCGTGGGAGGCAGGCAGAGGCGACTTCTCAACGTGCAGTCAGTGCGACAACGACAGCTGGGGACCCCGGGTGCTGGTCAGAGACGGCGAGTATTTTTGGACGTTATGGATGCCCTTGCAGCCGCTGGCAATACGATGCCTAGATAACTGCTACGATAACATTTCGCGTCCGAAGATCACCCCGCAAAACAAACATTGCCATTATTGCCAAACTCGCCCCAACACCAGCACGGCAACTAGCAACCATGGCCACACAGCAAGGCGAGGGCGGCGTGCCCTTTTCCATGGCTCACGAGATGCACCAGTTCCGCCTACTCGAGCTCCCGCCAGAGATCTGTGAGCTGTTGGACGCACCTAATCCTCCACCGTAGGTATGCTGCCGTCGCGTCTGCGCGTCCATGTTTTCTCACCACGCGCGCCTAGTCTGTCCATCAAGTCGCAACCCGCGTCCAGTGCGCCAAATGCAAAGCCTGCGTATGCCGTGCTCTGCACTCCAAGCAAGGCTTTCCAGCTGCGGCAGGTGCAGACGTCAAATTCGCTCTTCGTCACCCAGCCCGCGCTCGAGGCCCATAGCAACGAGATACCGGTCCCTGTAACACGTGCCATTGCATCGTGCAACGCGACCCTAGAGCTTCACCCCACAGACTCATCTGCTGCCGCACTGCTCAAGGAGGTACTGCCTCTGTATGACGTTGTTGCAGGCGATGTCGACGCAACAGGAAATGGCGCCAGCAAGGCTGCCGTATTCGACGACCTCCCATTGTCAGACGGACAGTGCCAAGCGGGATGGGATGAAGTGATGGCTTTCGAGCACGAGGGGAGCTCTTATCGTCCGACCGCGAATGCTTTGTCGCAGGTCTGGCGGTCCATCAACGCTGCAGCACTGGCCGAGGGCGTCAAGCTCGGTAGCCAGTTCCTGAGGAATGACATTACGCGGGCTGTCGCTGAGGACAGCCATCCGCAGAGCTTCACAGAAGCAATTCTTGCATCACTTTCAAACGAAGAACAAGATCGTACTGGGCCCTGGTGCTGCCTGGATCGCTCAAAGACAGTCGCCTTTGTTGGCAAGGTTCTGCTGGACGCAAAGCAAGGCAACGACTACCTGATCGCAGATTTTACAGATGCGTGGGAGGACACGCTACCGGAAGCATGGCGCAAGGATGCGCAGCTGAGCGCACTTGAAGGAGTTCATGAGTTTTCTACGGAAACAACGATTCGATCGAAGAATAAGGGTGCAGCAACAACCATTGCTGGCAGCGAAGCCGCCAACGCGGGGAAGACATCTGCACGTAAATGGCATGAGAAGTTTGGCAAGACGAGGAAGAAGTGAGCACTCCAAGGTTGCAAGCGTTGGTGTAGTTGGTCGCACGTGATATCTCGGATCCGGCAATTGTCGATCCCGCGTCACCTGTGGCTTGGTAAGAGTTTTTTGGTAAGCCCTGAATGGCCACCATCAGCCTTGTCTGCCTGCCTCAGTTAAAGTCGAACTATCATGAGTTCCTCATACATCTCACTGTCCAAAATCACATAGCACATGTCAGCTCTTCGATTACCCAGTACTGTCGCCCGAGCTTGGTTTCACTTTCGTGCATCCACCCGGTCTCCAGCTGTATCAACATCGACGAGGAGGCACATTTCCCAGATCACGACAACAATGGCATCCACTGCAGCACAACAACCAGGGGCGGCCTCTGCTCCTACGATGGCCGAAGACAAGCCATTCCCCAAGCTCACGCCCTCGGAGTTCCGCCAATACAACAACATGGCCGAACACATGGATTTTTTTCATAATAATTTTCGCGCGACCTGGAAAACACTCTACTCCGCCTGCGAAGCACAAAAACGTCCGAAAAATATGTCCATCCGCCAATTCCTCAGTCTGGGGCAGCAGTTTTGCCACCACTTGACCGTGCACCACACCATCGAAGAACAACACATATTCCCAGTACTCGCAAAGAAGATGCCCGCATTCAAGAAGGAGCTGGAGTTGCTGAGTCAACACAAGCAGATTCACAAGGGTCTGGACAAATTGGAGAAATATCTTGAGGAGTGTGCGGGTGGCGAGAGAGAGTTGAGGTTGAGTGAGTTGAAGGAGATTCTGGACGGGTTTGGTACGGTGCTATGGCAGCATCTTGACGACGAGGTAGAACAACTGGGCGCGGAGAATATGAGGAAGTATTGGACTCTCGAGGAGATGCGGAGGATGCCGATGTGAGAACATCTTTGGGCTGACTCGATCAATCAGTACCCACCATTTAGAGAGAGTCCAGCATCTTGACAAGTGACGAACTACAGGCCTCTCTGTATCTAAAGCCCCCATGCCAAGTGCGTTGTTGCATTTCGATCCCAGCAATACGAGGTGGCTTTGCCTTTGGTCTCGACCGTGATAGCCGCCAAAAACCTTCCCCAGAATCTCTACACCGGTGTATGACGACCCAACTGCCGCCTTTCCAAGCATAGATCACGGATTTGGGACTCCGCCGTCTCACATGACCTCAATGTCCGTGGCAGACAGAATCCTGATCGCACGCATGCGTCCTAGCTTGCGGCTATCGGCAAGTGGATGTCTTGGTCGCGAACATCTACAAAGCACCTTCTCTCTGACAAAAGACGACTTCCGGCTTTGCAAACAGGCTTTTCAACACGCAAAGTGTGCGACATGCACGTTCTGTACGTCTACGTATGTAGATTTGGTCGATTCATAACTAGAAACCAAGCTCTACTCAGCAACCTGCAGCACAACGAAAACACGCAGCATGCACGTCGAATATCGCGTGTGCCTCGTGGTAAAATATGATAATGCCACCCCTGCTACTCGGGACGCCACGGTTCGTCTTCCTGACTGAATACTGGGGTCCAGTGGATTATGGTCGGTGCATAAAAGTAGTCAGTGCCTACGTGCACACAGCATGGCGACCATGAAGCTAGTTCTAGTACCATTACAATTAACAAGTCACCAGATATGCCTTCTAACACCTTGACCGCAATACCCTCTCTCGCGACCTCAACGGCGATAGCGCCCGTCGCATCATCATCACCATGGCTCTTTCCTCCAGCACTCAACCAGACATTCGTGACTAACTTTGCGGCCAATATCACTCCTCCGGATCGAACAATAACTTTCGAGAATGGCACCACTTTCCAGTTTCCTCCAGACGTGTTCAACTTGGGTGGCGTACGGCCAGACATCATCCTAGACTCCCTAGAACATCTGACCTACAACGAACGCGTCGAAACATCACCCAACTCCCAAAATACGACATTTGGACTCGGCCATAAATCTGTCCGCTCTGGAGACACAATTGCTCTAGACTGGGAAGGCGAAGATGAGAAAGTAGTGGCAATGACTTGTCATGAATGTATTCGATACAATGGCGAGCAAAACATGTTCAAGGCGTGTGAGTCTTGTTAGTATATCCAGGACCTACTTTCCCTACCTTCTGCTAATCTGTGTAGTCACTGAAAACTTCGTCTCACCAATAGCCTTCCGCATTGGCTATCTGAGTACCGAACCATATGCTATGAGCCAGCGCTTCAGAACGACCGGATACCTCTTCACGACTATATCGCGCTTCGAGACGGAACACAAGATACCTCGGAACGTGCCTATTGAAATCCCGCGCTTACAGATTGAAGGTTCTCCCAGAAGTGCTGCTGCATGTATCTTGACACTCGACTACGACCGCTGGAGCCTGAATACACGATTCTCCATCCCTTTCGCCGTCTACTCCGAGCCTCGGCGCATTGGGGTCTCCGATCCACCGTCCGTTGTTGAGAAATGGGCTTTCAACTCTACGCATCCCGATGGCGTCTGTGTAGGTGATTGCTGGACACCGCTTAACCGAGCGCCTTCCGGTCTTTCCAGCGACGGGGGCGATGAACCCGAGAAGAAGAATAATATAGGCACAGTGGCTGCAGGTGTGGTAGGAGGTATCATCGGTCTTGTAGTTGTGCTATACCTCCTCGACAAGTGTAGGCGGATTGAGAAAATACCCTCCTATGCAGCTCAGACAGCAGCAATGCCCAGTGCCCAAGCAGCATTGCCAGTACAGGAGAGGCGCTCGGCTGAAGTAAGGAGGGCTGAGATGAGAGCGGAGATCAACAGGGCTCCTATAGCTGAGTACTACAACGAACGTCCGGCTGCAGTTGGAATTGCTCCTCCTGGCAACGAGAGACGTCTGGGCACATCACTCGACGGGAGGCGTTCAGTTGACAGTGGTCCCCGGATAGTAGACGATGGTCAACCACCGCCAACGTATGAGGAGGTAATTAATAATAGGGTATAGACTTCGTACAATTATGGGTTTTGGGTATTGTGCAACCGATGCATACCCAACCGCAGCGCGCATCCATGATCGTAGATCTACCAAACAAGCATATTGTCTATCTTCAGAGCAATTTCCTGATCTGTTGCGTAGTGACCGAAATGTGCGCCTCATCAGCTCGAAAGCATCGACAATTCCACGGCTCATTCCACAAGGATTCATTTTTGCGCAATGTAGAACTCTTCAATCACACTGCGATGCTTGCACAACTTCCCGAGCGGCTTGTACTACAGCTCTTTCAAGACCTTTGGGTCCGCTCATCTCAAGACCTCTTGCTGTTGACGTCCACTTCTCGGATGCAGTTTTAATTAATGACTCTTTGAGACAGATCTTCATTGACCTGAGCTTGGGTTCTGAACTCGGTGCCATTGTGCAATGAGATATGCGGTATGTATATGTATAAGTGTTGTAAATCGAGCGCGCGAGAGCAACAACACCATCAAAAACCTTTAGCACAGGCCTACGCAGTGAAATCTGGTCCCCAGGGCAGAAAGATGTCACGTGAGAGCATTGTATTGCCTTGGACTCGCTCGCTAACCCGCTCCAAGAACAACGAGAAACCTAATCATTATAATTGACCACCCCACTCCCATCCTTATTCGCCTTGGGTGCCCCATACTTTTGACTCAACTCGTCCTCCTGACTCTGGCTCTCTGGGTCTAGATACGGTTTCTCCGCCCTCACCGCCACACGCACCGCGTGCCTCCGATGCGGCGCAAACCCATAACTCGCCGAGTGATTCGTCACTCTATTGTCCCAAAACGCTACATCACCTTCATTCCACTGAAACCGCGCATGAATTTCTGGATTTGTAGCGACAATCTCATTCAGCAAACTAATAACATGATCGCTCTCCGTCTTCGGGACGCCAACGATCTTGGTCACAAAGCCAGGGTTGAAGAAGATGGACTTCCAGCCTGTGACGGGGTTTGTGCGGATCAAGGGATGTTCGGTGGTGATGGGTTCGCGCCGGACGGTGCGGGCGAGTGCGCGTGAGCCATGGGCTTGAAGATCGGCGGAGTGAAGCGCACTGAGCGACTCGAGGTACTTTTGCATGTAGGGCGAGAGCATGTCGTAGGCGGCGTATTGGGAAGACCACAGTGTGTCGCCGCCGCCGCCGCGGGGCGGGCCGGTTAGGACTTTGAGGGAAGTGTAAGAGGGGGGTTGGACTTCGTATGTGACCTGAGTCAGATTAGCAGATGACATTAGGGGTTCTAGATAGGGTACAATATACGTCTGAATGCCAGAGAAACGTCGGCGTGAAGAGTGCTCTCAAGTCTGGGCTATTCTCGCCTGCAAAGATCACGTGTACATCTTCCAATCCCTCGCGCTTTGGTACGCATGTTGTAGCATGCTTGTGTAGCTCGCCAAAATACTGGCCGAGCTCTCTCTGCTCATCGATGCCAAAGTTTTTCTGGTTGCGGAAGAATACGACGCCTCGCGTGGCAATTAGTCGTGCAAGATCGTTCTTCTGTGGATTGGTGAGGTTGGCTAGATCCACACCGTGGACCTCTGTTCCAATCTTGGGGTTGTAGTCGACCACATCTGTAGCATCGGCAAGAAGGTTCTTGAACGAGGGATCGCCAAGCTGGCCCTTGTCGACGTAGGGTACCTCAGTGTAGGCTGGCCAGGTGATGTCTGGGTAGCGCGGTCGTAGATCCTCATACTCGTATGAGTCGTCGTGCTGCTTGACTACAGTGCGCCCGGCCACGTAATTGATGGCATTGTTGCTTGCTTTTGCGTGCTTTGACGTGGAGTGTGAGTTAGCGCTGGGCTGAAACTGGGGTTCGATGAGACCTGGTGCCATGGCGAGAAAAGAGTGTATAATGATGGCCAAGGGTATGCCGGTGCCTGCTTATGACGAATAGAATCCGTACTGTTGTAAGACTATAATCGAATCCAGTCTTGCGAGTTGACGTGGATTTACAGAACGGGTCGCACAATTGAGTACTTATACGCTCCAGGGGGAAGAAAGAGGGCAAGATGATTCATGTCACTATGAGTGCGTCCAATACACGCTTACCAGGCTGGAGAGATTGCGCCATCGCACACAATCGTATACTCCAGCCAGAACAGTGCGACCCGCTTCTCCACATGTTACAGCCGTCCCAAATCGAGACTCCGAAAACCTCGCTGTTGATCAAGACATGTGTATATCATGTGAGCAAGTGCGTCAAACAGTCGGTGTTGTTCCTTCAGCTCTAATCCACCGTGTTATTGCACGTTAGCTTTCGTACCTTTATCAAAGCCCTGTGCCATGCCCTTGTATGAGAGCCTAGCACGGTGGAAACTCCTCGACATAATCAGGAACAAGATCCCGACGTATCAATCTTGTCGCTTGTGCAGGGTTCATCAAATGAATCAGAGGTCGGTGAGCTGTGTTGTGATAACCTAGTGTAGTGTAGTGTAGAATGGTGCAAAATGGTGTGATCGATTGCTGGTTGCCTCAAAACATTGCTTCCCCTGACTCAGCACCTCTTACGATGACGCGTGTTACAAGTTTGGTGTCCCTCGGGCCTGTGAAACCAACAAAACGAGGACAGAAAATTCTCGAGTGCCTGTACAAGATAGAGGGATTTTCCATTGCGACAACAGAAAACGTTGCCGTGGAGCACATCGACTGAAAGCAGAGGCGGTGAAAACGAGATTGAGGGAAAATTTGGGAGGGCCGGCAGTGTCCTGGAAGAGTGTGTTGGATCAGAACACCCAATGCGGTTCTCGCCTCTGTACATGCTGCCGATAACTCCTTGTAGACGTAGTGCTCACTCTTCGACTACGGTTTTCATAGTGCGTAGGCGCTGAGGTAGAGTTATGCCAGTAATAGAGCGATACCGCACCAGCGCTCGTGGTGTCGACACTGCGTCGCCACGCTGCCCAACACCTGCCTTTGCAGCTCAGACGAGGACGCATGCACCTGCGAATAGCATCCATCTCTTGCCCGACACTCCTTCTCGTCGTAGTTGCTGCAGCAGATTCATCGTCTCCATGACAGTCTTGTAGGACTACGACAACACCCAATGCTGCCTCCTGTGGCGATTCCTCTTGCACGACTTCACTCGCTCCCAGCAGGCTTCACCAGACTTGTAAGGGTGGGTATCGGGATCCCATTGAGCATGGTCCAAGTGATCAGGGGAACATTGCTCACGGCAGCGGAATCTCCAGTCGCCGATGCAGCGCCGCCTGTAGAGTCGGCTGCAGTTCTGTTGCGGCTGTTGACTATGCCGTTGGACTCAAGCAGCGGCGTAATACGTGGGTGCGTGCCTCGATGTATTCGGTGCACTTCGTAAGTGGCTCCCATGAGCAGGAGTGTGGAGGCGACGGGCAGCTTGGTGACGCTGTGGTATATCCTCGTGGTGACCATGGCGGTGATGTGTGTGTGTCGCTGATCATGTCCTGAGCGAGATGTCGCCTTCGAGGGCACTAGGGTGAGGGTGAGGCTGCGGCTGCGGTGAACGCGGAGCTTCGTTGGCCAGCAAGGTCCGAGGCACGTGGCTTAGCGCGCAGGCGCCAGCGGGCATACATCAACTTTCTCGAACCTCTGGTTGCGTGCGACAACATCGGAACGCCTTCACCGCCGCCCACAGAGGGACCCCCGCCGCCATGGACGATCTGGAGAACCTCGAGTTCCTGTCGCTCGTTTCCAAAGTCACGTCCGAAATCCAGAACCATCTTGGCGTCTCCGAGAAGACGCTCGCCGAGTTCGTCATCGACCAACATGCGAGCTGCGCAGGCGTCGCCGACTTCAAGGCGCAGCTCGAGGCCATGGGTGCCGAGTTCCCGCAGAGCCTGGTCGAGAGCATTGACCGCCTGGTGTTGACGCTGCACCCGAAATACAAGAAGGGCGCGAACAGCAAACAGGCACACGCCGAGAATGGCCACGGCCACGGCCACGATGCCGCGCAGAAGACGCGCGTGTTCAAGGGCCTGGCGATACCGGACAAGGACGTCGCCTACGAGGCTGACGTGGCCGACGACGACGCTCAGTCCGCTGCGCCGCAGGCCGATGCGCTGGACGACACCTTTGCGATGCTCGAGGGCCTGGCCGGGAAGGGGGGCCAGGGGAAGCCCAAGGAGCGGTCGCGCAAGAGGAGCATGAGCCCATACGATAGCGACGACGATGCAGCTCGGGGCAAGAGACACAGGCGCAAAGGCAGGTCGCCGTCGCCGTCGCAGCACGATGACCTGGTCTTCCAGGACGAATTCGGGCGCACACGCACCGTCAAGCGGCACGACAAGACACGCAGCCGGAAAAAGTACCGAGACGAAGACCTGGACGAGTTCAGACGGCCGCCTACGCCCGAGCTCGACGACGAGCCCGTGCTGTACAAAGTCTATGACGGCAAAGTCACGGGCGTCAAGGACTTTGGCTGCTTCGTCCACCTCCAGGGCGTCAAAGGCAAGGTCGACGGTCTGGTGCATGTCACACAAATGCTCGAAGGCGCGCGAGTCAACCACCCATCCGACATCGTCTCGAGATGGCAGGAGGTCAAGGTCAAGGTCACCAAAATGGACAACGGACGCATATCGCTGTCCATGAAGGAAGTGGACCAGAAGACGGGCCGAGACCTCGCTCCGGGCAAGCGGATTGCATCTGGCGCTCCAAATTTTGCATCAGGTGCAAACTCGCAAAGTGTTGGAGGCATACCTGGGCTCGACTCATCGGTGCCGGTCGTGGAAGAGGGCTACAACGGCCGCAAGAATGGCATGCGGAAGCGGATGACCTCACCTGAGAGATGGGAGATCAAGCAGCTCATCGCATCCGGCGTCATACCAAAGTCCGACTACCCTGAGATAGACGAGGACTTCAATGCCCACATCAACGGCGATGGTGGCTTCGAGGAGGAGGAGGACGTGGACATCGAAGTTCGCGAAGAGGAGCCTCCCTTCCTGGCTGGACAGACGAAGCAGTCCCTGGAACTCTCACCGATCCGAATTGTGAAGGCCCCAGACGGCTCGCTCAATCGGGCCGCCATGGCAGGGGACACTCTTGCACGTGAGCGTCGTGACCTTAGGCAACAGGAGGCCCAAGAGAAGGCGGCCAAGGAGGCAGCCAACGTTGACCTCAGCAGTCAATGGAACGACCCGATGGCCCAGCAGCGACAATTCGCAAGCGACATTCGCAACACCCGAACTAACGCGCCAAGCGAAGCACAACCAGAGTGGAAGAAGATCTCGACCGGCAGCCGAGAAGTCTCCATGGGTAAACGAACAGATCTGAGCATGAAAGAGCAGCGCGAGACCCTTCCCGTCTACAAGTTCCGGAACCAACTCCTGAAGGCTGTGTCTGAACATCAGATCTTGATTGTCGTCGGGGACACAGGCTCTGGAAAGACTACGCAGATGACGCAGTACCTGGCAGAAGCTGGATTTGCCAACGAGCTGATGATTGGATGTACGCAGCCCAGGCGTGTGGCAGCAATGAGTGTTGCAAAGCGTGTTGCTGAGGAAGTTGGCTGCAAGCTCGGAAATGAAGTCGGCTACACCATTCGATTCGAGGACAATACTTCACCAGATACAAAGATCAAGTACATGACTGATGGTATCCTTCAGCGAGAAATACTCTTGGATCCAATGTTGCACAAGTACAGCTGCATCATGCTGGACGAGGCTCACGAGCGTACCATCGCCACCGACGTCTTATTTGGCTTGCTCAAGAAGACACTCAAACGGAGGCCGGACATGAAACTCATCGTCACGAGTGCTACACTGGACGCAGACAAGTTCTCAGAGTACTTTGAAAAGTGTCCCATCTTCTCGATCCCTGGTCGCACATTTCCAGTCGAGGTCATGTACAGCCGAGAGCCAGAGTCAGACTATCTGGACGCTGCGCTGGTCACGGTTATGCAGATTCATCTGACAGAGCCAGCTGGAGATATCCTGCTGTTCTTGACGGGCAAGGAAGAGATTGACTCGTCTTGCGAGGTACTGTCCGAGCGGATGAAAGCCCTCGGTCCAAATGTGCCTGAGCTGACGATTCTGCCTATCTACGGAGCACTGCCGTCAGAGGTCGCATCCCGTATCTTTGAGCCAGGGCCTCCAGGAAGCCGAAAAGTTGTCATCGCCACCAATATCGCCGAAACTTCTCTCACGATTGACGGTATCTACTATGTCGTAGATCCAGGCTTCGTCAAGCAGTCGTCCTACGATGGCAAGCTTGGTATGGATCGACTACAAATCACACCCATTTCACAAGCTCAAGCCCGCCAGCGATCTGGACGAGCAGGTCGTACAGGCCCAGGAAAGTGCTTCCGCCTTTACACTGAAGCCGCATTCCAGAATGAGATGCTGCCTACTACCATTCCCGAGATTCAGCGCCAAAACCTATCCAACACGATTCTCATGCTCAAAGCCATGGGCATCAACGACCTCCTGCATTTCGACTTTATGGATCCACCACCTCCAAACACCATGTTAGTCGCCCTGGAAGAACTCTACCAACTAGGCTCCCTCGACGACGAAGGCCTCCTTACTCGCCTGGGCCGCCAAATGGCCGACTTCCCCATGGACCCGACACTCTCCAAAGCGCTCATCAAATCCGTCGACCTCGACTGCTCCGACGAAGTTCTCACAATCGTCGCCATGATCAGCGCCACGCAATCCGTGTTCCATCGCCCACGCGACAAGCAACAACAAGCAGATCAGAAGAAGCAGAAATTCAACGACCCGTCTGGCGACCACATCACACTACTAAACGTGTACAATGGCTGGAAGGCAGGCGGGTTCAGCGTGCCGTGGTGTCACGAGAACTTTGTCATGCCAAGGAACATGCAGAGGGTGAAGGACGTGCGCACGCAGTTGTTGCAGATTATGGCGAGGCATAAACATACGGTTACGTCGTGTGGGCGCAATACGATCAAAGTGAGACAGGCGCTTTGCTCGGGCTTCTTTCGTAATTCGGCGCGTAAGGACCCATCTGAAGGGTACAAGACGCTCGTTGAGGGCACGCCTGTGTACTTGCACCCATCGTCCTCGCTGTTTGGCAAGCCCGCTGAACATGTCATCTACCACTCGCTCGTCGAGACCACCAAGGAGTACATGCACGTGTGCAGCGCGATCGAGCCCAAGTGGCTAGTCGAGGCGGCGCCGACATTCTTCCAGGTTGCGGCGACGGACCGTCTGAGTAAGAGGAAAAAGGCGGAACGAATCCAGCCGCTGCATAACAAATTTGCGGGCGAGGATGATTGGCGGTTGTCGAGTCAGAGGAAGGCTGGGCGGGGTGGAGGTGGGACGTGGGGTTAGAGCGTGGTAGTATTTCGGTGGTGAAATTGGTAGGAATTTGATTAGCGATGTATTCCGACACATTGGCAAGGAAATGTTCGTCCCCGTCTATAGTTTGATGTTCTGCATGAGGACGGGTACAATGCACTAAAAATAATGGGAGGACACAATAATCGCTCCCCATACTGCCATTCGATTCAACGATGCACCCGAACGCCCATCGAGCACATGTCGGCGGCCCTACGAGCACCCAAGCAGGCAAGAAATCTTTTGAGCCTTTTCCATTCCCATTCTACGAGAACCTGCCACGGCCTCCACGCCGATTCCCAATAACAATGCCGAGCACCGAGCAGAGAAGAACAACTATGAAGATGAGTTTGACAAAGCGCCAAATCCAATCTCGCGCGGTAAGGGGAGCACTTGACCAAAGTCAGATTCGTGAATGTGCGGACGGGCATTATAGTGTGCGAGAAGTCGGAGCGCTGGGCGTGGACGAACGTGATTATGGAGATGATGGGCTTTTTATTGCTCCTTTTCGTACCCTTCTGGCTTGGTCAAGCCGTTCATTTCGTAGTAGCGTGCTGTGCCTGTGAAGTGTGTTAGCGGAAGGATGTCTAGAGCGGGGTGTTGGGGCGTACAGCTGTATCCGTTCCAGTCAAAGTTGTCCTTGGGGTTACAAGAACACTTATGCTCGAGACGGTAGTCCTCGCCTGTGGGACAGTGGGTGAAGGGTACATGGTAGTACGCGATGTCGTTGAAGAAGTGAATCTCGTCCTTCTGCAGCATCAGGCCTGCGGCGATGGAATGTACAGGCGCGTCGCCCCAGCGCTCGTAGAAGAAGCCACCCGCATGGTCGAGCGACGTAAAGAAGTCGATGTAGGCGTCGGATCGAAGCCAGTTCAGGTTGCCAATCTCGAAATTGGACCAGAAATGACAGTGGTTGTACGTCTCGCCGCCGTCGTCGCTGAGAAACTTCATGGCGTTGTCCTTGACGATGTGCTGCGGGTAGTGCTTGGTGAAGTTCTTGGTGGCGTCCCAGAGGGTGGGAATGGTCTCGACGTATTCGTACAGGCTGAGGGTGAAGCTGTACTTCTTCTTCTTCTCGGCCATGAACTTGAAGGTGTCGTAGTTGATGTCGCAGTAGAGCTCGACGCTGGGCTCGACGCGCCAGTACCACTCGTAGTTGAGCATCAATGGGTGGCGGAAGAAGAAGCCGGACTCGTAGCGGCACATATGCCTGTAGCTGACCGAGTCGCCGTAGATGATCTTCTTCTCCTTCATCTCCTCGCGCACCTTTGCGGCCTTGTCCTGGTCGATCCACTCCGGGAACGACCAGTGCTCCTTTGGGATCTTGCCGTAGTGCGTCTTGCCGGAGCAGAGGGCGGTTGTGACCTTTTTGAACTCATCGTCGAAGTCGTCGTCGTTGAGGAAGACCCAGTCGTAGTTGAACTTGCGGTTGAAGCGGTCCTCGACTTGGCGGATGGACTTGGCAATCTCCCACACGTCCGAGTTGCGGGCGAGCGTCACAAAGGTGGCATTCATGCGGTCGCCGGGGATGGTGGCGGGCGGCAGCAGCGTCTTGTCGTTTGGAGAGGTCCCTGCGAGGGCGGCATTGGCATTGGGGGCGGTGGTGGCGGTGTCGGATGAGCCGTAGCTCGGCCAGCTTCCGGTTGGCACCGAGGAGGAGCTGATGAAGTAGAAGACTACCAATGCCTGTGGGGGTCAGCAGGTCGGCGGTCGCTGGTGGAGCCACTGCGAAGCGCGTACAAAGAGTGCAAAGACAATGTAGCGCAGGTAGCGCTGGGAGCCGGCCATAGTATCGGGCTGTCCGGGCTGCTGCGCAGGCCGCTGCTGTCTCTCGCTCTTCTCGGATTGGCCCTCCACCTTGCCGGTGTGTGCAGGAGGTCTGGGGGTGAGGGAGTCGCTGGGTTTCGCTGTGTGCCTGCCTTCACGGCCTGTTGTCAAGGGGTGAAGTGATGGAAATGAGCGGACAGAAGACGCCACTCGTGCGCATCAGAAACAGTAACAGAAACGGCAGGACGTGAGGTCGCGGTGAAGGAGGCGCGAGACAACAGATTGGGGGGGGGAAGGAGGTGTGGTGTGGTGTTCGTGTTCGTGGTACGCGCACGCCTCGACGCCTCTCCTCTGGAATAATGTGGCTGCAGCCCAGAGGTTATGCCAGGGCGGAGCATTTGCCGCTCGATTCGGCCACCACCACCACCACTCACTGCGACGACATACCTTGGTCGCGCTGCCTTGCATTTCTGTATTGCTACAAGATTACGTGTGGCACCATTCTCTCTCACTGCGTCTGATGCGCACGCCGCGCTGCGATATCGCCTTTACCGTCGCTCATCGACGTCACAATCCTGAGCTTGAGCTTCGTCCCTGACACTCTCCCACACTCTCTTCGACACCGACCACCACCACACCTGCACCCCCAAAACCCACCACCCACCATGTCCTTCTTCGGCTTCAACACCAATCTCCCCCAGGACCGCGGCCACTCCGCCAACGCGCCCGGCTTCGGCCAGCACGACGCCTTTGCTGGGCTCGCCAGTGGAGGGGCCGCCGACGACGACGCCATCGACTTCGAGGAGACGTACGACGGCCTCGGCAACCAGCTCGATGACGGCGACGATGCCCTCAACGACGACACCTTTGGCGGGCCGCCCATTGAGCGCACCGTGGACAAGCACTTTGACTTTGCGGGGCAGACGTCCAAGGTGAGGAACGTCCTGCAGGAGGAGCAGATGCTGTACCAGGCGCGCCAGGGTATTCCCCAGCACCAGCCGCAGCAGCAGCAGCAGTACAGGCCACCGGTCCCCCAGGCGTCCAAGCCCAACCGCTCTGGCTACGAGAGCTACAAGGACCCGGAGTACATCCCCCAGTTGGAGGCGCGCGCAGACATCTGGGGCCTGAAGCCCAAGCAACAACCCGCCCAGAGCCAGCAGAGCCAGCAGAGCCAGCAGTATGAATCGACCGCCCCGGCCAGGAAGCTGATGAGCTTGGACGAGGTCGAGGCTATGATGCGTGCTCAGAGCGCCGGAAACGAGCCCCGCGGCGCCCCTCCTGTGCAGCAACCGCAGTATCCAGGTCCTCCGCATGGCCTTCCCCACGGCCACCCCCAGCAGCACTTCCAACATGGCCAACCACCGTTTCCGGGCATGCATGGTGGCCCTCAAGGACCTCCCGGTCTCCAGGGCCAGTACTCGCCACAGATCCTACAGAGGCCTCAACAGCATCAACAGCATCAACAACCTCAACAACAACAACAACAACAACAACAGTTCCAACAGTTCCAACAGCCCCAGCAACCCCAGCAACCTCAGACACAGCAGCAGCTTCGTGCTGAGCTTCCGGCCCAGCCAGTGCACTCCCACGCGCCTCAGCAACCGACCATCTTGCAGCGCCAACGACCGCAAGCCGACGAACTCACCGTG
>Ga0265797_10002163_pt1 | contig 33559 bp, 43 predicted proteins | sample P2T30metagenome_FD_192433 | JGI IMG/M metagenome (GOLD analysis project Ga0265797, IMG submission 192433) | Plant litter microbial communities from East Loma Ridge, Irvine, California - P2 T30 | ecosystem: Environmental > Terrestrial > Plant litter > Unclassified | place: USA: California... | reverse complement strand
CCACGTAGAGTCCATACTAAGGCGAGCACCCTTGATCATCACCATGATGGCACCGATAGCGCACACTGCACGAGTGTAAGACAATCCCAAAGATATGAATGCAAGGGCGAGGCTGCACTGGTGAATGTACGGCAGGTGGAGGGCAAACGTAAGACAGTGCCTGATAGATATTGAAGCGCATGACCGCCTTAGTCGCACATGCAATCCATCAGCTGGACGGCAGACGCCACCGAGGATACCACCACCAGATGCACGATGACTCGCGCCAACCTTTGCAACAGATGACGAATAATTTTTGTCCTCTGATTTTGACTCTTTCGCGATAAAGTGTATTATGTATGTTTGGCTGTGAACCTGTGATTATCGCTGGCCGCTGCCGCCTTATTGTTGCTGACCCTCCCGCCGGCCAGCGTTGGCTTGCAGGCTTGCAAGCTTGCACGTGAGTGGCTACCTTGGACTACGGGAAGGGTTCCCGCGTACCTTTAAAGGGCAAAGCCAGCCTCTCTCTTGCTTCTCCATCTCACGACCGACACTTCATGTTGTTCACAACTAATACACACTCCCCGTTACACACAAGCACCAAACGCCTTTTCCTGTTCCTAAAGGACGCCCCGGCATGGCGGAACAATGCATAGTTTGTTTGGGCGATTTGCAAGCCCAAATCGCCACCGATTCCACCGCTGCGGCCGAGCCCGATCTCCAGCTGCCAGCTGAAGCGCGCGCGCATGCTCTCGCTGCTGCTGCTGGTGACGACGGCGACAAGCAGCTGCTCGCCAAGAGCCTGTTGCGCAACACCAGACTCACCACCAAAAGGTACCGCCACCACCACCTTCTCCCAATATTCTCGCATGGCCATCCAGTGCCCTCGAGCATGTGATGCCATCTCCATTCATACACGCTGGAGGCCTGCAGTGGCTCACTCTCATTGCAACGCTGCGACTTCCACTCTTGGACGGCTTGAAGACATTCGCCCGATGAGCTTGGAAGGTGAGGTTTTCCCTCTGTCCTGCACATGCCACCGAGTCACTGGAGGCCTCCAGCCCGTGTCGCCTTGACTAGACCTCCATGCTAACTTTTGTTCCGCTTCTAGTATCGACAATGATGACGAAATCGTAGCCCATCTTCTGCCTTGCGGACACGACCTGCACAATGCCTGCCTCAAGCCTTGGGTCGAACGCGCGAACAGCTGTCCCATATGTCGCGCCATATTCAACTCCGTCGAGCTCCGCCAGGCAATCGGCGGCGCCGTCATCGACACTTATGCCGTGCAGGATAAGGTGCAAGAAGCCGAGATTGATCCATCCATGTTCATGGAAGATGAGCTGCTCTCTGTCGAAGTGTGGGATCCCTGCCTTGTCTGCCAGAGCTCCGACAACGCGCACAGCCAAATGTTCTGCGACGGCTGCGACAAGGCAGTACACATCTTCTGCGCAGGCTACGACGATGCCCCAGAGGTGTGGTACTGTGAGACTTGCTCGGTGGACACCGATGCCGACACTTCGCGCCCAGGCCTCCCTGCTGCCCTTCGCAGGCGCCCCCGACCACAGAACATCCCTGCCGACCGGCGTTTCGGCGGACGAGAGGACACTTCCTGGGCGCGCGTATGGCAGAGTGTTTCGCGCCGCCTCGATCTTGACCTCGACTTTCCATTCGACGATGAGCCTACGAGAGATACCCGGACCCCTCAGCAGCGCCGCGAATTCCAACAATGGCAACGACGCTTCGAGGTGGCAGACCGACAGGGCGTCGCAAGCCGCCTTCGCGACATCGCCAACCAATCACGCCCATCTCAAACAGCGCCCGCACCCGAATCGCAGGAAGAACTGCGTGCCTGGAACGCTTTTGATAAAGCAAGAGAAGTTCGCGCGCCCAACTCTCGCAAAAGGAAGGCCACTGCTTCACCAGTCTCACCTCAAGAGCCACAACCGGAACCCAGGAAGCTAAAAAGACCTCGCCTTCGCAGGCCTGCAGCCAATGCAGGCTCGCCACCAGCCGAATCGTCTCACACAGCTGCGCAGCGCGGTTTAGCAGAGGGAACCACATTCCTGTCTTCTTTACTCCGCGAAGTCGAGAATGGTCCCTCTTCTGCAGGATCGCCAGGGCCCTCAAGCCCACAACACTCGCCACGAAACTCGTCTCCTGCCCGATCGCCAGGCTCTTCGGGATATGCTTCGCCTCATGCATACTCGGTGACCCCACCAATGTCTCCAGTCAAACATCCGAAATCACCACACATGCCGCTCTTCTCTCCCTTCTCTCCAGCTGTGGCCTCCCAAGACCTAGAGGCCACTCCGCGCCCTCGTCCTCGTCCACGCGGAGGACGACGTGATAATCACGACAGCGGGTATGATGAGAACTACCACAGCGGTGGCGATGCTTTTTCGCCAAGCCGCAACATGTCCTACTCGGCGAAAGAAGAGATTCAACGCATGGTTAAAATTGCTTTACGTCCACGCTATCTGGACAAGACGATAAACAGAGACCAATACACAGATATCAACAGAGATATTTCCCGCAAAATGTACGACCTGGTCGGCGACGCATCTGCTTTGGCAGACCAAGGCGCTCGGGAGAGATGGCAGAAAACGGCAGCAGATGAGGTGCAGAGGGCTATCAACAGTCTGGCTGCTCGAGCTGCAACATCTGCTTGAATTTATTTTCGCACGAGGTGATTTGCAGAAAACGTTTGGGGAGAGACAGCACTGGCATCAGGTTTTCCCACAGCACCGGCGTTTCTGGAGAGAGCAGATTTTTCCGAAGCTCTGTTATGTAGATACCCCCCGATACATGAATTCTATGGATGAACGTGCAAGTCTTGTTTTAAACTACGGTACAGGATCGCTAGATACTTTACCAATAATACATTGCTATTTCGAAAAAATCCTGTCCGATCACGTCTTCTCGACGCCTACATACTTCCGTCCGATGAATGTGCATTCGATGGCCTCTTGGCTTTCTCTTTGACCTTGATCTCGGATGTCCGAATCCTTTCAATCACTCGGCCGAGCCGATATCGTTCGCGCCCTACTCGGGGTTGCAAAGCCGATGCCGGCGACATGCTGTCGTTTATTACATGTAGACTACTGTCTCCTTGTCAGCAGCAACTGACCTCACATGTAAGTACTTTGTCCTTTCCCGGCTTGTCGGGGCACATTCTTTATTCGCTTGCAGTCTTGACAATACCTTGACTTCACCATTAGCATCGAACATCGATCAAGCACAGAAAGGCACTCAATCTATTGATCTACTCACCTACATCACCTACCTTGACCTACAACCATGTCTATAACACAAAGCTCGAACAGAGGACGCGACCAGAAACACCATCACGTCGTCGTCTTAGGGTAAGCAACACCACAGCCTGCTTACACAACCTCAGTCGCCACACATCAGTAAATCCAAACCAAAGTATTCAAAGACTAACCAACCCAATCATTCCTTTCCTCAGAGCCGGAGTCACAGGCCTCACAAGCGCCCTTTTCCTCGCACAAGCAGGTTACAGAGTCACGATCATTGCCGCTCATGTTCCGGGCGATAGTAGTATCGAGTATACCTCGCCGTGGTGAGTGATTCGTTGTAAAGTCTTGTTCTATTCATCGAGCGGAGCTGTCTCTCTTCCCGCTTTGCTTCCCTTACCAATGTGAGAATTGGAATCAATGATGAGGGTTCTTCCACTTCTTTCTCGCAATGCTACAGATCTGTTTGATGGGCTCTGGTCGGTCTAATTTCTTTACAGGGCTGGGGCTCACTGGTTACCTCATGCGCGAGCCCATGAACCCGAGATCTGTGATTGGGATGTGCAGACTTATGAGTATTGGTTGGATTTGATGAAGAGGGAGAAGCAGGAGGGAAAAAAGGTGAAGGAGCAAGGAGGTGTGAGATTGCCGCTCTCGGGGTTGAAAGTAAGTGAACGATCTGCCTTCGTCTCTCTCAAATTCACCAGATCTAACACTGCCTTACTGCAGCAAATCGACTCGTATGAATTCTGGGACAACTCCCTCGATTACGACATCTGGTATGCGCCACACGTCGAAGCCTTCCGCCAGCTCTCCCCTTCGCACTTGCCAATCTCAAAGATCAATCACAGGGCCTCGCCCGGAGCGCCCGAAATCTCCCACGGAGCCTATTACAAAGCAATGAGCATCAACGTCCCCCAGTACCTCCTCTATCTTTCCGAGAAAGCAAAGAGCCACGGCGTAGAGGTCCTCAAAGCGCGTTTGGACACTACGAAAGGCTTCCCTAACGCTCTGAGGGAAGCCGAGGAACTGGTGACTGACTTACAATCCTCCAAGTCGTCAACAAAACCGTCGTGCTTCATCAACGCCACTGGCCTAGGCGCCCGAGCCCTCTGCGATGACACGGCCATCTACCCCGTCCGCGGTCAAACAGTCCTAGTCAAAGGCGAAGCCCACTCGACCATCACGCGCGCAGGCGAAGGGTACAGGGCGTACTGCATCCCGCGACCCGAATCCGGCACGACGATCCTAGGCGGAACGAAAGAGGAAGGGGTCTGGGAATCCGAACCTGACGACAATGCTACGGAGGAGATTCTGAGGCGCAATGCGTGGCAGGTTCCGGAGTTGTTGACGGGACCTGGTGGGGAGTTCGAGGTACTGAGCGTGCAGTGTGGGTTGAGGCCGGCGAGGACGGGTGGGCCTAGAGTCGAGGGTGAAGTTGTGGGTGGGATGTATAACGTGGTGCATGCTTATGGGCACGCTGGAGCTGGGTACCAGAATTCGATCGGGAGTGCGAGGAAGGTGGTTGGGTTGGTTGGGGAAGGTGTTGCGGCGGCGGCGGTAGTGCAGGGTAGGCAAGCAAAGTTGTGAGCAGTACAATGACTTGAGATGGGTAGAAGAATTCGGGTATATATGGGTGACTGCAAAGAAATGGTCTTCTGGTGGGTTAGCAGCGCGACTTTCCTCTCAAATGGAATCTTCATCCACAGCATTCCCACCCGCTTCCATATTCTGCTTCTGCTTGCTGGCAATTTGACGCAGGAGATCGCCGACGACCCTCGCGTTCTCGTCCGTTTCCTGCTGCACCTGACTCTCTCCAATGGTGTTCAGAGGGCCGAACAACCACATTTCCTGCAAGTGGCGGATGAGGGTTTGAAGGTCTTCGGAGGCTTTGATCTGTTTTGGGATATCGCTCAGCCGGGTGTTTGGGAGAATGAAGACAATGTTTTTAATGCAAAGGAAGCATATCATACATGCAAAATCATGGACTTTGTGGTGGAAGTTTTCGCAAAGGGATGTCGGATCATTAGATCGAAATCGGAAAACAGGGGTGGGACTGACCAGGTGTGCCGTCTCGACCTCCATCTGGAACTGCGTGGTGGAGGCTGTGTTACGGTCTGTTTTGTCGACCTGTAGGAAAGACGGGTTAGCTCGTTAGTCTTGCGATGTCCTTTGGCTGCTCATATGTGAGGTTTTCTAAGAGTAAAGGGACGCACCGAGGCTAATGTGGTGAGCGCTTCATAGCGCTTGAGGATGTAATCTCTGTAGTCCTCGATTTTCTCTGTTTAGCTTCGGTCAGTTTTGATATGCTTTTGATCAGTCGGCGTGCCCTCGACAATTCGAAGGCGATTCACTTACTAACAAGGCCTGGCGTGTTGCGCAGAGAAGCGGCGACTTTTGCGTCCATGTTTGCAAACTTGTTTAAGGTGTACTCATGCTGTTGGGATTTGGTGTGGAAGATAATGTACTGATCGGTCTTTGACGCTTGCCCAAGGAGATAGATGGGCAAGTTCGTGTCAAATTGATGGATGGCGCTTGCTGTTGTTGTTGTTGTTGTTGTTCTTTCACTGGATTTGTTCAAAACCCTAACCCTACCAACTCTCACTGACAGACGCGTTCCGACCGTGCGATCATTTAGGGACCTACATGTGATGCATTTATTACTTTGAACCACTTAAGTCACTGTCGACTGACGGAAATCCATGTAGAAAACCAGTATCGTTCGGAACACGGGTCTCGTGCACAACATACATGTGATTACATCGAGCCGAGGTTCACGATGCTGACTTCAAGCCGTGGATCGACCAAGGCAGACATCACCCTCTACAAATGCCGGCTCTCGTCCATCAAGCCATTGTCCACCATCTTATCGTTCATCCCGGAGAAACAGTACATCATAGAACATGGCAAAGCAAACATCCACTCTCTTCGAAGTCCCTATTGGCGACTCTGGGAAAGTGACCGTCAACGAACCAGCCCCAAAAGTGTACCTGGTCACTTTCGCAAGCCCTCCGGACAATCGCCTCACGACAGTGAGTCTTCGTCCAAGATAGACAACAAGAGCGTAAAACAAGAGGACTAATAAAGGTCCAGCCCTTCGTCAAAGCAATCCACCTAGCTCTCGACATACTCCAAACAAAGTACCCCCCAGGAGTAGTAGTCACGACCAGCGCCCTCACCAAGTTCTACAGCAACGGTCTGGATCTTGAGCATGCGACCTCAACCCCCGGCTTCTTCACAGAGACTCTATACGGTCTCTGGCACCGCCTGCTGACGTACCCGATGCCCACCGTCGCTCTTCTCAACGGACACACGTTCGCCGGCGGGCTGATGGTAGCTATGATGCACGACTATAGGATCATGAACCCGCACAGAGGCTACTTGTGTTTGAACGAGCTCGAGCTGGGAATGGGCTTGAGGCCGCCGATGTGTAGTATTTTTAGGGAGAAGGTGGGGGCGTCTACTTTTAGGAGGATGATTTTGGAGGCGGTGAGGTTCAAGGTGAGTTTGTTTATGTCGAGTGTCTTGATGTTTGTTTCGGAGGCGATCTCTGGAATTACCACGTACGACCGCTAACGAAAGAAACAGGCTCTTGACGCGCTCGAAGAAGGTCTCGTCGATTCCTTGGGAGGCTTGGAAGAGGCGCTCAAGTTTGTCGACGAGCTCAAGCTCGTGTCTAAGGCTCAGCCGGGCATGTCGGGGAAGATCGCTTACAGTGACCTGAAGAGGGAGATGTATAGGGAGACGGTTGGATACTTGGAGAATGGGAGTGAGGAAGCAGCTCGTGAGGCCGCCTTTGCTAATAAGCTAGCGAAAGAAGAGGCTTTGAGGGCGAAGAATGTCAAGGCGTCGACATGGGTGAAGGCGAAGCTTTAGGGATGTCGGTTTGTGTCCTGGGGATGCCATCGAACCGAGGGCTGGCCTTTTCCACCTGATCGCACGTACTGGCGGGATTGATCTTGCAGTCAATGTATGATACGGCGTCGTCACTTGTTTTTCTCGGAGCTGAGACCAGCGATAACCGCGGATGATGACCAAAACATAAGAGGCAAAGGGGAAGGTAATATGGCACCGAACCAAGAGCGAAGCTACAACTTCCGTGACGCGAAAGATGTACGTTATGTGCATGTATATATATGTAAGCAGGCAGCAGTATCGGAGTTGGCGGCACGACGTCTCCGAGAGGCCCTTCTTGCATGTAGTTACTTTCCGCTTCGTCATCTTGTATTCTAAATCAGTCATGAATTCAAAGTAGCGGACGTTACGCTCGTAAGCTACGCGAACGAGCAGAGAGCGAGGACGGAAGAGGCAGAAAATTTGTTTCTCTCCTCTCTTTGCCCCTCCCCTTCCGCTATAGCAGATGGCTAGTCTTACTAGATCGGCCATGATTCGGCGAGAGCGAAATGGGTCTTTTCCAACATGACAGGCCTGCCGCCTGGGTGACTTCTTGACAGCGGCATACCGCGCTTGACCGTTGCAGAGCCGCGAGGCCAGACCAGACCTTTGTCGTCGTAGGATGCCGTCTTCTCGGGGACAGAGGCGTTTCATCAGCGAAGAGTTTCATCAGGGAGTGCCCTGCCTCACCATTTCCTCAAGACGTGATCTCCGGGATCCGGCTACTTGTCATCAGCAAGGTAGTGTATGTAATTATTCGCGGCGACGTGGCCTGTGTTTCGCGGATGTGCTGCGGGTGCTCTTTCCCCTTCCTTTTCTAGATTGCTTCCAGAAACTCGGGCATGGGCTTTGGCTCCTGAGGCTTCCGTCGCAGGTTGGACGTGGCTTTGCTCGTGACGATCCAAGGGATTTTGAGAATCTCTCAGGACTGTGCTGTGCCACGCTTGTGCGCTACGTCCACGAGGACAGTGCCAAAAAGGGTCCTCAAAAAGGAGCTGAAGGCCAGTACTTTTATCGCATTACTCCTTGTGACATCAGCCTGCCGTTTTGCTCTCTTCACCACCCGCCGTCCACCAACGGCCGTTACTGGCAGATACGGAGAGGGGATGCCGCTGGCGGAGGCCATGGCAAACACGCTATCAGGCCGGCCATGAGGTTCGAAAATAGGTGGCGGGGAGGACATTTTCGAGCCGAGAAGAACATCCATTACGGTGGACTACGACTGGACTCCCCTCCCAAGGGCCCGCGGACTCAAGCCTCACCATCGTCTCTGCGCGCGCGTTCTCACTCCACGTGAGGGAAAGGGAAAGGGAAAGGACCCAAGGACCGGCCGTTCCCTGCGCCGCAATCTGTTGCAGTGCGCCGTGCGTTTCACAACGTCATGGTGAAGCTGGCGGTCGACAGTTCTTGCCCTTGGTTGGAACAAAATGATTATTGTATGATGATGCCAGCCGCAAGAGAGCTCGGGGCGTCAATGGAAGGTGGGCGGCTGTCCTTCTAGCGAGCTTCTTTAGAAGTGCTTGTGGTCGCTACCGGTAAGGGGACATGTGACATGGATCAGTAATGGACTCATGTACTGTATACGCTTGGGGATACCGGCAGACGCCCCCTCGGATACTCGTGAAAACGCTGATTTAAGCGGTGGTCATGCCCCCTTGGAACCGCCGCACAATGCATTCTAATTCCTGTTCCTGTGAGTTTGTTTGCTAGCTCCTGGCTGCCGATGACCGATCGGACCTCGCTGCCGCCCATCTCCTTCCTGCTGCATGCAAGTCTTGGTACTGTAGTCATCCTCTGAGATCGCATATATATATGTGGCAGTCCTTCCCTGGACCTGCAGCAAGCAGCAAGCAACAAGGCCTATCGGTAGCAGTCCCCACGCCGCCACGCGTATCTGTGTGAGAGTGATACCTTTCAGAAAAGCAGCCGTTGACCTACAGGCGCCGGCGGGCCTGGTGAAACATGGACTAGGGCAACATCAATTTCCCGCTTGACTCGACTTCGTCGCTGTCCACTGCGGTCCAGCAGACAGACCAATGGCGACGATGCCGCGAGTTGGATCCACCTCGTGGTCATTGCGCCGCTTGCAAGGCTGCAGGCATGGCTTTGACAATCAATCGGCCATGATGGCGGTGAACGAAATGCTGGCTGCTGTCATCCTGGCACGCAGCAGCGCAGCCACGCAGCCTCCCACTCGTGGTGGTCGCCGCACCTTGGGGAGCGGAGGGCGCAATGGGCAATCTCGCCGTTGACGTTATGTGGCGCCCGAGTATAGGTATAGATAGAAGGGCGAGAGGTGCGCACGCCGACCTTTGGGAAGATCTCTTTCTAAGTTTGTCCAGTGCATTTTCGCGCTCCTTGCTGCATCATCCTACTGCTTGTTTCCATATCTTAACACACGCTCTTTTTTCGTTTTATCCGACCGACAATATTGATCTTTTTCCCGTTCCCCTTGATTCTGCCGACTGTACGCCACCGACAGACACTTCTCTACAGCGCCGAGTTTTTCTTCTCTTACTAGAGACGTGCCGGTTTTGGGCCTCACCTCCGAGACTTTGATCCAAACGACGAATCCACTACCTTGTCAATCAAGACGACAGCAGATTACCGCTGGCCGGACCTGCTTCCGCGAACTAATAGCGGCGAAGCTGAAGGAAACTTAAGCATCTTTTTCGGGTGTCGACATAGCCAACCGACAGTCTGGTCTGGAGTGTTCTTTGACCTGCAGAGCCGCGAGAACCTTTCCAATACATCAATTGTAATTATTGACGAACCATCCGGTTGTATCCGATCGTCTAATCGGCTCATCACGCACTCGACACTTCCCCCAGGGTACCACCTTGAAACCAATTCTGATTCCTACACGAACGAGGACTGGTCCCAGTCGGCATATCGTCGTCACCTCCCGCAAGAGAGAGTCATCGACCCTGTCATTTCGACTCCGACCTCGGTGTTCCAGCGTTGCAGTTCCTTCTAGACATCAGCCTTGCAATCTTGCCAGCTGGTAGCTCTGAAGAAACAACAGCGTGCCGCAGCCTACCGATCCCGAACAGCGAATCGCCGGTGTAGCGTTGGCAATCGAAGCAATCCCCGTCTCACGATCTTTTCCAGGAGAGTTTCGCTCCCAAGATAGCAGGGACGAAACACGCTTTGGACGCTACCGCCGTTTCTGCCTAGCTCCCGCACGGACGGAGCTTCCCGATAGGGAGTCAAAACTAAAACCCAGTCGGCAGCTTCTTGGCACAGACGCAAGCCGTCCCTAAAACTGCACGGTGCACCCTGCCTGTTACGCGCAGCCATTTTTTGTTTCCTACAGCAAAACGCGTCTTGTCCAGCATACCGAAGCATCAAGACCCCGTTGCCCACCGCACAACCCTCGCATACAGAGCGTGTTTGCGTCGACGACAGGTACGTGACTGCGCGCCCACGGTGCCACTGACCCCGATCCCGCGCCACCCCCATCCACCCCATCACCTCCTTTTTCAGAGCAAAAGAGGGCATCGTCGAGTCGAGTCCTACTGCACAGCGCGCGATCCTCCGCCGCCGCCGACGCCGACGCCGCGTGCACACGCCCTCTCTCTCTGCATCTGCCTCACTCCCTCACTCCCACTACCACTCGCACTTGCCATCTCCATCCCCGACTCCATCCCCTTCCTTCCGCCGTCACACCGCTCTCTGTGCCAATCCCACCCACCCACCCACCCACCCCAGTCTCTCATTCATTTCTGCCTCCGCCGCCTGGCACCAACGCTCCTTCCAACAACACCACCACCACCACCAATTCATCACCACTGACACCATCGCCGCTGCAGCCATCTCTCATTGCATCGCATCTTCTCTGTACTTCTACTACAGAAAGCTGTGACCCTTCCACCAACGCACGACCTCCCGCCGTCGAACAGACCCTCACAGCCTCCCACTACCCGCGACCGGGTCCACGCGTACGCCGTACTCGCCTTTGCTCACTCCGCTTCTGCTTGCACGCCTCGGTGAGGTCACGCAGCAATAGCACCCGCATCGCGTCTGGTTGACCGCCCGCGCGCCCACTCGCCGTTGCGGAAACTTCTGCCCAGTCAGTAAACCTCCGTGTGCCGCGCAGTTCCACACGTTCAGAGGGCGAAGGGGATTCATAGGCCGTTACATGTCGCTGCCGTCTGTCGGCCGCCTCCTGTTCTCGCAGTCTGACAAGAGGAGGGACTCGCCGCTCGAAGAGATGGACCTCAACACCTTACTCAATACTAACAGGCACGCTATAGCTGCAGGCCACCCCAATATGCAATACGAAGTCCCTCTGCCGCTCAGCATGACCCACGACATGTCAGGCGCGCCGCACTACCCCCAGCAAAACCTCTACGTCCCCAACGGTGCCTCGCGGATAAAAACAGAGACCGGCTCCGAGCGGGGCGCCTCTCCTCACACATCCGAGCAGTCGTCGCGCTATTCGTCACAGGCGCCGCCGGGCAGCATGGCCTACCAGCAGATTGCCAGCCAGCTGACGAACAGCATGCGCTACCCATCTCCCACACAGATCCCTGGCGGCAACATGCCGCTCATCCAGCACAGCTACCACCCCAACGCTCCCTCAGATCAGGCATATTCTCAAGCTCAAATGGGGGCGGTGCAGGCACCCGTGCAACAGGATGCTGTATCGATCGATGGCGCCTCTCGTGCAAGCAACCCTCTTCCCAAGGCCTTTGCTTGTTCGACATGCTCCAAAGGCTTTGCTAGACGCAGTGATCTGGCAAGACACGGTAAGGCAGACTGCAAATGAATGCGAGACATCGAGACTGACGTGTATTTAGAACGTATCCATAGTGGTATCCGACCACACGTCTGCGACCACCCAGGCTGCGGCAAGCAATTCATTCAACGCAGTGCTCTGACAGTGCACTCCCGCGTACACACTGGTGAGAAGCCTCATATGTGTGAGCGGTGCGGAAAGGTATTTTGTGCGTATTGTCCATTTTGCAAGCTCTGCTAACGTCTCTCCAGCCTTTCAGCGACAGCAGCTCTCTAGCTCGTCACCGCAGGATCCACTCCGGCAAGCGACCCTACAAGTGCCCTTACGCCGACTGCCAGAAGACCTTCACCAGACGTACGACACTTACCAGGCATCAAAACCATCACACTGGAACCATCGAAGAGTCCGAGGCCGCCACCGCTGCGATACTGGCTTCTCGCGTGTCCATGGCCACCCAAAGATCGAGGGGCTCAGATGAAGAGGAAGGTTACTCTGAGAACGGCAAATCACCCATGCCGCAGCACCCTAGCCGCCCCTCTTCGGTCTCACCAGGCTCCGCTATGAACGGTGTACCGCAGCTGCAAAGAGGAAACTCCGACTATTACATGCAGGCGATGAACAACGGCCTGGCGGCGGTACCAGCCCACCTCCGCCCCGAGATGGCACCATCACCTCGATCTGGCTCTCCTGCGCAATACCAGATGCCAGTTAACAGTTCGGCTCAGCGCCCTCCTCTTACCTCCAACCCTTCTTCTGGATACAACCCGCCTCAAATCCTTGAGCCCTCGGCTGCGCCTCACGGCCAGCAACAGCATGGTAGCGCCACCAACAGCCCGCACATGGGTCACGCCATGGGCTGGCAGTCGCCTCATGGAGGCCTGAGCGCCAATGGCCAACAGCCGCAGTACCATTACGCAGATGCCAACAGCAACTACGGCGTCAACCCTGCTACTCAGATGTACTACGAACAGCAGCGTCCTCATAGCACTGGCCCGATGGATTACCAAAACCAGATGCGTGGTCAGGAGATGTGGGCTCAGCATCAGTCGTAGGCCGGCGATGGCGATCACCCGTCGACCAATGATGACGAAGCTGTATTCGACGCCGAAGCCGACACTTGAGCTTCGTTGAAGCGTCAAGTGTGTGCAAGCAACGGACTACACAAAGTCATCTTTCCTTCTTCAAGGCGGTGGAGTTCAAAGGGCAAAGAAAATCACCGGATATACCCCCAAAGCCTCCCATTCAGGCCGGACTGAACTGGCTGGCCGCGCGTTCGTGGCGTTCAACTTGCATCGGATTGGCTGTTTTGACACTTTTTGATTGCATGCGACCTTGGCGTTCTACTCGAACTCCACCTTGAAAACCGACTCTTTTCCTTTGTTCGATCGGATCAACACCGAAACAGGCGCCCAGGGCGGGCAGCCTACCTAATACGCACCACCGCACCACACACTGTGCACTAATACTCTCCTCACTCATTACCAACACACGCCCACCAAAGGCCGACCCGGAATCTCGCAGAGTCCGCTCAAAAAAACTACCACCACAACAACATGACTTGACCGTCACCAAGATTGCATTTCCCATCATCATCGCCGAACATCGCTCTTTCGCTTTCATTTCCCATTTGCATCAATGAGTGTATGACCGAAGGGGTGGATGTGTATTATATTTTAAAAAAAAGGAACAGAGAGGGTACCGGGAGGTATTTTGGAGGGGAATGGCCCAAGTGCTACAGGCGCTTCACGGGCTGTGTTGGGATGTAATTTTTCCGATTCCTCGCGGATGGAAAGAAAGGCAGGAAGAACGTGTGCATTTTACTACAGCTCGAGGATTGTTACTTTAATACTCATCTCTCGATCAAAACCTCCCATTCGTGTGTGCATTGAAAGCGTCGTGCATGTGATGTTTTGTCGTTGTACAGGTGCCTGTATGTTGTGTGACTGTGGTGTAGCACACTGGACCGGTTCGACTGTTCTCGATGGATAAACAAGTGACGAGTTAGGGCGACTATCAACTACCAGATACTTAGCTACAGCATGTCTTAAGCATGGATGTCTCATCACTTTCAAAGGTGTAAGCATAGACATACATAGTTCAGGGAAACATCCGCAGCACGGATCCTTTCTCATCACGCAGAAAGGTACAAAGGTACATACCTACAATCGTTTAGACTTGCTTCGGCTTCTCCGACCCTTCCCGCCTTCTCCCCACGAATGACGATCAAACAATCCCCCGCGAGCCAGCGAGTCAAAGCACAAAGTGCCGCATCACTTGCTTGCTTGCTTATGTACCTACCACATCTACGACAGTACACAGTTTCCCTCGACCCAGCGATACGCAACACTCTATTTGGCGATTTTACTTTCTACAGTACTCCCCGGGTCTAGCACAGAGTCTATCAGTGCGTCGACACCAACCAGATTCACGATATTGAAGCCGTGTCATCCGCGCGCTGCCTTCACTGCCTGCCGCCGCTGTCCGCTCTGTTTCCCAAGGCGACAAATGATCTGTGCGCGCCTACAATTGCATCGCCGTACACTCGCTGCCGATATCACGGATCAACAGTCCTACCGTAGAGTCATCCTCTGGTCAGCAGCATTGCCTTTGTGCGCCTCGGAAGCGTAACTTTGCGACCTATAAGATCAAATTGGAAACATAACCTGAAACGAAATTCCTCACACACCGCACACAAAAGCCTGTCAACCGTGTACATTTGCAAGCTGCAAATGGCGCCGGGAACGAGATCATCATCTTCCGTTGCTGGTTCGAGTACCCGCCTTGAGACTACGAGGGGTGAGAAGAGAGAGCGAGAAACAGGTCCGGCTTCGCCACCGAGCGGTTCTAAGAGATCCAAGATGGTGGAAGCCGGCGCTTCGAGGGATGATGAGGAGGAGGGCCATTCTAATAAGCCACATTTGGAGGACAGTCGGGACACGGAACATGACGCATCTCAGTCGAGGGTCGACATCATGGATGAAGTGTGTCCCATAACGGACAAGAATGAGAAGCCCTTCAGACTCATGGACCTACCGCCAGAAATTCGAATTGAGATATACAGAGCTTGCTTGACGAGACCTTTCGACGTCCTACTTTCCAGAGAACCAAAGGCGGCGGAGGCGGAGAAAGAGCGTGCTCACGCTAGGGAGAGTCGAGAACCGATTGATGAGTTGACTCCGGACTTGCTTGATCAGATCGATGATGAAGTCGAAAGGATGTCTCCACGCGATGAGACCTCCAGTCCCACTCGCCGTGTCTACAGGATGCAAAGCAGGATGCGCGCCTTGCGATCGAACTTCGCTCGCGACAGGAATGACGGCAACAACAACAACAACAACAGCAATACCACGCCTGGCGATCCTGTCACACCACAGCCAAACGCGACCAACGCCACCACTGACAACAGTAACCCTCCCGATCCCGGTCCACGCATTACCCGCGGTCGCCGCGCCACTACGATCGCCACCACTGCTGCGTTGCCGCCTCGCGCACCGCGCCCGCAAGACGTCGACCCGCTGCTCGTCAAGATCCTCTCCACCAGCAAGCTCGTCTACAAGGAAGCACGCTCGATTCTCTACGGCGAAAACAACTTCATGCTAGACCTCGACACAGCACAGCACACTCTCGCCGCACTGCACCAACGCTCTCGCGGCCAGATCAAGACGCTCCGCGTGATCATTCCCACCCACAATGAAATTCTCGAGCGCTTCGCCGAAGTGGTACGCCTCTCTCTTCGCTACTGCTGGCGCCTGAAGCGTTTTATCATCTATATGCCGTTCATCCTCCCAGGCGCTGAAGGCAGCAGCACGAGCGGTAACACAACGGTCTACGCCAACGCCTTTGACATTCTGAGATGGCTCCCGCGCCAGTGCGAGGTGGTCCTTGAAGGTAACGTGTGCGAGGAGATCCGCCGGGTGGTAGAAAAGAATTCCAACCTTGCTAAGAGCTTGGACGAAGTAAGTTACAGTTCTTACGTCCATGAAGGAACCCCGCCCAAGTCATGTACATAGCACATGGCACGATCTCAGTCAGATGCTTACTGATGCGATCGAGCAGCTCGCGTACGCCCGCCGTCAACTCATTAGCAACGACGCCCAACGCCTTCCGATCGCCAGGTAGGAACTTTGGAGTTTCATTATCACTCACACTTTTCAGCCTGTTGGAATTCATCAATGGCTTGGCTTCCTTTAGTGTCTTTTCTCTTTCTCTTTCTCCCCCTTAGCTTTGGTTCTGGTGTTGCAGCTTGCGTGGTCGCTGGAAATCGGAGATGCGAGCTTGTTGTCGCTTTGGGAATACAGGACACTTGATACTTTTGGATACCCATGCCTTTGGCATACGGTTTAAAACCCGACAAAAAAAGGACTCACTCGGGTGGCACATCCGCCAATACCCAAGCTGAGAGTCTACGATCGACTGAGTGGCGCTGGAGAAGGATTTCTAGAGTTGGCTAGATTACGGTGGCAGTCGCGCTCTGCTGGAGCGAAACAACAAAGGGTCGCAATTGGCGGCAATAGAACGAGACAGACCACAGCCAGCATTGGAGGTGTGCTCTTGGTGACAGAAAAGTTATGGCTTCTTGTATGATTGCTGGTTGGTTTGTTGCTTTGTTTAGCCGTGTGCGGCAGGTGCACCGCAGATGTGACAAGTCCCGAGTGGTGAAATGACACCGAGTACCGGCGTGCATAGACGATTACAATGTATCTGAAAAGGAAGATCAGCAGCATGATGATATGCAATACAGTAAACGAGCGAGCGAAGCTATCGTCTGCCGCAGAGATGTGCCGTACCTGCATGCATTCTTAAAATTGGGCAAATTGATTAGAGTTTGTCAGGCTCACATCACGTCAGCCAGCGCCTCGGCAAGCGTTTCCCCCCACTTTGATGGACTGGCGAGCTCTTTCGGAGGGAAGTGGGACATTTGATCCCAGTCATCATACAATCTTGGAATTCGTGATTCGTCCATCTCACTGTGTTTTATTACCTATCTCTCTGGCCTCTTGAAGGAATGCATTAACATTGATACACCCTTCAAACTTCACTTCATTTGCATACGATCCTCTCGCCGGGTCAAATCAACAAACCTGGATCATCTGACCTGCCCTTGACCCCATCTCTCAAACCTTCGATTCACGGTACCCTTGGCCCGGCTCTACTGCTGCTATACCTCTACCTCCACCTGTAGAGCTACCTAGCTGCTGTACCTATACAGAGAGGAGCTCGGGAATCTATTCGACTTGCTTTGATTTGCTTGCTGGCATTGGTCTTCCTACTTGCGATCCGGCATTGGTTTGGAAAGACTCGCTGCTTACAGTTATTCTGCGGATATCGACACACAAACACGGAGGACAATCTCTATCCAAAGATTGTGCCAGGAACTCTATACTGTAACAATGGCGCCCTCCCAGCAACATCAGCAACCAAATGGCACTTCAACATCCAAGAAGCCCGCCTTCAACACCATCCCCGAAGCAATCGAAGCCTTCGGTACGTCTGCCCATCTCTCCCACCCGCAAGCCTAAGAAAAAACTAACGCTTACCCTCCTCCAACAGCCCGCGGCGACCCCCTCGTCGTCCTCGACTCTGAATCCCGCGAAAACGAAGGCGACCTCATCATCGCCGCCCGCTCCCTCACCCCCGCCAAAGCCGCCTTCCTGATCCGCCACACCTCCGGCTACCTGTGCGCGCCCCTGCTGCCCTGCCGCGCAGCAGCCCTCGAGCTCCCGCAGATGGTAGTCGAGAACGAAGACCCGAAAGGAACAGCCTACACCATAACCGTAGACGCCGCGAGCGACGACGTCACGACGGGCATATCGGCGCACGACCGCGCGCTGACGTGCCGCTGGCTAGCGGAGGGCGGAGAGGGAGGGAAGCCGGCAAAAGGAAAAGCGGATTTCAGGAGGCCGGGTCATGTGGTGCCGCTACAGGCGAGGGTTGGAGGTGTTAGGGAACGGGCGGGGCATACGGAGGCCGCGGTGGATTTCTGTAGGTTGATTGGGTGTGCGGAGATGGAGGCCGTGGGAGTTATTGCTGAGCTTGTGGAGGATGGGGAGGTGGTTGAGGGCAAGGGGGAGTTGGGAGGGGAGATTGGCATGTTGGGACGGGATGGGTGTTTGGCGTTTGCGAAGCGGTGGGGGCTCGTTTGTGTCACTGTTGAGAAGTTGATTGAGTACTTGGAGGAGAGGGATGGGGAAAAGAAGGGAGGCGCTTGATGATGATGGTGCTTGCTGGTGATTTCCCTATTGCAGTTGGACCTCGATTGTGCATATATGAACAAAGTCTCTACTTTCCAACTTTTCTGCTGTTGGCTTGGAGTTGAATTGTCACTTACACAAGTGGTGCTCTGGCAAATGTGCTCGTTCTACATTGCTGATCAGACACTCTCGACATTGGCATGGGAGACTAGGCTGGTCATCATTCGCGTTTCACGTTTGAGACGGATGGTGTGAGAGGATCTCATTGCACTGTTTTCGACTGAACCGAACCGAACCTCCAGTGCGATCTTTTGCAATCGACCGACATGGTTGGATACGGTATGTAACGACACCACAAACTAGCTGACAACTCCGTGCACAATCGACTGAATTTTGAGACAGCTGATCGATCAATTAATCAGCCCTCAAGCAATCGACCACTCAACGAGCTGACCAAAGAGGCATTTGCTCTGCTCTTAGCAACGTCAGACGACAGTCTTCTCCCTCCTTTTTCTGGCCGTCGTTGGACCTTCCAGATTGCCCTTGCAAACCATTAAACCATCAAATTACCTAGTGAACCAACCCCAACCAGGGAATTTCTTGCTAACAGTAATGCCATGAAACGCCGTTTCTGCTCTCCGTTAGCAATTCAAGTGACCCTTCCCCAATTCCTCCCAACCCATCCAGTGTGCTCCGAGTTGAATGTCGCGGCGCAAGGAACCAGCAACCAGTAGAATGATCGAAGAATACGGCCATGCAACCCGTCGATTGGCTGACTCGAGCTTCCCAGCTGCAAGATCAGGTGAAGACATCGTCGTCATCATACACGATATCTTCTTCTTGCTCTTCGCCAGCCATGAGTGCTTCATCGTCATTCCCGACATCTCCCCCGCCCTCAATTGCAGGCGGAGCCGCATGCAGACGGTCCTGAGCTCTCTCGTGCATGACTGCTCGGAGCTTGAGACCGTCAAGCTCACGAGTGATAGCGTCGGCAGGAGTGAGCATTCCTTTCTTCAAGGCATTGCTCTGCATTTTTGCGTATGCCTCAGGGCCCTTCAAGCGAGCATTGAAATCACCGCAGCTCCATTGTAAACCGCTGAGGAAGCTGCGTTGTTGTGAATGTTAGTGACGACGGTCTTACGAGGCCAATGGGGGGTAGAGGCAATCTGACTTACGCATGCTTGAGCTTCACCTGCTCGTTGATCTTCACATACTTCTCACTCCTCTGGCAAAAGACCTGGACGAAAGCATCGACTTTCTCTTGCGATTGACCGTTAGCTTGTAGGCGCCAGCCTTGTGCGACTTCGGCGACAGCAGTGATCAAATGGTCCAGCGAGGATCCGTGGTTGAGACCTAGGAACAGTACAATCTCCGCGATGGCCTCGGCCACGCGTGAGGAGATGGCGATGTTGTCGCGTTTAAGGCACTTGGCTGAGTGTGCAGATTTGGCTTTCAGCGTTTCCAGACGCAGGACTGCCTTGAGTGCGTCGGTACTATCAGCAAAGGCGATGAGCTCGGAGAGACTGAAGGTATTGATCACTGCTTCCGCGGGTATGCGGTCCCAGATGAGACTGAGCTCCTGTTAGCATAGGTTACACATATGGATTCATGGTGTGGTGACTGACTGCTCGTGTGATCCCTGGTATTGAAACCCGCCTCTGGTGAAAGGCCTTTTCTTCTTGTACTCTTTGAAGAACGGTGGGACGTAAAACATTGAGCGTTCATCGAGGAGCTGAGAAGTGTCGATGACACTGATATGTCCCATTGCTTCGCCTTTCTTTAGCATCTTAGAGATGACCCAAATCAGGCTAAGATTGCTGCATTAGCGTGTGAAGATTGATGTTTACGGATTAACTCACAAGTTTGATGCCGAGATGAATGGGCTCGGTGACCCCGTCTGGTCACTTCCTGCGTTGTTCAGGTGACGTCCAATGTCGTCTGGGACCATTGAATCTGTAGTAGGCGGGCGACCCGTAGGAAGGATTGCCCCACGATACCTTCCGCAAACGAAGCCGTTAGGGGAGTTGCTGTTATTCGCGTCAGCAAAGTTTCCGGCTGAGGATGACATTACTAAACACTTACTGGCCATGGCTCTTGTCATCCCAGTAGCGAAACACCAAAGACGGGCCTGTTTCAGGGTGGGCGGCGGCTTCGCCGATGACTTGCAAGTCTTGTTGAGCTTCGACCCATTCTTGTTCGAACAACATGAGAGTTGAGCCGTTCGGTCGAGGAAAAGGGTGAGTGGCGCCTGGGCGACCGCCGTTCCGATGCTTTGTCTTTGGAGACCTGACGACACTCTTCGACGCGCTGCTCTTCGACGCGCTGCTCTTCGATGCGCTGCTGTTCGGCGTCGTCACTATGGTTTGTGGGTATGTCGCTGGAAGCACCACAGTGGGAGAGTGTATACTTCTCGCCCTCTTGGGCACAGGCTCGTATGTCACATCTTCCTCGTCCTCGTCGACCACGAAGGGATCATCTGGGATGGTGGCTGATCGCTTGCGAGTGCTCGGCCCAGGCGTAGCCAGTTGGGTCTCACGGAACCGCATGGGCTTAACCGCTGGACGCTTTCCAGTGCTCGTACTGGCCGAAGAAGTTGTATTTCCGCTGCGTTGCGGAGGAGTGATTGGTGGCGTAGCAGGACCAGCCGAGACCTGAGTGGTATCGCCACCCATCAGGAGCTGATCGATCCTGCGTACCAACTGCTCTCGTAAAACAGTGTCTTGCTTGGGCACAGCACATACCGGGCCCCAAGTCTTGGCCCATGTGGATTTGTGAGTATAATCGCTCTCTTTATACTGGCAATCCAGTACCTTTGCTGCGAGGCGGCCACCAGGAACACGACAGGCCGCTAGGTGGTCTTTGAAGATCTCATTGAACGCGCGCTCGCGCTCGCTAGGTGATGGGGTTTGCGGATGGTGGAAAAGTATGTCCAAGCAGACACGTTGCTCGTGAACCCACTTGTTCCTTCCGTTGCCTGGGGAGCCCTTTTTGGTAGGAAGTTGTGGCGATGTCATTGCGACTGACAATTGAGCTGGCAAAGGTAGAGGGGTAGAAAAGTAGGGCGAGGTATGGTTGGTAGCAGCAGTGAGGTGGGAGATGTACGAGAGAGTAAGGGCTGAAAGGGTCTTAACGAAGAAGTGAAGCGAGGAAGAGGCCCACAAGTGAGCGAGTGAAACTGGAACTCGTAGAGTGATGTGAGGTTGCGAGGTAGGTGCGAGGTGGGGGAACGGGAAGTCAAAACACACAGGCCTCCAACCACGACAATGATGTTTGCGTGATGTGCAAGAGGGCATGTCAGTCTAGAGAAATCAATCAATCCAATGTCTGAAGATCTAATCCGGATGAGCAACTTGTTTCATCCCCCGTGGTACGTCTGAATCGCATGTGATTCGTCCGACTCCCTTTATGACCATTCCATTCGCTCAGAAGCAATATGCACAATTAGAAATTGTTCTTAGCGAAGTTAACACACAAATTAGCACGTCTCCACGCTCCAACTACCGACTCTCTTCAGGTCGGCATCGCCATTTGCAAAGTCCCAGCCAACGATGATTCTGTTCTGACTGCAACAGACGATTCTGCGAGCGTCGAACTGCAGCTTGAACACCCTGTTGCTGCTTTCTCGGTGGTTGGCGGGAGTGTGGTGAGCCTGGTGATGGGCGTGCGCATGTGCTTGCGCGTGTGCAATGCCGTGGGCCTGGGCGTGGACTTGGGCGGGTTGCAGCGCCGGTGGATGCGCAGTGGGAGGTGGTGGTTGATGTGGCTGGGCAGTGGAAGCCTGCGCCTGTGCCTGTGCTTCCGAGGCGGATTGCGATGGTGATGCCTGTAAACTCCTCTGCGCATTTGCGGACTGTAGCGAGAGGAGGTCTCCTTGGAGCTGCTGGCTTTGCTGGAGTGCAGTGTTTGACTGCACTATACCGTTGGCGTGAGCCAGAACACCGCTTTGGATTTGATGCTGCGGACCAATGTTCTGCAGAGTGATGTGTTGGTTGCCGGGAGGAAGACCTGCAGTTGGAGCGGTAGGATCACGGCGATGCCTAGTAGGCCGACTGTTCCTAAGCAGCGCGTCCTGGTGCAAACGGTGTCTGTGTACCCACTTGCCATCCTTGTCTTTCTTCCAAATGATGATAGTCTCATCGTACGAACCAGATACGATCTTTGCCCACCTGCTGCCACCGCCGCCAGGAGGGATCTTAGCCCCGGTGGAGAGCATGTGTTCTGGCCTGCTGGACCCGGCATTGCGAACTGCCTGTCGCGAAACGGCAGCTGGTTGCATACCGTCATCGAGAGCGTTGTAGAAGTCTTGGTCGGCCCGTTGAGACTCGTTATAGAGCTCCTCATCGGTCACCGTCTCGAGGTCACCAAAGCGGGCTTGTACGGTGCGCACCAAATTGGAGTGACCTGTAAGGCAGGCGACTTCGACTTGTCGATCAGCGTCGAAGATACGCACAGTGTTGTCCGAAGACCCAGAAATGATGCGACGGCCGTCGTACTGCACGCAGGCGATGCCCTTGGTGTGGCCCAAGTAATTCTTCTCGCACTTTCCTGTTTGGATGTTCCAAGCTCGAATGGTGCGATCCCCAGATGCTGAGACAATGGTATCGTTATGTATCATTACGGCATTCACTGCTGCACCGTGACCGGTGAGAGTTGTTAGGAGGGTATGCTCCTGGATGAGCTTATTGCCTTGCATAGGATCATCGAACTGGTGCACCACATAGGCCGGCACGATTGTTGAATCACTCGTAATGGCGTGGCGATTCCAGATCTTGATGGTCTTATCTTTCGAGCAGGTGACAATGTAGCGGTGGTCGAAACGCAGATTCAGAACCGACTCCGAGTGAGCGTTGTCCATCTTTTTGATAATCTCGCCTGTGGAAAACCGCCATATGATGACCCAGCTATCGCTACCACCGCTAACGATGATATCGTTTTCTGGACTCGCGTCGAACTGTAAACACAGCACACTAGCTGTATGGCCTTTCAGGATCGCTTGCTGGGGTTGGCGTAACCTGCATGTTGTCAAATCCCAGATGCGTATCGTTCTATCGCGCGAGCCCGAAACAAGCCACTCGCCCGAGTGTTGAATTGTGTACACACATTCATCATGTCCCTCTTCTGGGAACTGAGCATTTGGCAAGCGAAACATTTCATATTTGCCAGCATCCCAGTTCTTCTCCAACAGTCGTCGTTGTTTGTATAGGTACGCCCAGCTTACTCTGGGATCTCTCGTAGCGCCACCAGTTGGACCTTGCTGCTGCAAGAGCGTAGGCCTTAGCTTGAAGTCGGGCTTGCCCAAGTGAAAAGCAGAATCCGTGGACATGGCCGAGTCTGTTGACGATCGCCGTGAATTTGCGTTGCCGTAGCCAGTGCTGGCCTTCAGCTTCTCCACTGCAACTTCGGCCCGCTCGACACCATCCATGTGTTCGTTGCAAGAATCTTCGGCCGACGAGTCGGCGCTCGGCGCTCCGTTAGCATCTGCAGGGTGCGCAGACGCTTCGCCCTCGCTGAAGGCCTCACCAGCTCTACGCTTCCGGCTATCCTTTCGCTGTAGACGTGAAGAAGTGCTTGTCGGCGCCCCGCCCGCGCTCCTCCTCATTCTTCCCCGGGACTTTCGTTCAAAGTCCCTTAGCTTGGGGATATCCATGTGCCATCCTTCACGCGAGAATATGCTTCGCCACAGCTCTTCATCCTGAGTATGCTCTCGCCATGCACGATTGACGCCAGACGCATTCAGGAGATCGCTTGGTGAAAGATGGCCGAAAACGATGCTAACCAGTTCGTAGGGAAGATAGGCGACTGGGTCGAAGAACATGAGGGAGTTGAGATGTGCGCTTGCTTCCTGCTTGGCCCAACTGGGCATGAAAGCTAGAAGGTCTTTGACGAATACTGCGCGAAATGTCAATTCTGCGTCCTACGCAACCTGCCTTTCAATGTAGGCTTACATAGCTGGTCCTGAGGCGAGAGGCTCGCGGCAGTGTTGCGCATGACACTAAGACGATCCAAGAGCGAGAGAGAGTCTAACTGTCCAACCAGATGCGTGGTCCTCTCAGAGGCGTCCTTCATGATGCCAGCCATATCAGGCTCGCTGCCCATCTGGCTCTGTGTTTCTTCCGAGAAGCCCTCGTCGAAGTTGGAGGGTGCGCGACTGATGCCGGGCGCGTCATGTGGAAATCGTGTAGGAGAGGCAGAGGCGTGTTGCGCCATGGTGAGGTGGCGGATGCTGTGCGGCGTGAGGACAGGTCATAAGCGGGCGAATGTTTTGGCGGTCGCAGGTATACAGTTGGTGATGCTGGTCGTCTCCGTCGTCGTCGTCTGGGCTGGGCTCTTGCACGTGAGAGACGTAGTGTCACGGTGTCACGTGCAAATGAGTCTGTCTTGTGATTTGTTGTGGCGGCGTGTCTCAGAGATTCAAGACCTGAGTATTCGTTACCAAAGACCCAGATCGGCGTCGTCGCTTGCGTCGCTTAACGTATAGATACAGTGATATCGAACGGGACCCGCGGCTTCTCCGCGCTTCGAGCCGCTCTGCCGGTACAACTCGATCGGATCACGTGGCTTCTTCCTTGTTCCTCGAGGACCAAGGGACGTTCCTCGGGCTCCATCCCGATGGAACATCTGTGGAAAGATAGGCAAGGCTTAGCAAGGACAGGATTGTTATTGCAGGATCAAGTCGAAGATCAACAGCATCGAGATCTGCCCACGTGCGACGAGCTGCTTGACAAGGGCCGACACACGAAACAGAGCAGATGCGCCACGAGTCGACTGGGCTGTGACATATGCAAGCGAGTCAAGGACATCTATCGAGTCACGGACGGGCGGAAGACAGGAATAATGGTAATTGATTATAATGGGAGTGATGTGCATGTATGGCGGCAGTGGGCGGTCAGTCGGGACGATGTTCATACATAAGCGTCAAGTTAGATAGATGGTTGACAACCACTCGGTCGGGGACTCGGGTTATATGGCTAACATATGTAAGTTGATGCATGAGGCACGGCACCTTAGCTGACTCTTGTCAGCTTGTGGTCTTCTAGTCCTAGCTTCCAGGTCTTCGGCACTGGTGAAGTGGGCGGATTGGACAAGGCGTTCAAGTAAGTTCAGGGCCGGACGAGCCGATGCCTTTGTTCGACCTGGGACTTTGTGCCGCCCCTACCTGACTAGCAGTAGAATGTTCTTTGGTGACAGAGTCACGGCGTGTACAGTTGTATACATGTAGGAGATGTGAGAGGTACACACATGTAGTGGTATCATAATCGTTGCATATGTGAGACGACACAGTACTAGCAGAACGTGTAGGTACTGCGGCACCAATAATATGACAGTAGCACAGACAGCATCACGCCTCATCACACGCCACAGCCAGCCGTGAAGAGAGTGACAGCAGCAGCGTCTGTCTGCTTGCCAGGTTCTTTTGTTCGCCTTTAGGTACAGTATCGTGTTTCGTCACTCGTCACCTGTCTCCTTCAGGCCTTAACCAAGGCATCCGTTTCTCATTCCACTTACACACTCCCGCTCCTGCCATCCGTGGTAGCAGCAGGACAGTGAAACGCTGCTAGCACTTCCATCTTCATACCGACGAGCATACTGTACCGGGTACCACAAAAACACAGACACAGACACAGACACAGACCACAGACCCTCACCTTCTCATCTGCTGCACGCGCCGAACCGCCCTGGTCGCCGCCGCCGACAGTCCCCAACCCGAACCTTAAGTCGTCCCCTCCGTGCCTCCGTCGCGCGAGTGCGTGAATTGAAACATCGGCCCCCTTCGACTCTGAGTCGGCGCACACGCAGCTCATCTCATCCCATCCCATCAACCTTACCTGCTGTAAACACTTGCGCTGCCTCTGCCCAACTTAACAAGCCCCTAGCCCTGCCGAGAGCGCCAGGACCCAGAGCCAGCCAAAGCCAGAGCTCCCGCATCCCGCTGCTGCTGCTTGTGCTTGTTCTCTCCTCACTATAGTCTATCGCTCCGCCTCAGTGCCTTACATACTCTGGCCTGACCGCCCACCGCTCTGTTCACAAACCCCCTCCTTCCGCCACCAACGCCGCCACCACCCACCCGACTTCTCTCACGCCCACCCCCATGGCCACCACGGCCTCTGCGCCGCGCCATTAATCCTCCCCACCGCTCCCAGCGACGATGGAAGTGGCGACGCATGGCCCGCCATCCTACGCCCGCAACCACTCCGCGACTAGCCACATTCCAAGTCACCACCCGCTGGCTGCCGCCAACCGTGCAAACATGACCGCCAGTCACCAGAGCCCTCTCGTGCAATCGCAGGCCCACACCTCCTCGAATCACAGCATCCAGTCGCAGCCCTCGTCGTGGGCCAGCGACACCACCCAGGGCACCACCCACAGCACCCTCTTCAACGTCCCCAACACCTCAAATCCCGCCATGCCTCCAGCTAGCGCCGGCACGCCCAACAACGGCGATGTCGCGCCCTCCGAGAACATCATGAACAGCGTCGCCGACGCCTCCAGCTCGCTTTTCCAGATCTGCGTCTCCCTCCGACAGCGCCTACTCGGCGTCCCCGGTTTCAACGACTCGTTACTCGAGGAGGAAGAATACTCCGACGAGGACACCGACCCGGTTACCCTGCTCTGGAGAACGTTTCGCCGTGGATACCCGCTTCAACTGCTTTACAATGCCCTCTGCCCGTCTCAGCCGCTGCAGCTTAATATGGCGCTCAAGGAGGAGAAGCGCGGCAAGGCTGCGACTTTCAAGTTCTTGCAAGCTTGCGTCAACGACCTCAAATTCCCGGCCGACGAATGTTTCATCGTCACCGATTTGTACGGCGATGACACGACTGGATTCGTCAAGGTCGCGAGGGTCGTGAACAGAGTGCTGGACATTCTCGTGCAGCGCGGCTTGATCGAAGATGTCCAGCCCACGGCCTCGGATTTTGAGAGCGCCAAATCATCCTTAAAACGAACGCAACGCCAACACATCGTTAGCGAGCTGGTGACCACCGAGCGCACGTATGTGCAGCATCTCGAGCTTCTGCAGTCCTTCAAGCACCTCGTCGAAGAAAAGGGAATCATCCCCGGCGACGCAGTCCACGATATCTTCTTGAACTTGAACGCACTCCTCGATTTCCAGCGCCGCTTCCTCATTCGCGTCGAACAGACAAATGCCTTGCCTGAAGAGGAGCAGAACTGGGGAAAGCTCTTTGTCCTGTACAACGAGGCCTTCAAGGTTTACGAACCTTATATTGCCAACCAGCGAAGATGCGAAAAGGTGGTCGTGGCCGAATTCAACAAGCTCAAGGAAGCAGGAGGCAGCAACGACATGCGGCAAATGGTCGAAAGTCCTACGTCGCTCTACGGTTTCTTGATGAAGCCCTTCCAACGTCTGTCCAAATACCCTCTTCTACTCGGAGATCTGCACAAGAAGGGCGATCTGGACGAACAACGCAAAGCCGACTTGGTGATTGGCAAAGAAGCCGCCACGAGTGTGCTCAGCCGCACGAACCATGCTGTCGATCGCGAAGAGAAGGCAGCCGCTGTTCAGGAACTGAAGATGAGAGTCGAAGACTGGAAAGGCCACAAGGTCGAGGGTTTCGGAGAGCTTCTGATGTACGGCACCTTCACCGTGCTCAAGAGTGAGAATCTGGCCAACGGCAAGGATGCCGAGAGACAGGTATGCGACTTCTTTGACGCTCGATCATTCAAAGGTGCTAACGCGGATTGCAGTATCACGTTTATCTGTTCGAGACTATCCTGCTCTGTTGCAAGGACATCGACTTGAGCAAGCCGAAGAACAAACTGGCTTCCAAGCCCTTGGTCGACAAGCGTGGTAAACCAAAGCTTCAGCTTAAGGGTCGCATTTTCATGCAAAACGTGACGGATCTCGTGTCTCTGGCAAAACCAGGTATGGGCTTTCAGTTATCCATCAAGAGCAGCGAAAGGGTATGTTAAGTGCAAGCACTAATGTTGAATGACCATAGGCTCATATACGTGCCAGATTTTCTGGAAAGGCGACCCAGGTATCGAGAACTTCATCATTCGATTCTCTTCGGAAGACATGATGAAGAAATGGGCACAGCAAATCGAGTCTCAACGAAGACGATACCGCGAACGCACGAGGAACTCCGACGGCAGCCGAACTGGTGGAACAAGCCAGACCGAGTTCGAGTTCATGCGGAATCAACCCACCCTCGAGAACCCTTATGCTCGCCCGGGCGAAGACGACGAGGAAGACGAATCGGAAACTCTTGTCGGCAGCGGCGCACCCAGCTGGGTCAGCTCAAACCAGACTTATCCGAACGGACAGAGCGAATTCTCGCAAAGCCGGAATGCATCGACCTCATCCCTGAGGTCTAGAAGCACCACAAGCGAGTCTACTGGACCCCCTCCGAGTGCTGCGGCGCAATCTCGAGCTCAACCTCCGCGTATGCCACCCGGCGCATTCGTAAACCAACCCCAACTCTCTTTGCGGACACGAGGACTTCCGCAACATGTAGCCTCCCCGGCCGAGCGCTTTGGCGGCGATTCGTACTTTTCGCCAACGCCAGAATCACCCATGACTGCAACGTCGCGCACCAGTTCGAGCTCGAATTTGTATCCCTTCCCAAGACAACAGGTACCTCAAAACGGCTACTATGAGGAAGGCCATGGCGGGACTCGTTTCACTGCGCCTGCCATGGGTCGCCCACAACCAAACCAGCGGGATACTAGCGGCTCCCTCTCGAACGGCTACCCTGCAGCCCCAGCTCAAAGACCTGGTCCTAGAGCAGGTGGTGCTTCCGGTATGCACAGCGCGCAGCAACTGCCCATGGCCCATCGCAATCGATCCGCTAGCAGCCCCGACATACACAACGGACAACGCGCTGCGACAAACGGTCAACAGCCGCCAGTCCCTGCCATGCCTGCAAACTACCAAGGCTTCACGCACATGGCACCCCGCAGCCAGACCAACTCGCCCAATGGCTTGCCTTCTCGTCAGCCTGCACACTCTCCTCAGAGTACTAGCGATCCTCGCGGTGGTTACAATGGTCCTAGCCCGACTTCGCAACATCCTTACCCTGATCTTCGCGGTCCTCAGTACCCTCACTCTCGGACCGTCACGCCAGTCCCTCGCGGAGATGGAACACCTGGCCCACCAGCATCATCCGACATCCCCCCGCCCACTCAACTCAAAGTCAAGGTGCATGCGCCATCCGCCGCTCAGGTCCTTACACTGGTCGTTCCTTTAAACATATCCTATCAGACTCTGAAGGATCGCATCGACGCGAAGCTGCAGCGGTCCACCAACCTCACGCTAGGAACTGCGAATGGCGGCGCCGGGGTGCCTCCTGCCAGCAAGGACAACGTGGTCAAGCTCAAGTACCTGGACGAGGATGATTACGTCACCATTCAGACCGATGAAGACGTCCTCGAGGCTTTTGAGACATGGCGCGAGCAGAGAGGTGGCGATCTCGGTGGAGATGGAATGGGAGGCATGGGCGAGATCGAACTGTTCTGCCAGCGCTGAGCCGAACAAAAGCACTTGATCGCCACAAATGCAGCTTAAAGTCGGAAGCCTGCCTTTGCTACCGGCCCAAGACACTGCCCAATCCGGCCATGGATGCCGCCGATGCCTTCAAACACCTCGCGACACGACGATGTCCCATCGCAACCCACGTCCACCGGAACAGATCTAGCTGTTTAGCACGAAGGAACGTCCTAACGAGATGAACTGCAAGCGTATTCAACAAATCAGCATCCGCAAAGCACAGGAAGAGGTCCCCCTCTCCCATGTTTAGCAGCCAACAAGCATACTCATCATCACCAATCACCACATCGTCATCATTGTGGACATCTCCAGCATCATCTTATGCAACGGCCTGCGACCTCCAATAAGACGACTGGAAACGAAAAGTAGGAGAAGCGGAAAGAAGTACCAACAAATCAAGCATCACAACATCACAACATCACATCAACCAGCCAGGCGAAATTTTCGAACCATATCTTCTCGGGTTCTCTTTTTTTCTTCAAGGGCGTGCGATCATTACCTTTTCTCTTGCATCACATCTCCTCTGCTATCTCAGGCGGAATTCACACGGTTCTGCCCAACTCGATTCCGGCTTCCATTTGTTCTATCAGGGATGAGAAGGCCAGCTTCTTCTCTAAGACGGTGTTTGGGGTTCTGGGATTTCCATTTCTCTCAGCCTTTTTCCTTTTTCCTTTTTCCATTTTCGGGTTTCTGCTACTGAAGATTTACATCACGAGATCAATGATGTGTGTGTTTGAGAGAGAGAGAGAGAAGAAGGGAGAAGGAGGATGGAAGAGTGTGCGCGGCAGCGAGTTGGTACCTACTGTAGCATGTAGGTACCGACAGATGCAAGCTAGCTTTGTGTATCGATCGAGGAGCTCGACAGACAGCACACGCCTTGAGCATCTTGCCGTTGCTGCGAAGGGATATGCGATGAGAGAATCAGAAGAAAGGATTCGGAATTCTAGGACATGGGGTCTTTGTACGTGCGTACGGGTTAGGTGTTTACCGTAGGTCGTCGATCGAGCAATGTGATTGATTGATTGGGGCTTTTGAGCCGGAAAATGCTACTCTCTCTCTCTCTCTCTCTCTCTCTCTCTCTCTGTAAATCCTTCTATTTCCACTCTCAAATGACAGCCATTACCGAACGAGTGACAGGCAAGCCCTCGGGGGGTAGGTACATTGAGACAGATTCGGGGTGACGCTGCTAACACTCTGTCCTAAATGATTGAGATGCAGGGCTCTCTGTTTGAGACCTTGGACCGAGAGACATAACGTAAATACGCATGTAGTTCGGGTACTCAGCCTTCCGCTAAAACGACCACAAACCCCCACGAGCACGGCAAGCACGGCCGGGGTGGAGAAGACGAAGTGAGGAGCAGCACGTCTTGGATGCCGAGGTTAGGATGTGGCATTCCAACAACATTCACTCCTGCGGTGAGGTTTTACAGGAGTATGCAAAGTGCTGACCGGCTCTCGGTAGAAGCGAGCGAGATCAGGTAATAAGGCTCTTTTAGCCTTTTTTATACACACATGTCCATAGAGCACGCGGGTTTAATGAGTTGCGGCTTATTGCCAGCCACGAGAGTTTGGTTCTTGATATGACCTCAGTTTACTACCTCAATCCCATACTTACTTGTACTACATTCATTCGACTGGTCCTGGCTTGATACTTCCCTAGTCCTTCCTGCTTCTCCACTCGAGATCCTGGAATTGTCTGTACCATTCTGCCGTTTCAAAACGACTTTGACCTGCTGGACTGCTTGCTTGGGAGGAGACGAGAAAGACAGCACAACGAAACGCAACGATGCCTTTCCTCGCCACAGAACATGTCCCAATCCCAACGAAGGACCTCCTAAGCTGGGCTTTCGACGACCTAGCCTACGACTGGGACCAACCCGTACGCCATTACACAACCCATCTTACCTTGACCATCCCACCACATCTTCTCCCAAACTAATCATCATCCACAGGTCTACATCGACGCCCTAAACCCCAAAAACAACATCTCAGCCCGCCTCGCCCGTACCGTAATCCGCCAACTAGCAGCGGGGTTCCGCGCCCTAGGCCTGCAACCGGGAGAAACAGTCTGCATTCACTCCTTCAACAGCATCTGGTACCCGATTTTCTTCCAAGGCGTCGTGGCGGCTGGAGGTGTCTACGCGGGCACGAACCCGGCTTACACGGCGCACGAACTCGCCCACGCTCTGTCGACTTCGAAAGCGAGATTCGTACTCTCTGCGCCGGAGTTGATTAAGCCTGTGTTGAAAGCCGCGGAGACTGCTGGACTTCCTAATGATCGGGTTGTGGTTTTCAATCCGCATGGCGAGCCCGGGCTTGAGGGTCATCTGGGGTGGGGGGATTTGTTGAAGCATGGGGAGAGGGATTGGGTGCGATTCGATGATCTGGAGACTGCGAAAGGGACGACTGCTGCTTTGTTGTTTTCGTCGGGAACCACGGGGTTGCCAAAGGCGGCGATGTTAAGCCATTATAACTTTGTTGCGCAGCATACGTTGGTTTATGAGGCTCCGCCTAGGCCTTATAAGGCTGTTAGGTTGATTGCTTTGCCTATGGTACGTCTTGTCGACTTTTAGCTTGGTGCTTGTGCATGATATGGCGGCTGACGGTTTGGTTCACAGTTCCATGCGGCTGCTGCCCCGGTGGCACATACCACTCCGCTGCGATCGGGCGAGAAGTGCTATGTCATGCCGCGGTTTGATCTGGAGAAGTGGTTCTGGGCGCATGAGACTTATGGTGTGACAGACGTGGCCATGGTACCGCCTGTAAGTTCAAAGTCAAGACTTAGTTTGGCAGGAGCCGCGTCAACTCGCATTGATGAGAGTGTGTACTAACCACCTCATGCCAGATCGCGATCATGGCAATCAACAGCCCTCTGAAAGACAAATACAACCTCAAATCTTCCAAACTCGGCTCAGTGGGCGCCGCGCCGCTGGACAAACACCCTCAAGCTCGCATGCAAGAACTGCTCGGCGGCAAACCCTTGACGCAAGTCTGGGGCATGACCGAGACATCCTGCATCGCGACGCGATTCCGATACCCTTCGTACGACACGACAGGCAGCGTGGGCATTCCGGTGCCGAACCTGGACGTCAAGTTGGTTGACGATGCTGGGAAAGACATCACGGGCTTCGATGTCCGGGGCGAGATTTGCGTGAGAGGCCCAACAGTCATCCGCGGGTACTTTGAGAATCCGGAGGCGAATTCGCGCGATTTCGACGAGGATGGGTACTTCCACACGGGAGATATCGCGTATGTGGCGAGGACGAGTGGGTTGTACTATGTTGTCGACCGGAAGAAGGTGAGTGTGCATGGGGGTACTGCGGCTGCTGCTATTGAAGGGCCACTGACAAAGCGGAACGTAGGAATTGATCAAGGTCAGAGGCTTCCAAGTAGCTCCGCCAGAGCTTGAAGGAGTTCTGCTGTCTCATCCGGACATTGTCGACTGCGCAGTGATTGGCGTGGCAGACCCGGTCAGAGAAGGAGGCGAGCTTCCGCGAGCTTACATCGTCCGCAGACCTGGTGGTAGCGGAGGGCCTGGCGATCAGCAAGTGCACGATTACATGCGGGAGCGGCTGTCTTCTTTCAAGATGCTCGAGGGTGGTATCAAATGGGTGGAAGCTATTCCTAAGAATGCTTCGGGGAAGATCTTGAAGCGTGTCCTGAGGGATGAGGCGAAGAAGGAGGGAAGTGCCAAGCTGTGAGGTGAAAGAGGTATATAGATGGCAGATGTCAAATAGGGAGTTTCGATGAATAGATGATATCTGAATAAACACCTCTGAATGACAATATCAAGTAACTGCAATACCTAACAAGCGATAATAGCGATCAACAATAGGTAATAATGTTGGTGTTTGTGAGATGTATTCGGTTCAATTCAATTCAATTCAATTCAATTCAATCCTCCGCAAATAGAGTTTGAGCGCGCGCTTTCTCCGGTCACTGCAACGCTTTCACAAGCTGCAACTGGAACTTTGCGACAGCCCCAGTCCATCGA
>Ga0265797_10002162_pt1 | contig 33562 bp, 39 predicted proteins | sample P2T30metagenome_FD_192433 | JGI IMG/M metagenome (GOLD analysis project Ga0265797, IMG submission 192433) | Plant litter microbial communities from East Loma Ridge, Irvine, California - P2 T30 | ecosystem: Environmental > Terrestrial > Plant litter > Unclassified | place: USA: California... | reverse complement strand
CTGATGCAGTGGAGTGTAGCTCATGCCCTCCAAACTCCCCGGCTGTATCGCCGGTATGCAATGAGAAATATGCAGTCCAGTCGCCATCCTCTTCGCACGATATGCTCCCACCATCAATGCACGATATTGTTGATGGTGCAGCGATCTCATATCGTATCGATGTAGCAGTAACCAGCATACGCAGCATTTTCAAATCGACGATAAAAACGGTAAGCTAGATCATTATCTTGAAGAAGCGCTGCCTCTGACTTGCGTGTGCTGTTGCTGACAATGTATAGAACTTGAACATCACAGTATGGCCTATGGAAACACATAACCAGTATCTCGGCTCCTTGTCCAAGGAAAATAGCACATTTCCATGCGTAAAAACAGTGCAAGCAACTATCATGGGTCCATACGCTCAACTTCCAGCACTAGTCGTCTCTCCGACTGAATACATGCATCACCTCTCCGCGGCCATCCCTCCAGCTCAGATATCAATATCAGCTCATTTACTACCGGATTACTCAATCCTCCGAAACCGCCACATGATGATACGACTCAGCATTTCGAAACTCAATGAATTTGCATACAGCCTCTACCTGCAGTCTTTTCAGATGCTGTTGGTTGGGTATACGGATATCAAAGCCAAGGGTCCGTCTCTTACGAATACGCAGATTTCCTGCTGGACGATTCAAAGCATGAGCAACCTCGGTTTGCCTGTACTCCATTATTCTGAAAGCGTCGGTACCGAAAAATACATTGATAGGAGTCTATGGGAAGGTGAAGCACTGCCAGATACCATTGTCCCAAGTTTCGACTCGTGTGGGTTGGCGAGAAGATATGAATTGGATATCTCCATGGGGTTTCAATGTCGGGATACAAAGGTATGTTCGACATGTGATCAGGAGGATTGTTGGGGAGTGATGGTTAGCCAAGTGTGTACTAATTACGTCTAGGATCAGGCTGGTCGGATACTATTGGTTCAATTGAGGACACCGGTACACGTGTCTTCTGGGATACGTCCCGGTAGGAAGCTTGAGAGTGGGGACGATAAGAAGTTGTTTCTGAACGGAGAGCTGGTACCGATTAGTATGCGTTCACAAGACGATATGGGTACGCAAGATGAGAATCGGCACGGTGCTACCCAAAGGGTGGGTGCTGCGAACGAAGACTACGGCAAGCCAATGGATCCGCCGCCTACGTACGAAGAAGCTACCATAAGGTCTTGGTGATTGAGCATAGCGTGCTTGCGTCAAACGCAGCTTGCCCCGTTAGTAAATGAAGTTTCTTGCATTCGTGAAATTACACCTGGGAGATTCTGACGCCACACTTCTCAATAGGCTCAAACCAATATGTCTGACTGAGTTTACCATATGGGTTTCTGTATTTCTCGTTTCTTTCCCCTACTAGATCGCTTCCCCAGAAGGCAATATTTCCAGAATCAAATACCTCCTTTTAAGCGTAGTATTTGTCTTCAACATTTAATAAGAAGTTGAGCTGTCGGACATGACTGGGATTTCGTACGTGATTTTGCGCATATGTTGAACTCTCACTATCGCATAGGAGAAATTAAACGGTGATTTGAAGTTTGGATGGCCATAGACGTTATCATCAACACGATCTGGAAACATGTAAAAGACTGGACTCTCATAGATCTGCTTGGCTGATGGTTCTATGCTGCTAAATTGAAGGAGTATCGACAATGCAGCTTGTGCACACGCAATTGTTCCCTCAAAACATGTTCCAAGTTTCTGACCGTCATCAACTCTTCCACGGCAAGTCGTTGTGTCGTTCTTGAAGACACTGGGCGCTCCGGCGTTTGTTCGCACTCAGAGTGGCTTTGCGACGACCTAAACACAGTACTTTTCGTGTGTAACCGAGGATGGCCTATCTTGAGCCATGTCGCTCGCGTCCACGGTCTCTAGCTCTTCTTCAGATTGGTACCCGCATACAGCCATCTTATATCAGTTCCACGTCCCCTGTCCCACAGCCTACACACCAAGCCCTTACTGCGCTCCATCTGACAACCCAAACATCACCTCTCTTCATCTCAAACCTGCGATCTGTCCCCTCGACGAAAATTTCCCCAACATCGCGCAACGCCCTCACAAACACCGCTTTGTCTTCATCAGGCTTATCGATCATGCTAATGCCACCTGTCGTATCATCGAGTCGTTGTAGCGATGCCGGAAATTGTGAGAGGAACGAGGATGTGTAGTGAGAGGAGAGGAGCGCTTGATGGGACGTAAGGTATTGGTACTCGGATGGAGAGAGAAGCGGGTAGGGCATCTCGAGGGAAGTCGTGTGCAGCGATTGGATGTGTAGAGGGTGTGAATCGATCTACGAATGTGTGTCAGTATGCCGCTGTAAGGATTCGTAGAGTAGGTATTGTCCCTACCTTTTTTATTCTAGCCCTCAGGAAACTGCGAACCAAGAACTTGAATCGCTCGAGTTCTGTTTGTATGATGATGAGTTTGAAGTTTGTCTTGGGGTCCATGTTGCCCGTTTGGTCTTCGACCAGTTCAATCTGGCTGCGTCATTAGCTATCTTGTGTTGCGCTCGCCGAAGCTTCTAGGCGCTCACCTGTCTCTGAATTCGCTCGAGCACCCTTCCCATAAGTTCCTCGGGCCATGGCAAGATCTCTGGTGCGACTCTCTCTGCAACCCAACACCTCGTCAATTCCTGCAAATCGAGCGCCTCCCTTGGCGTCGACCCTACTGCGACCTCTGCGAGAAGATCGTCGATATCCATGGAGTGTCTCTCACTCCCATAAAAAGCTCCACTGTGTTGCTGAGTTACGGCAACGCGTCGGCCAGTATGCGGCGCGACAATTTTGTTCGTTTCCGCTTGGATCCAGATGCTACGGAAGCGTGTTCGGAAGGCTAGAGGCGAAGGCGGGGATAAAATCGATCGGAGGTGACGCAATCGGCAAGCACCCGAGAGCCGGTAGAAAGTAAAAAGCGAGATCTGGAGTATGTATCAGACTCGATGCATGCGTGTGTTGGCTTGCAGCGAGCGTGCATGCAGATGCACATGTTCGGTGGGGCAGGGATGCGAGATGCGGGGGGCTCTAGCGCAGACGCGTCGGACGCGTTCAACACAACACGGAGAGAGCCGCGTCGTGATCCAGACGTTATTAACACCGAAAGAAGCAAACAAGCCACAAGGTGCATGGGTATGAGCTAATGCAGTGCAGCTATCAACTGCCGTCGCTACCGCACTATTTCAATATGAGCTATAGCTAGTTCCTGCCCAGGTAGCTCAACATATAAACTGTGCATGGGGTTAATGCATCGCGACTTCTTCATCAGGAGAGTGGTACTGGCAGATTGGTTCGGTGAAGAATTCTTTGTTATTTGTCGCTCAGTCCACCGCAGTACTTCTGGAACCGATCCTTCGACCCTCAGCCTTGCCTACAGCCAAGTACCTCACAATTGCAATTGTAAATACACCAGCGAGAGCAGTAGCAGGTGAAGAATACGTGACGCAAGAAATGGCACAGAGTCCAGTCTGAGTGCTGTCGAGTATGATATCGAATGAATTGTATTAAGGAAACTGGCAGAAGATGCCGCGTAGGTGATTAATGCTTTAAAGGCACGTAGACCTGTTTGTGTACTTGGTTTCGTGATGATTCTTAGATTCTTGTTCTGAAGAACATGTGCAGGCGATAATTCAGCGCTGCTGAGCCAGGAGAGATCCGTGTGAGGATGGGTACTAGGAACAAAGGAAATGAATGAGCTCGCGAGGCAGCCTTCTTTGGACTGCTCAACGCTCGCCGTAGACAAGATGGGTATCCAGCAATCCCTATCAAGAAATGGTAACTTTTTGCCCGGGCCCACGGCACCGCGACAAGGGGTATAGAAACGAAAATGGGGACAGGACACCCCAAAGATCAGATGCAGACTGGAGCCGCTGTGCAAAAAGTCCCGAGTGATGCAGAACAAAGGGAATCGCTCAAACGCCCCGGAAATGGAAAAGGACCAAACGCCAATGCTGTGGGGATCCAATACCATGCAGCAATCATCGATAACGCCGTGAATCAATCCGCCATGAGTTAGTTTAGTTTCGTTATAGTGTTGGTTGGTTGTTGTGCAGGCCTAATAAGATGCCATGCGACGGGAAGCGGCGTTGACACGTCCGATTTCAAGAGAGTCATTGCCGAGGGTGAAGAGGTTGTTTCCAGATCTTGTACGGCCCATGGCTGTAGGGCTGTCTTCCATCTGGCAGTGCTGCCCAAAGGTGAAAGTGGTAGCACGGTTGAGTTTAGCACGCGACTTGAACTTGAGTTTGTTAAGGCCGCGTTCACAGGATTGCTCATGCTCTTTGGCATCCATGCGAAGGTAGTTCTGGGGATAGCAGCGGGTTGCATGTGCATGGTAGAAGGAGCTGTAACCGCCGTCGAGGATGTAAACTTCAGGGAACGAGAGGTGAGGATATTGATGCGCATTCTCCTTGCGATCTTGCGAGCGAACAAACTTGGCCCTGTTGCTGTTAGTGATGACCACAGGCGGGAATATTGGAAGTACTTACATGAGAGGAGCACGATGCGCTGAGTACTCGCAGTGCAGTATCAGAAGAGTGTTGTCACTTGACGGAGCCTGGAAGAGACGCTCGGCAAGCTTCTCCTTGTCACAGAAGTTCAATGCACCTTCAATGTGGCCACCATTGTATTCGTACTCGAAGCGGCAGTCAATGACCACCTTGTTGTCATACAAGTGATCATAAGCACCGTCAAGGACCTCCACCAATGTCTCGTGGGTAATACGAGGGAGGCTCTCTGGCTCGCTGGTAGTGAAGTGTGGAAGCTTGAGTGGGTTGGCATCATCGACATCCATCACAGACTGAAGCCCACTGGGCTGGTAGTCATCCTGTTCCTGCTTGGCATTCATCACTTCACCGGGACTTTCGAACATGCTTAACGATCTGCGGAACTTGCTGGGACGACGAGAAGGGGGACCGACAGGCTTCCTGACAGCGGCGAGAGGGGAACCATTGGCACGAGCGGCAGTAGAGTTGAGAGAAAAGGGCTTGGGTTTCGATGCGAAGAGAGAGCCATTGGAGGTGGGACGACGTTCTTGAGGTGGGGAGGCAGTAAAGCACTCATCCAAGCTCAATGAAGACGAGTTCCTGGCGAAGTCACCGCAACCAAATTGGAAAGCCGGCAGCGAGGTGCTCGACGGCTTTTCTTGGTCCTTGAACGACACACTGTTAGTAGAGTAGTTCTTGTGGCGCGAAAGAGAGGGCCTGAGCAGAGCGGACTTTCGGCGTCTATATTGTATTAGCATGGACTGAGTGAAGGAGCGGCTCGTGTACTGACTCAGCGGCTGACACGGGTCGTGGGACCTCGAGTGAGGGTGTAGAGTATGCGGGTGGGGTGGGTAGGTCGTCACATGGAGTGAGCATGTCGCTGTCGGATCCTGGGGTCACCTCTGGGGAGGGCGAGGGTAGGGGCAGGCAGCGGTCGTTGATGAAGCTGAAAGGTGCCTTGTGGGGAAGAGGGGAGATGTCCATGGAGTCTGGTGCGAAGCCGGGCGAGGACGATGGGATTGGCGGAGTCGTAACGCCTTCCCAACGAGCCAGTGGGGTCGTGATTTCTGTTTGAACCTGTCAGCCTGATGCCTCCCGTTTGGAGTGAATGCACAGCCACTTACCCCGTGTGTCGAGTTGCTGAAAGAGATTCGACGTGAAGAGCGACCGGCGAGGCGTCTGGAGCTGAGGGCTACAACAAAGCATGTCAGTACCGCAATGGGAAGGTATAGAGGGACAAAGAGGGATTGTACCTCTGGTCCATGTGCAGGTTGCTCGACATGTCGGCGGCCAGGCTGGTCGTGGGCGACGAGCCTCGCATGGGCTGCAGGGTGAAGTAGTCTCCCCCACTCTTCTTCATGCTGAGGTCGCGGAAGTTGAAGCTCTTGGGACCCAGGCTGTGTGCTCCTCCAAACAACGGCTTCGATTGTGGCAGGTCACGACGGTATCCCCAGGGGCCGGGGATGGGCGGCGGGTGCATGGCCGCGAGAGGTGAAGACATCTCCATGATGGGCTGGTGTTGGTGGTGGTGGCTGTCGTAGTCGTAGTACCGGGCAACGAGCGTTTGCACGTCTTCACTGAACGGATGTCGAAAAGGCGATACTGGCGATAAGCATGCAAGACGGGAAAACTAATTCCAATCTGAAGATGCTGGGTGAGATAGCTGGTGAGATAGCTCGATGGGGTCGTGGCCGTGGTAGAGATGCTAGAGGCGGGCTCCGGACATGAGGCTGAGGGCGGCTCTGTGTTGGGCGTAGTGGATGGTGAACGAGGTAGCGACTGCCTATACGATACTCTCTTCCTAATATCAATCCAAGCAAAGCAACCGTCGTCCAAAATCCTCAGCCAACTTAAAGAGGGGATTGGGCCTTCTTGGGTGCGAGAAGGGTAGAGAAGAGGAAGGCGGATCCAGGTCACGCAGCTGGATTTGAGGATGCCGTGGTTGCTGGGGTAGCCCGCTGCTGGGTTCAGGTTAGGGCCGACGACCAGGGCGTGGGCTTTAGAGCTAGGCGCTTGCACACACCGGAGGCCTCAATGCTCAGCACGGGACAAAGAATACTGGGGACTGGAGTTTGCTTGCGCCGGCTATGCACTCAGCCCAGAGCTATGCTGTTGATCCGCAGCCTCTAATGCCGCCGCAGGTACACCGGCCGCTGATTTGATCTCGATCCTACGTAGTCCATCGCGTAGCTGCAGCAATACGCAGCCTGCAGCTAATCACGCGAAGCCGACGTAAACAAGCGTTCGCAGCTGTTCCATGTATTGCAACATCGCCCGACTGTCACCGTCTTGCAGCACTGACAGCCAGATCCATAATATAACCATCCAACGTGACATGCTTCACCGAAACCTTGACCTGAAATGAATCTCGACGAGGCTCAGTTCCAGCCAGTTCCAGCTGCACCTCAGCATCGCGTTGCCAGAGAAGCAATTCCCTAGCTCGGCACGGATCAGACGCAAGCGGAATGGGTGCTCCCTGTCAGCCCAGCACGATACGTGAAACCATACGTTCGCTCTGCGCCTAAACTCGCGCCGCCGAGAGAATTTCTCCCCTCGGAGTGGTTCTGCGTGGAGTGCTCTAGCCGTGCTGCGTAACGTACAAACCGTCTCCAAGGGAAACCGACAGAGCTGCCCACTCGCTACCGAAGAACCACCAGCCTAGCATATCTATGCATACTACCGCACACTGCATGCCTCTTTCGGCATCAACTACCCCAACTCCAGCCTCGTTCAAGACGCGTGAGATGTTTTGGACGGCACGCTCGGTCTTCATCTGCGTAGACTTTCGTCATAGTATCGCCCAGCAGCAGGCTTGGCTGCTCTGGCAGGGACTCTGCCAGGGAACCGCCTCGCTGTAACACGGCTTATGACGCGCCTCATTGGCTGCCTCTCCTTTGCCCGACTCATTGGGCGAGCGGGAGATTTTCAGTCTGAATTCGGTGCAGCGAGACCGACGTCGCAGGCTTCGCAGGCGCCGCTGGCTTGACGACGTGAGCTCACCCCGGCCCGTTCGCCCTCTGATCCCCTTAGACCCAACCGGGTGCATAAAACAGGAAAGGCTCCATCCTACACGCTACCGCTCTAGTTCCGTGCTCGCGATCGAACTCTCCCCTCTGCGATCGCGATGGCGACATACATCGAACGTCATAGGCAATAAGGCTGAGATGAACTGCCAACTTTGCTATTCTTATCGACCGGTTTGCTCCAACTTCTGCAAACCAGTTCAGACAACTGTCAACCTGTCGACCAAGCACCCTCGCTAATACTCGCAACAACAACACCATCGTCAGCCATGGCCTCTCGGAGTGACCGGGGGCCGCTGTCATAGTTGTTGTGGTGCCATTAAGAGGCGAGCTGAGTCGTTGTTCGAGAACGGCGGCTCTCCCACCACCACTTTGCACAAAGCCTTCATAACCGGCACGCGATCGGCTGGACCCCACCACCAACGGGCTGACCCCTCCTTTAGTGGACCGCCAGACACTCGACAAGGCCAGTGTGTGGCGCTTGTTGCACGCGCCTCGAAAAACCATCGTCTCGTCTCCAGGTGCGACGCGTCAAGCTTATAGTACACAAACAACCGTCTTCGCGCCATCACCTGACCTAAATAGGTGAAGGCGAGTCTCACCACAGGGTCTGCGTCATATACCCCAGACCTCGGGACCCGCTTCACCATGCCGCCAGAGGAGGCCTCGCGTTTCGAGACCCTGAAAATCTGCACTGTGGTGGCAGCTTAGCCGCAAACTCTTTGTCATGGTGTCTTTGAGACTTCATCGTGTCAGCACCTGGCCGGACGCATCCGACTTATGTGCAGTACCAAATACATCATGGTGGACACTTTGTGTGAAGAAAAACTCTGTTCATGATTCTCAAGACTATCGCGGGACATGTTTCGGGCCCGAGGGTCACTCACCATGAAAACCCAGAAGCTGCTGAAGCTCCTTGAAGCGTTCACGAGTATCAGCCATTATCGGAAATCATCCCTTGCGTCCCGTTCTCGGTCAGCACGTTGCACATCAGACCCTCTTTCGTCGGACAAAGGATTCACTTATAGTAATATACCTCGAGGGTGCAAGGCTCCAACAGGAAGCACGGGTTTCACCTCGATGCAAGCGGCGCCTTCGCTTGCGGCCTTGCGTGTTCCTATCTCTCGGAGCTTGCGTTTTCTGAGACAACGCGGGACGCTGTGACACGCGCTTTCAGCCTGTGACTGCGGGGACATCCGGTGAGCATCCGCAGCATCGTCACATTCCAGATTTAAATTTCGCCAGTACAAAGAACGGCAAAATTCTGCAGCGCTGTTTCGTCTTCCCGCGGGGTAGACCCTTCAGATTTCTAAACACACCATTGCGCATCATCTTCCATTGTCAATCTTCACGATTCATCCTGCCGGATGACGGTTTAGCTTTGCCCGGCGCCTCTCGCATATTTGCAACATTGTTGCCATGGAGATGCATGGGGTCAGACGCGCCTCATGTGTACCCAGCCGGCTCCTCTTTGCACAACCCATTCGTATTATCCAAAGTTTTGAAAGAGTCAGTGAATTATGTGCATACCGTGAGCAAACTTTGCAAAATGTGCAAAAGGGGGTGGAGTTTGGGCAGAGGCACCGACCACGCAATCTGCGATATCGATAGGGAAAACTTCACCGCCTGCTCCTTTTCTTATTGAACACGTAGAATCTTAGTTGCACAGAGCAACGTGAAGTATTTAATCGCCGGCGCGCCCTCTTGAATTGTTCTTGTGTCAGCCCGACAGTATCGCTTCACGCTCTCGCATACCAAGTATCGATTGACTGCCTTGTCCACCGCGCATTGGTATCTACCGATATTCTGTACAAAGAGTCAAGAATGCTCGCTGGGACACAATCAGTCATGTTGCGGGGTGATGGGTGCGTCTAGTGGTATTAAACTTGGTATAAGAGAAGGGATGCAAGAGCTGGTTTATGGCGATATCGGATTCTCTACCGCTCTCATTGATGGAATGGCATCAAAAACTTTTGCAAGATAGTCGGGATGTGCATGAACGATGTTTTCATCCAAAGCATGTTGCGCACTCATCATAAAGGATTGGAGTCACGTTGAAGAGTGAACTCTTCAGCGCCTACTACATTAGAGACTGGGATATACATCGCTGTCTCGCTCCTGTCAGCCTCTGAACCACAAGAACCTAGTCTTCTCCGTTATCGTGGTTACTCAAAATATGTCTCATGCCCAGGCCGTTTCGTGCTCGATCCTCTTGCTCTACTACGCTCAACGGCAATCCTTTCCCAATACCACATAACACGAAAGCCGCCCACTTCCACCTGAATGGATTGATCGCAATCGTAAAAATGAACCAATAGATCAGTTCTGAATATGTGAAGAAGTCGAAAGCCCCACCAGGAGCTTTACTCTTGATGAACCGCGTCATGTCGATCCAGCGCTTCATCCACCAGGTGCGCGGTCGAGCCAGAGGGTCAACGAGGTACATGAGCAGGAAGCGTGTGTAGATGCCGATATGGTAGTTTCCAACTGTGCCAATAGCGTTGACATATGTGCAGTTGTTTGCACAGATTGAAGGGTGTTCAGGTGGGAAGACTTGGAGGTACCAGTTTGGTGGCTCGTACGGCTCGTTGAAGACTTCATCTGGTAAGAAACCTAGGCTTGGACGCTTATATCCCGTTGCCATGATAACAATATCCGCTTCAATTAGTTTCTCAGAGCCAGGGCCGTTCTTAGGAACTCCTTGAGCACGCTTGTTAAACTTGATGCCATTGCCGGATTCGTCATAGCCCATGATGTCGCCGCGAAGCCATGATGCTTTGCCTGAACGGACGAGGTCTAGCACTTGGTCATTTACCATTGGTGTTTCAGTGAACAGACCCTTTCCGCTGTTGGGCGCAGGAGAGATATCGTAGAGGTCACGGTAGAAGAAGAGTCGTAGGATGTACTCAGGAATCCAACTGAAGATGGTCTCGCTGCCGAAGATGTTCAGAGCAAGAAGGCTATCGATGAACGGGTTTCGTGGGATGATCCATTTCTCTGACCGGGCGAGGACGTTCGTGTGCTCTGCTTCTGAGCTGGCTACGAATTCCAAAGCTTCAACTGCGGAGGCACCGCCGCCTATAATAGCAACCTTCTTGCCTTTAGCGTTCTTGCCGTCGAGCTGCGAGCTATGCCAAATTTCACCCTTGAAATTCTCTTGGCCAGGTAGCGTGGGCATCTTAGGATCACCACAAGTACCAATTGCAGCTATTACACCATCGAACCGTCCGTGAGAGGGATCATTGATGATCCATCGCCCATGAGGATCTTTGTACACCTTTTCAACACGTGTGTTAAACTCAGTCTTACTTTCAAGACCATATCGTTTCCAGAGTTCCGTGATCTGTGAAACAATTTGCTGGCGATCCGGATATCCTTGGCTCCAGTGCACGGAAGGGTGGAACCGGTACATGAGCGAGTGAATTTGCAGACCAGACGTATTGTTCACCCGACTCCAAATTCCACCGAGATTCTTCTTGGACCCTGCTTCGAAGATACGACAGTCGAAGCCATGGCCAACAATATGCGATGCAGCAGATACTCCTGTTAAACCTGCGCCAATGACAGCGATTTTTGGGCGCACGAGGTTTGGGTGTGGTGGTGGCGGTGTTGGCGACAGAACCCAATCAAGCACATATTGTATGACTTGGTAAATGAAGAGGACAGGGTGGGTGAGGAAATATTTGATGTAACTCCAGAAGTAACCCATCGTGGCAGATGGCTTTCTGGCTTTTCAGGAGGATAGAGATGCAAAGGTGAAAGCAGGGTGACAGTCACAGAACTTAAAACTACATGAGCTTGACTTGTTTTGGTGGCGTTTATCCTCTTGCGGATCCTTACGGAAATGTGCAGCTTCGGACGTTGTGTTTCGCATATTACCACTTGTGATGTCACGGTGGAACCGCTGCATTGGTCTGACATGTGAAAGCCTCCGAGACTGCTGGGTTGCGTTCGGCCGCGCAAGCTGAGACGGCGTTCGCCATTGCTTTTCAGATGTCTCCCACCCAACGGTTCCTCCATATTCGAGTTGCCCATGTGAATTTGGTTCAAGACGCCATCCTAGTGGCCAACGTTGACCAAAGTGTGGGAACGAATAAAGGATGTTTCTCACAGATCGGCGACAAGGATATAGCGGGTGGTGAGTCTGGGAGCTAGGACCTGACGCTAAGCCTAAAGCGCTCTGCTGCTGCTCTTTGAATCCACCGCTTAGCTCGACTCTTCACTTAACCACCAACGGTGGCTCCTGTAGCCATGTCCTTCTTCCGGAGCCAACCCGATGTAGAGACACGCTTGTGTACGGCGGTCAACGTCGCTATCCAAGCCGGGGATCCATATCAACTGCAGTCGATTGTGCTTCTGGAGCCAGGTGAAGGCAATGCTTTTCCACCCGATCATCAAGAACTCATTAAATCCTTGCAGCAGAATTACCCTGCTGGCAATGGAGATTCTGAGAAACGTCTTGAAGATCTTGTCAGACGGGTTGTGACTGAGACAGCAGAGTCAGAGGACGAGGAGGGTAGACCAGTACAGTCTTGGGGTTCGTTGGTTACTTTTCTCGTCGGATGGATGACCTTTCTCCGAGACGTAGACGCAGAGAATTTGGTTTTGGTGTTTGAGCTCATGACAGATCTTCAACCGTAGGTCAATAAGTGTATGCCTCAAAACTACTCGACGCTGACGTATCTCTAGGCGAGCAAACAGCGCCTTACAACATCCTACTAAAGGCATCCTGATGCTTCCCACCATCATGTACTATGCAAAGGTGTTTGCAAGAGTGGCGATTGGACTAGAGAAGCGGCCCGACCTGACAATGCATCTCATCACTACCGACGTCGACGAGGATGGGCAAAGTGAATCATTGCCCGAAAGGGCGGCCAACATTGTACGACAGGCCTTCATTATATGCCTCAATGACCGTAATACGGTGCCAGGTGGCATCAAAGACGGCAAACCTGATGGAAAGAAGGTTGGAATCTACAAAATGGCAAATATATGTTTGAAGACTTTGTTTCAGGCCGATAAGCTTGGAAGCTGCGAAACCATCTTCAACAACATATCCAACTCATCACCACCACTACACATTTATCCAGCTGCGGAACGCATCACCTATCTTTACTACCTCGGGCGATACCAATTCAGCAACACCAACTTCTACGGAGCTCAGCTCGTTCTGGAACTAGCTTACAGAGGCTGCCACAGGCAATGTCCGAGTCAACGTCGCTTGATTGCCGTCTGCCTTGTCGCTGCCAACATCATCCTTGGGCGTTTCCCAAATGAATATATCTACAATGACCCTGCATGCGTAGGCTTCCGCGAAGTATTCGAACCGCTCACTCGTGCAATTCGCAAGGGCGACCTCGAAACTTTCCGTCGGATAACGAACCTGGACCTCTCACATCCAAGTGCAGAGTTCATGATCAAGTACCGGATTTTCTACCCGATTGGCAACTATTGCGAGGTTCTCGTATGGTGGGCACTTCTCCGTAAGACTTTCATCCTCACCGGAAGCATAGGCGAAGCATCAAAATCAGCAGCTTTGCTCGACCTCAACGCAGCCGTTCTTATCTTCCGCTTCCTCGAGGCGCGTTCGCTCATCAAGAACGCTGCCATGGCCGCGCAAGACCGCGGCCCAGGTCGTCGCAATTTCGGCCATATCTACCAAGACCACGCATCAACAAATAAGTCAACATACATCGACCCTGATTTCGTTGGCATGGAAGGGGTGCAGCCATACACCCACGAGTTTGATCTGTTGGAGATGGAGTGCATCTGCGGCAGCCTCATTACTCAAGGCTATTTGAACGCATACATTGCTCAGGCGAAGCAAAAGCTAGCTATTCAAGGTGTAAAGACGGGTAACCTGAGTGCAGGATTTATCAATCCGTGGGAGGTCAACAAAGACAGAAACAAGGATGAGGTGCTTGGATGGAAGAAAGAAGCTGGAGGTGATGGAGGGCAGGTTGTAAGGTTGTCGTTCGCGGCACCGGCTGGATCGTAGGAGACGTTGCGAATGATACCCTGGTACTTATGTTGGATATGGATATGTCCTGATAAGGATCTACATTTGCGTGTGTTGTTAATCCAACGCATATCAAACATTCAGAAAAAACTCTGTCAATGCCGACCTGCCTCTGTTGATCGTAGTAAGCCATCAAATCTCGCACTGGCCTTGGTCGTTTCTTCACCCTTGCACTTCATCTCGTGTCCGGCTAGAAGGTAAAGGTCGCACCAGAACTTTTCACATTTGCTACACTGTAATTCTCCTCAAGGGTCGCGTTTGTGCAAGCCAGCGTGCGTTGCATACGCGCGAGAATCCATAGGTGCTTCCATGCGAACCAGCCACGGACATGTCCGAATGGTATACAGGTCCGAGCGCTCACATTTCTTTGCGTGTTGTATCACACTATCGTAGGTTGAGAGTAGCTTGTCGCATTCTTCGGGCAAGGTATCCTGCAGATGCCAGTGTACAAGTCAGTGAGGCCCTAAATGCATTCTGTGAATTCACAACCTACCTTGGCGTGCCATCGTGTAGTGTAGAAAGAGACTGGAATCCTGAGCAGATGGGACGCGTTACCCACGCAACCTACATTTCGCTGCGCGTATTATGACCTATCGGGAACAAAACTTACCGCGCTCTCTTAAGCTCAAAATCAATTTCTGCTCATTTCCTGCCAAGTTGCCTAATCCCCCACGACTGATGTATATGCTATCGAAAGGAAACACTGGATGCTGAGAAAATATAACATCTAAGGACTGACATCAACATATGGAAAAGGAATCTACGCAGAGCATGAGCATTGCTGAACATTAAGTAGCAGAAGAATACAATCAGGTAACCAAGGAAATAGACTAAAGACGAGAATGCGTCTAGTCAAGAGTGCGTCTTTGGATTATGTAATTCTAGTGGATGTCGAGTAACATGAGATGCCGCTCGTGAAGGTCGCATGTTTTTTTTTTGAGCCGCTTAGTACTATGATGAACTTTCTTGTGTTCCGCCTCACACGTGCGCTCATTGTCCGACGTTAGTGAAGCGCAAGTACTTCTTGACCTCCCTGACATCGCCAAACTTCTTCCTCGCATCCTCAGTGGAGACACTGGGCGGTACGATGACGTCCTGGCCCTTCTGCCAATCGATAGGTGTCGCAATACCCTTCTTATCTCCTGTCTGCAAGCTGTCGATGACCCTAAGGACCTCTGCAGTGTTCCTGCCCGTGCTCGCGGGGTACGACATTGTGAGGCGAATCTTCTTCGCCGGATCGATAATGAAGACCGAACGGATTGTAAAGGCGATGCCACCGTTCTTCTGAAGCGCGTCGAGGTCGTCTTGCGAGATCATATCGTAGAGAAAAGCGACGTGGCGATCTGCGTCAGCGATGATTGGGAATTGTACCGTGGTGTTGGACGTCTCGTTGATGTCGTCGATCCACTGGTCGTGCGAGCTTAGGTCATTGGCGCTCTGCAGTATACGTCAGTAGGCTGATGTTAAGCCACCAGAGGTACGATGAGACGTACCAAACCAATCATCTGGACGCCTCGCGCATCAAATTCATCCTTGAGCTTTGCGAAAGCTCCAAGCTCAGTTGTGCAAACGGGAGTGAAGTCGGCAGGGTGCGAGAATAGGATGGTCCACTTGTTGTCCAAGAATTTATGGAAGTCCTGTTTGAGGTCAGTATATCTTCCACAAACAATTTGTTGGAGATATCTACCATGTCGCCATGAGTAGTCTTCGCCTGAAAGTTGGGTGCTACGCATGGTCAGTATGATTCACCTCTTGACTTGGAATTCTCTCCAAGAACCACATACCAATGGATCCCAGTCTCAGTCGTGGTTGCTCAGCTGGGAGCGCGAATCCACGACGGAATAGTGGGGCAGCAGGGCGCTGTACCCTTAGTGCAGGGCGCGCTGAAGAGCGAAGAGCTCGGGAAGCTGCACGAGGGAAAAAAGAAGCCATTGTGAAGTTTGTGAGAGCAATCAGGTGCCTGAGGTGTGTTCTAGAGCTTTGGTGCGGTGTCTATGGCGGCAATGTAGATTAGTAAATCGGGGACTTTTTGATATGGCGTCATGTCAAATGAAATGGTCCGACGGTCCGAAATCGGCTCCCTTTGCCTCTCCGTACTGTAATGAATTCATCGCTGCAGAATGTTCGGCGCGCTGAACATCGTCAGCATATGAAAGTGCCCAAATTGATGTTACGCGTACAACAGCAACAACTCTGCCACGCGTGTGCCACGCGACATGTTCAACATGACGTCAGCGCGCGTATTAGCATCCGCCAAGCTACCGATCATGTCTTACGCACTTCCATCTACTTTCCCATCTTTGATGGTTATCTCTAATTCGTCCTCTGAATCCAGCATGATTGGAACAGTCCAACTCTTCCATAGACGCACTGGGACCTTCTCGCCTTCTCCCTCCTCTTTCCTCAGCACGTCGCGCCACCATCGGCAACCCTTTGGATGCATTCGAATCTTGTATCGTCCGTCCTCAAGGCCCTTAATCTTTGAGCTAATATCGACTACGTTAACGACTGGGGTTTCAGGCTTCAAGATTGACAACTCATCAATCGTCGGTCGCAGGTCGGCTTTTGAATCCCTCAAGTGGCAGATGCTAGTATCGTGATGTCCGCGCACTATTTCATCAGTTGCATCATTGACGACGAAGAGACTTGACACGGGCGAGTGTCGTTGCTTTGACTGGTCGATGATCCTTGGGCGATCGTCGAGGGTGTCAGGTTCTGGAGCCGAAGGACCCCATGGGACGAGAAAGTTCTGGTGCCCCCGTGGTTGCACGGTTACAGTCTCAGAGCCAGCATTGACAACAGTGACTTCCAAGGACGTACTCTTGAGTAGGCGCATTCTTATCTCTAGTTGGGGTGGAAACGTCAGGTCATCAACAACCTTAAAAGCTGCATGGCCGTGAGAGTAGCTGTTTACCAGTTTCGCCTCCTCACCGTCTCCGTCGCTGTCGGAAAACCTTTCTCGGTCACTATACACCCATTTTTTGACACCAAGGTCGCGGCTTGCGAGTTTTATCCTGTATCTTTTTCGCGGCTTCAGGGCTAATGCTAACACCCCCTGAGGATCGATAGCACATAGGTATACTGTGAGATCATCTCTCCAGTTCTTTTTCCGGTGGATCGGAGACGGAACTGAGATGCAACCTGAGTTGCTCTCATCCACCTCGCCCATCGAGCTTGTATCCACTTCAACCCACTTCGTAGATTCCCCAGGGCGTTCTTCGTACAGTAAAAGTAATCCATGCGTCAGGGCGTAAGGCACATCGAAGACTGAACCAGCCGTTTCAACGAGTATTGGTCGAGAGTCTGTATCGGACTTTTGTAATCGACAGAGACCGAAGACCACACTGAATGGTAGCTTTCCTGATGTATCGAAGGCGTTGTAACGGCTGTTGAGCTCTACGTGAATCGGAACTTCGGTCATTTTGGTTTGTATTGACAAAAGCAGAAGAGCCTGTTGATGCCAAAGGAAGTGAAGAGAAGAGCGTTCTTGACTATGGCTTTCGCCTGAAATGACGTCAGGCAAGCACTACGTGTAAGCCGTGGTGTGCCTTAAGGTGTCAACGTGAGTCAGATATTTCGAACGGGCGACATAAGGGGATCCAATCCCAGCTATCCATGAACAATACCCAATAGTCTAAAAAGCGCTTTTCGGATTGCTCGGCGTGTTCACTGTTGCGAGAGTTCCTCTTCTCGACGAGGAATGACAGGTCAAAATCGGTATTGACTGGAATGTGTACAAGTACGGTCAATGAGCCAGAGCTTGTAAGGTGTGACTCTTATTCGACCTTAGATACCTGAAACACACGTCGCCTCAAGCAAGTCACACTGTAGTGGTGGTCATATATAGCTAGCTATAGAATGTCAAGGGTGGTGAGAATGAACGCAAAGAGCTAGACCAATTATTTTTGATGGTTTCCCTTATGAAGCGCAATACGTCCGCAGATGTGATCAGATCCGACAGGGCGCCATATTGAAGTTATTCAATGCTAAATACGAAGCTGTGCTTACTGGCTTACTAGTGGTTGACAGCATTTTCGACCGTAATGGTAACCTCACGTTCTCAGGATTTCGAGAGTCTTCCACTATTGACTGCTCGCATGAAGCGGGCCGGATGGTTGAATCCTGCAAACAAGGATAAGGAAGTCTTGCGCCAGCAGTAGTCTTATGCAACACAAATCCTTGCAACTCCTAGCGGTAGTGTCGATCATTTGAGACTATATCATGGATCCGCTATTTTGGCAACCGAGGGCTTGGAAGGTAGCGCGGTGGCGCCGTTGAGTACTTTCACTTCGGAGTGTTCGTCAATTCATTAATTGCGGGTATGGTGACGTTGTCTGCACCGAATTGGTAGATATGGTTCATAGTTGCAAGGCCGAAGACGTAGTGATTAGTATGCTAGTATTGGACGCGTATCAGCATGCTTCAACTACCCGGAGACCATGTCATTATGCTTGTCTAGATTGGGTGGGCCCAACAACCTTGTCCATCTCTGTAGTGTGTGATTCATTCCACGATCTGCGTAGCTGGATTCATTCCGCCACATTTTGTTAGCTGTGATTGTTTGTAACTGCAGCTGCCTTGTGTCGACCGTTTTGTAATTCCGAATTATAGAGATATACCCGCTGAGACGCTTATCAATAACCGTTCTTGGAAGTGAACTGCCGATATCATGTAGTTCAACAAGCATCCTGTGTCCGACTCTTTTGTAGAATTGTTCAAAAACACCCATGACAAGCACGTCTTGTCTACGCCAATCTTACACAAGGTATAAAAGTACAGTAACGCCGTCCATACGCCTGCGATGGAGGAGGTTGTTCGACCCTTTATTGGTTCTCCTGCTTAGCTTGTTGTTGTTGCTGCTGCTGTTGCTGCTGCATAGCGTTCTGCCCCCAATTCTGCTGCAGGCCTGCGCTATTCGGTGGTTGTGAGGTATTCGAGTTGATGCGCTGTGGTCCTGGTGATTGCTTCATCTGGGGAGTTTGGCCTTTCCATCCCGGAAACAGCTCCTGGAGCTTGGTATACAGCTTTGCGAGCTCGGCGGGGGCGGCGGGAATCGACATTATGGCAGGCCCAGGCTGTAGTTGTTGACCAGGCTTAGGCACCTTCTCGGCGTTCTGCGCAAGGTATGCGAGGTTTGCCTGCAGGCGGCGCATGTAGCTGGGCTTGTTAGCTGAGACGGCGCGTGGGAGGCGGCGCACTCACTCTACGTACTCCTTGGATGGCTGGGGCTTGTCGCCTTCGGGCTTCCCTTCTGGCGTGGGCCCTACTTGGCCGGCCTTGCCCTGCACCTGGAGCTCGCAGACCTCCTTTATGAGGATGCTGTTGATGTCGAGGAGGGTCGCGACGCGGTCGGCACTGCGCGCCTGGTTGACTGGCGACACAGGCGACGGGGGCACCTGCTTGACTGGCGTGTGGACCTGTGGCGGCTCGGCCTTGACGGGCAGCTGGAGATTCATGGGCTGCTGCTGGCCGTTGGTCTGCATGCTACTGGGCGACTGCTGGGGTTGGGGCGTCGCAAAGGGCGCCTGTCCGGTGGTGCTCGCGGGGGAGGCCGTCTGGCGGTTCTGGGCAAACTGGTGGTGGGCGGGCGAGGGCATCGTCTGCGCATAGGGCGCGTTGGAGTAGGGGCTCGGCGACGACAGCTGGTGTTGCTGCTGCTGCTGTTGTTGTTGTTGTTGTTGTTGCTGTTGTTGCTGTTGTTGCTGTTGTTGCTGTTGCTGCTGTTGCTGCATGGCGGCTGTTCCATGGTGTCATGTCAGCCAGGAACGCGCCCATTTGCGGCCATGGGGCAGATCAAGAACACGCGCACGTCACTGGCTTACCTCGCTGCTGGAGATATGGGGCTCCTGGCTGGATTCCGTTGCTGCCCATGGCGCCACCCATGCCCGGGAAAGATGCGGTCTGCCCATATTGTCCATGTGAGTTGCCCTGTTGCTGAAGCCGCGCCTGTGCATCGAATTGGGCGTGTTGCGGAGAATTGGCGAACTGGCCGCCATACGCATTAGGGTTATTGAAATCCATTGTCGGCACTCATTGGCCACGTCGCACAACTCGGATTAGATTGATCGGTGGGTTGATGGGAGAAAACGTGCGGTTCGTGATAAGCTTGGGTTTCGGCTCTGGAAGCTTTGCAACCCCAGCTCAGGCCAGCCGAGCGAGTCATCGTTGGCCTTCTTCTCCCTTCACTCCAGCGCGACTGCTTCTTTCACGAGCGCAAGCAACACTTGCAAAAGGAACATGAAAACGGCCCAAATTCTGCAGGACTGTCTACTGCATCAGCGTGCAAGCATGTCCTAATGCAGCGCCTCAAGCAACCTCACACCTTCCGCATCCTTGTCACATGGGCCCACAAAAATGCTTGACATATCCCCCCGCCATGGGACGAGACGCTTCCAGATCTGTCACCAGGTACGACGGCCTGCCATTAATACCGGGCCTGGGGCTCTTATCCGGCATCTAAATAAACGGCCACTTGCATGTGCCATGTCCCTGACTCCTGGGAAAGACGGGGCCGCCATGGGGCGATTTGGAAGCAGCACACATCTCTGCCTTGTACCTCACATTTGCTATCCCTCTCCCTTGTGCACTCCTGCCTCATCTAAAAACGCCACGTTGTATTCGTGATGAGCTTGGCAATCGAGTGTAACTACATCATAGGTTCTCATCCTGCGATTCTAAGCGAGCCCTTAGCTCATCACGCGGTGTGTGGATGGCCTCGTTAACCGGGTCCCAGTCCTCAACACTCCTTCCAGTGTGTGTGATATATCCATGTGGCTGCATGACGTCGGAACATGGCGCCGAAGAGGAAAGTCTCGGTGTAGAGAGCGCAAAACGTGATCACTCCTCGGGATCTACAGTACATATTTCGGACCGAAGTAATATGTATAGATACCACTCCACACTGAACATGTGTAAATTCCTTTGTTATTCTTGAAAGACCTCCTCCTTTGTGGGCGTCTCTTTGCGGCGCAGTGCTACAAAGTACGCCTCTCTTGATTCCTGGAGCCAGTCAGTAAAGAACGTCAGTCGCGCAACAAGACGTACCGCGCGTGACGACTCCGGTTTCTCTCGGTACACTTTGGCAAAGAGACGCTTGAGCTTCGTCTCAAACGCCTTTTCCTCTGACCCCTTGTAGTACTTGCAGAGAAAGTGACCGCCAGTCTTCAGTGTATCGAATGCGAATGTCATGGCAGCCATGCACAAGTCCTACAAACATTAGTCAGGCCGCGGCTGGTCGCAGAGACACCTACCATACTACCAGCGTGGTCTCTAAACGCGTTTCCACTCGTGTTCATCAACCTAGAATATGGGTCACTAAGGCTCTTCTTGTAGAAGCCGGCCGTTTGGTCCCAGGGTTCTGACATGTCGCTGAGCACAACGTCCACTGCTCTGCCTTGCCGCGCATCCCTCTCCTTGACCGAGAGCCTTGACAGATCCTCTTGGTCTGCGTCACTACCCTCTGCTAGCCGCCCGATCGGCTCGAGTTCTGCACCGTCTAGATGAGCTTGTCGCTCAATATCAATGTACCCACGTTCCATGTCGTCCAGCTCTTCTTCAGTAACCCCCTCATCCGCCTTTGCAGAAACTTGCCTCCTAAGTCGGCCCAATTCTGGATCTCGGACATAGGCTCGAACCTCGTCCTGGATCACAGGTGAGAGAAAATCGCCTTGTATAGTGGAGACACCTCTTGGTGGTTGTGCAGGTATCAAATCTATACCTATGACGCGACCATCTGGGGCAGTACGATTTGCAGCGACCTGAAGAAATTAAGATGGGATCGCTTGAGCAGATGTGTCCGTCAAACCTGAGACCATGACCCTGGTGCAAATCCCTGGCTTATATGAGCTATATCATCTCAAAAATGTATACAAACTTACAAGATCAACAATGGTTTGTCCGGGTTTGAATAGCTTGTGCTTGCCGTTGAGCTATTGCATGTCAGCGACTGTGCATCTGTCGTAAAGGGAGCCATTACCTCGAGCAACTTGAATGCAGCGCGGCTCTTTAAACCCTGGACTTTAGCTTCTTTGGAGAAGAAGTCCCTGCCTTGACGTGACTTCCATTTGGTCGAAGATGAAGACGAACGACGAGATGAGGGCACATTTCTTGGTTGACGAAAGTCACGGGTCGCACATGTTGAGGCAAAGCAGGCTGATGCTACTGGACGACATGTCGATTCCAGTAGCAAGCTATCGGTGAGCTGCCGGAATAGGCGACGTGATAGCATAGAGGAGGCGCAAAGGTTGAGCCTTCGCCTTCGCCTTTGCCCTCGCAGGTCTTATACATCCTTATCGATAACGGACATGAACAACAGCTCGACAGGTCAGTTGTAGTATTAGCTCTGCAGAAAGCCTCCGGCAGAAGAGAACGCAGCTCCGACGTCGATTTGTTGCAAGCGACACCATCATCATCTTTACTAGAGGACGTCTGCTGTGTTTGCAATGGCGAGCACTCATCGGGGCTGCAAATGAGGTCATCTCCGGATTATTATCGTCTTTGACCTCGGAACCTCGCATCGTCTACAACCTCCACGGCCGATATGTGTACCCCGCTGTCCTCTAGAGTCTAGTGAGGACGCTATCTTAACTGGGTGTGGGGTCGTGTGCTCAGGAAAGTGTATACTCTGGATGCCTTCGTGATATGTGGTGACAGAGCGGTAGCATTCCGGAAGCGAGACGGTTCCGCATGTGACGACAACCATCTCAGACGAACAGAGCGTACCAAGGTCATGAGCAGCATAACTACAGGACAACGACCTGCTGCGTCTCTAACAACAGCTGATATAAAGGGGGTGACTGCGCGCAGCTGACTGTCATGCCTAGTAAGGGGTGACTGAGGCGCAACGCCAGTTTCCCTCGACCTGCCCTTGTGTTCCCCTGACGTGTTGCTATGATGCGCGTCGAATCATTGTGACTTGGGGTCAGCCCTGTGATTCTAGTGGACTCGTAGTCAGCCCCATCAAGGGGCTGACCCCGGGAACAGACGATGACAGGTGTCAACCGGGGCCAAGTATCGAGTCGCGAAAGACCGGGCTGACAGCGAGTACCGTGGTTGTTATAAGCATGTCTGATGGCATTCGTTGGTTGGTGGCGCTAGCCTAAAATCTGCTCCTTCCTCCCGCGGTATCCTCAAATCTCCACTACCAAACCATCCAAACACGACAACACTAACGAGCCGCAATACCCATGACACGCGCGCGAAGACACCTCTACGCACTCATCTGAAAACTGCCTTGCATGGAAGATCGAACCCATTGTGAATCGACAAGTCCTGCTCACCCCATACGGCCGGAAATCTGTCTTCACCTCAGCAACACCAACTTCCGATGACCTCGACATTCCGTCGCGCGATCTTTTCTTTGCTTCGATAGAACCTGTCCCTGTCCGGACAATACACACTGCACTTTCTAGGGCAACAGCGCCACGTTTCCAGTAACGTCGACTTGAGCCATGTCGAAACCATCAGAGAAGCCGCAATCGCAAGCACCCGCAATCATGAGCGACGAACCGGGCAAGGGCATAAAAGTAAGTACAGGACACACTTCTACTCACAAAATGCCAATTGACCCCTCATCGTAGCCCCTCGGCACGCCAGACATCACCAGCCTGCAGCGCATTCGCCAGGTCTTCGCGCAGCCAGTCCTGGCTTCTTTTGTTGCTGGCGGCGTAGCGGGCGCTGTATCTCGAACCGTCGTATCCCCGCTCGAACGCCTTAAGATCTTGTTTCAGGTCCAGAGTGTTGGTCGCGAAGAATACAAAATGTCGGTCCCCAAGGCACTGGCTAAGATGTGGAGGGAAGAGGGCTGGAGAGGCTTCATGGCCGGAAACGGTACCAACTGTATACGCATTGTGCCATACTCTGCTGTGCAATTCAGCGCATACAACGTCTATAAGCGAGTAAGTCATTACTCTTTCCTACAACGTCTTTTTTTTTTTGGTTTCTCGCGAGCGATTTGCTTCATGAACTCTGCGTCAGGAGGAACAAGGTAAGGGAGGAATCAGAAAGGAGAGGGGTGACGGTAAGTTGGGAAGGACCTGAGAGCCGGAGAAACGGAGAGCGCTTTAGGGGTGCACGAGGACATCAAGGAATTTCAATGAGAATGATGGTAACGGGATTTTCCCCAATTTCTCATAGCTGACTTGCCCTAGTTCTTCGAGAGCGAACCAGGCGCGCCCCTCGATGCCTATCAGCGACTACTCTGTGGTGGTCTTGCTGGTATCACATCCGTAACCTTCACTTACCCGCTCGATATCGTCCGCACCCGTCTATCCATTCAATCCGCATCGTTTTCCGATCTCAAGAAGGAAGCTGGCCAGAAGTTACCGGGCATGTGGGCGTTGCTTGCGAATATGTACAAGACCGAGGGTGGCATTCCGGCGCTATATCGTGGCATCCTTCCCACCGTGGCAGGTGTCGCACCGTATGTCGGCCTTAATTTCATGGTCTACGAGATTGCCCGTACAAAATTCACACGCGACGGCCAGAAGGATCCCGGTGCTATTGGCAAGCTAGGAGCAGGTGCCGTCTCCGGTGCTGTCGCGCAGACCATCACATACCCGTTTGATGTTCTGCGGCGGAGATTCCAGATCAACACCATGAGTGGCATGGGGTACCAGTATGCGGGAATTGGCGATGCTATCAAGCAGATCATCAAGACTGAAGGCTTTAGGGGTCTCTACAAGGGTATCGTACCCAACCTTCTCAAGGTCGCGCCCAGCATGGCTAGCAGTTGGCTCAGCTTCGAGATGACACGAGACCTGCTGATGGGCAAGTTGAACTCGGGCTTTTTGTAGGACAAACAGTCCAACATGACCATTATCGAACCGAACTACAGCCCAGCGCATTTACTTCTCACTTCGCATCACGAGTACTCTCCGGACAAGACGGCAGGAATCTCATGACGAAGAATCTTTTCCGAAAAGTTAGATACACGACATCGTCTACCGACAGCAGGTGACATTGTATAACGCCAACGACAGCCTTGATTACAACACATCAGCATTGCATTTGGGACCGGCACGGCTTGGGGGGTTTTGTTTTTGGGAACCCCGTCCCATGGATATAGCGAAGGCGTTTGACAGGATTGTAGCCATTGCAGGTTGCACAACATTGCATGCACATTTCTATTTTAATCGTTTTAGGAGTCGAAAACGAACTCGGCAAGGAACAATTATGGATGATATATAGAAGCATTCGAGTCCAATGAGTGAACATGGCATGGCTTGTACAATATTGAGAAGTCAGGAATAATGTAACCACTTATACATTAACATCAACTTGTGACACATGTGCATGTAGATTGTTGAACAAATTTGGTATTTGAGATGGTCTACATGACGCTGCTAGAAGATCAGCCCCCCAAGACTTTTACTCTGGATGCAAGGGAAGATGTTACAGTATTTACAAAAACCCTCTATAGCTCACCGTCCTTCCTCAAAGTCTCGTTGCCCCAGGGCTCACTTGTCAAGCAAGTGAGACCGCCTGCTGGCTCACAGCTCTTCCTTCCGCTCAATGGTCCTGGTGATGGTAGCTTGGCACCGCCAGCCGCGTATTCTCGTCCCTGCTGGTTGGCGAGAGCCTCGCCAGCACCTGCCTCTACGTTGAGCGATCCCTTGCCAGATCCACTCGCCAGGCCCTTGTCTCCGGGCTGCGCACCGGTGGTTTGAGCGGCGTGCTTGAGAGCCTTAAGCAGGTTGACTGTTGAGTCGTATGTGAGGTCCTCGTAGTAGTCGTCGTTAATTTGGACCATAGGCGCGTTCGCACATGCACCAAGGCATTCTACCTCTGAGAAAGTGAAGAGGCCATCCGCAGTAGTCTCGCCGTGGTGTACACCCAAGACGTCTTCGCAAGCCTTCATAACGGAGTCACTGTCGCAAAGCATGCATGGGGTCTAGATGCTGTCAGCTGCTGCCCTTGACGCCAAGCATAGAGTCAACCCACAGTTGTGCAGACCTGGACGTGGAACTTGCCCACTGGGTCCCGGTTGTACATGGTGTAGAAAGTCGCAACTTCGTACACACGCATTGGTGGCATCTCCAGTATCCGCGCAACCTCGTTCATGACGCTGATGCTGCAGAATCCGTGCTGGCGTTGTCCCAGGTCGAGGAGCGGCATTACGGCGGCCTTCTTGTACTGCGAGGGGTATCGGGAGACAATCTCTTGGATGAGTTCCTCATTTTGTGGCGTGAACTTGAAGGGAATTTTGAGGTTGTTTTGGGGCGTGTCGCGGTGCTACAGATATGTCAGCTCGGCTTTCAGCGCAAGACACAGAAAAGACATACGACGTTGAGCGAGCCGCTCTCGTTCCATGACGGCCGCGATACGCTGAAAGCCCGCCATTGAGCCCTCTGGAACTGTCGCGAGGCCCGTGGGGCAATCCTGCATGCGAGGGGGACGAGTCTTGAGGCCATGGTGGGTTGTGCTGCGGGCTGGAGGCGATGGCGTCGATTGAAGATGTCAACGATGAAGCTCATCCGAAATGCCAAGTCAATCTACAGGGGCCGTTACAATCAGCCGCCTCTGATTGGCTGCTCTCAACACCCCACTCCATCCGGCCTTGCACGCCTCTTCACTCTTACTCCGCATAGTTCAGGTCTTCTCAAACATCGCTTCATGCTGGATATGATCGATAGTATTACCTGATCGCCGCTCTCCCGAGCATGCATGGGTCTACGAACTCGCTGTTTGAAACACATTACCGCCTCTGCTGCATCCAACCATGCCCAGTATAGCTGAGCCCGCCACGTAGCTATCCCCACCGACACCGTCGTCTTGCATGGTGTCGTCTCTGCACACTGCGGGAGCTTCATTTTTCTCTGGCATAGGCGACATTCTAGCCTGCGGGTTCCTTTGCTGGCAACGTCCCCGTGTTAGCCTGTGAGCGAAAATGGCTCGGTACAGAGCCGCATCGATGCTGATGGAATGCGCCTACGGCGGTCAACCACGTCTGATAAAACTGTGGGTCTGCTAACACATGAGCTGGGAGCACCTCGCGACCTTGCAACTTTTGGGAGTAGCAGTCGGTGGGCTGAGGAACGCACAGGATCTCTCTTTCTGTGCCGTCGTAGGTGGAGAGACACCGCAGACAGTGCATCTGGCCAATCGGCCGCTGCTCGCCTCATTGACGGCGCTCTGCGCGGACGCAGCCGCGACCGCTGTTTGATGAGTTGTACTGATGTTTGTATGTCAATCCGGTGCCTTCACAGGCTTAGAACAGCATCCGCTTCTTCCAGCCTTGTTTCAGAGTCATATGATGCAGCTACGTGTACGAGGCCATCACTCCTGCAGCACTTCACTAGTACATGGGGGCGGTCAATATCCTCGGCGTATAAGTATTAATCACTGCTATCACAACATTTCCTAGTTTTCCTCTCCACAACCCCTCTCTATACCCCATCGTACACTGCCGACTTACCTTCGTGTTCGTCTCTCAGCCCATCCACATCTACGCCCAAGATGTGCAGGTACACAATAACAATACTCGAGTGCGGCCACAAACAGAATGATCATGTCGACACATACAACTGCCCCTACTTCGAAAGAACTAGCGTCAGCTGTGACCGTGAGAACCCTAAAACAAAAGACCGCTGCACGATAAAAACTTGGAATGAGAACGGAATCTGCAGTAGATGTCTCCGCGAAAACGAAGAAGCCGCTATGCGCCGCGACCTGGAGAGGGAGAGAGAATTCAAACGCAGGGAAGCCGCAGAAAACGAGGAGGCTCTGCGACGTGGTGAGAGAGAACTCCTAGAGAAGAACCGCAGGCTAGCAGATGAAAAATGGCGGGCCGAGAAAGAGGCCGAGGAACAAGCCAGGGAGAGAAGTCGTAGAGAACAGGAGAAGAAGAAGGCAGCAGAGGAAAAGCGGCGGGCTGAAAGGGAAGCTGAAGAACGAGCCAGAGAGAGAAGCCGAAGAGAACACGAAAAGAAGATGGCAGCAGAGGAGGCACGCACAAGAGAAGTCGAAAGGCAGAGTAAAGCAGAATACGAAAGACAACTGCAAGAAAGGCTGGACCAGGACATGCAGATCATGATTCAAAAGTCCTTGGACGAAGCCGCACGGAAGAAGAAAGAGGAGGAGGAAGAAATGCAGAGAGCATTGAGAGAGTCTGCAAGATTGGAACATATGGAGAGGAAATACCAAGAAGACGCAGTAGGTTCAGGCATTGAAGATTGGAAGCAGCATCTACTAACCTCACTCCTTCCACAGATCCGATCTACCAGAACAGACGTCTCAATAAGGACAGCTGCGCCGCCCTCACCACCCGCCACTCCACCTATGAAGAGCATGCCACCACCACCACCTCCTGCTCCAGCTCCAGTTCCCAAGCTCGCAGTCGCCAAATCTGCTCCCCGTCCCCCACCAGCACCCAAGCCCGCTACGGTATCCAGGGAAAAAAATTACGCCCTCCCTCCCGTCGGCGAACAGAAGATTGGCCGCTTCAAACTAGGTGGCCGCAGCGTGCCTATTCACGAATCCCAAGATATCCCCGACACACCCACAACTTCGGGCATACCCATGTCACCTTCAAGTCCAGCGCCATTTGCGCGTCTAGGTGGTGCAATTGCGCCGTCTGATATGCCCATCATGCGAGAGCTCAAGGGTCAGGTTCCGCCCGTTGTACCAGCAGCTATGGATTCAAAGGCGGGACTGAGGAAGACAGGTGGACCAAGAAAGGTGCCTCCACCGGTGCCGGAACGCATGGGTGTGGATCCCAAACTTGCAGCTCTGCTAGCGAAACAGAGGGCTTGGGAGCCCGAGGACGACGACGAGATGGGTGCAAAGACTGTCACGCCGCCTGAGTCTCCGTCGGGTATTCAAGCACGTAGGTTAAGTCCGGTGGAATTCGACATTAAGCGCAAGTCGGGCTGGAAGAAGGAAGAGGAGTAAAGGTTTCAAACTTGCATATCAGGCGTTAAGCGAGCAATGTTTACGTGATCTCAATTCATTCACGGTATATGATGTAGCACATCAAGCTTATTACAACGTCCTTTTCATCATGGACAGAATATCATCATCGGTTCTGGATGTGTCCTTCCCTGGTTCATGTCTTCACCTGGAATAAACACTAAAGAGGCTTATTCGACGTAGTATTCCCGCTTCAGAAACTCAGCGACATGGTCTACCTCGGCGTATTTAGTCTTGGAGACATCCAAGTTCTGGCGCCTCTGACCGCACTCATCAAGACTCTGACACTGTACTGATGTTAGCAATGCAAACTAGATGTAACTCCGGCTGCGAAGTGGACAGTATAGGTGATGAGTGTACCATATCAGGATCATGCTTAGCGTATTCGAAGAATGCATCGACCTTCTTGATGTAGTCTGGTGTGTTGAGGTTGTTTCGCAACATGCGTAATGAGTCGCTTGCGTATCTGGTAATGTCAGCCAGCCTTCCACTGCCCGTGAGCATACACATACACCTTAACATTTCCATTGAAACCCATGTCCTCCATGACGTTAATCACAAGCTTGGCAGAGACAATGCGGTCGGCATGGTCGAGCTGATCGCCCTCATCGGTGTTGAGAGCTTCGAAGTAGTTCAGCATATGGATGTCGTTTGCCCGTCTATCCCTGATGATCGTTGCGATGATGTCCTTTACATGCTGAAGAGTGTAGGTGACCTTTCCGTCCGTCGTAGAGATTTGCGGTATCTCCGAGTTGTATAGTTTGGCTAGTGACTCTTCAGAATACGCATTGTATCCTTTCCCGAAGTATTCGCTCTGGGGAAGGCGAAGGTAAATGATCTGTACATTCGAGCGTCCGAGAAGTGGAGAGACGGAGACTGTGTGCTCCCCAATCTGGGCCGTCGTATCGTTGGCAACTGCGACACTTTGTTCAGTTCCGTTGCACGTAATCAAGAAGTCTTGCGGTGCCTCACGTGTTGTTGCCTCTGTGAGAGCAGACACAGACTGGTTGTCATCTGCATCACCAGATGACACATCAGACATGAACTTGTAAGCATTTTCGAGACCACGCTCAAGCTCTAGCAAACGAGTGTGATTGGCTGCTTCACCGCCGCTATCTGCAGTAAGAACGATCGTGGTGATGCATTTGAAGACGTAGAGATCGTGGTAGAGGTCTGGGTTTTGGAATAGCAGGCTGTCTATGGTGTGAGCGGTAAAGTAAATCGAGCCACTGTGCACATTAACTTTCTTGTTTCACATAATTTTAGCTCTGTAGCTTACCCGACGCACGGCGGAAATGGTGGTTCAGCAGTGGCGGGTAGCGCTGTCACCAAGAGTGTCAACAGCGCGGCGAAGAACAAGAAGTAGCGTGGGACAAGCATATCGACGAGTAAGCAGCGCCAGTGCGGTACGATATGAGGAGAGTAAGGGAGATCGATTCGAGAGCGATAGGAAGGTGTTGTTGAAAGGGTGCGGCTGCGGGCGTGAGGATGAGGTTTCTCGTCGCGCCGAGTTGCAATGCTTACAAAAGGAGCAGCCGTGACAACAGCAGGGAAGGCGCGCCAACAAAGCCAACAGACTTCACCACTCCTCTCCCAGTTTCTCAGGGTAGGCAGTCACGATTGGGTCTCAGGTACTAACGAGGCTGTAGTCAAGCAGTCCAGTCGTGGCCATCTGTGCGACATCTTCGAGATCCTTAATAGTCTTCACCAAGAGTTGAGCCCATCTCGCAAACAAAAGAAGATAACATTTATTACGTATGTACCAAGGGAATAGTATTAGGAATGAGAACAAGAATGCATCTTGACACCGTGATATCGTAACCTCATTATCATGATCGAAACCATCTTAGAACGCCATATACAAAGTCTCCAGATATAGGGAATAGATGAGTCAAAAATACGGAACACATTCTTTGTGAGCAAACGACGTAGAAAAAGAGAATACATGACAGGAAGAAGACTACTCGAGCAAAAGACGCTATCGGAATATGCTTTGCAAGACACTCTCCAATTGCTTCGCCAGCGGATCCTCAGGCTGCTGACGCCCACGCTCGTCAAACCGTGGTGGGAGTTCAATGGTGGCGTCAGACGCATCAGACCCAGGACTCTCAGACCTATGACGTCTCTTGCGTGCTCTACCAGACTCTCTCGTAATGTCTGATCGGTCGTCATCTTTACGGCGTCTGTGACGTTTGTGGCTGTGGTCGTCCCTGTGTCTATGCTCCCTATCAGAGTCAGGCGAAGGCTCCCGTGACGGCTCCCGCGGGGGTTCCTCTTGTGGGTTCAGGTCAAATTTGACGCTCTTCTCCTCTGTTGGCGTCGGGCTTGGGCTACGCGGTTCGTCTACGGGACCTGTTCTAGTATCAGCAAGGCTATCCAATTCATGGGCAGGCATCGGCCTCAACCCACCACGCGCAGAAGCGAAGTTATAGTGCTCGTTACCGCCATGATCAGGAACTGGAGCACTCACATTGTCACCCCCACGTCGTGGCTGACCATAGTAGGGTTCATGTTGTTGTTGGTGTTGAGGAGCATACGGATTACCGAGATGTAGATCTTCGTGCGGTGGGTTGACAAACTGTGATGGATGATTTGGCTCATATGCGCTTGGAGGGGGAGGGTAATCTGCCGGGTTGTACGGAGGGTATGGGTTGTTTGGGTTGTGGTCTACTGGAGCAGTAGGGGGAGGGGGGAAGTAGTTCGATTCAGGGAAGAAACGAGAGTCGTTAGGATGGGCAGTGGATGGCGTGGGACTATCATAGGGGCTGTAGGTGCCAGTGGAGTAGGCTGAATCATCCTCGCCTGGTGATGTTGAGTATGCTAATTGCGGTATGGGCGAGGGGTGGACTCACGTCGTCGTTCAGCTTCCTTCTCGGCCTTCTTACGGTCGCGTCGCTTTGCTGCTTCATGAGCAGCCAAACCAGCAACACCAGCAACCGCCGCCGTCTCTGCGACCGTTCGTGCTCGACTCTTGCTTCGGCTCCGACTTCGACCATCAGATGACGAAGAGCTTCGTCGTCTTCTGCTACGGTGCGAACGGCTTCGGTCCCGGCTCCGGCTCCGGCTTCGACTTCTGGCCGGGCGATCGGTGTATACCGGATCACCACCGTACTCTACTAAAACAGGTTCACTCACTGTACTTCCACGCCTGCTACGGCTACGTCCGGTAAGGCGGGAGAGCACTGACCTCGACCTTGAGCGCGACCTTGATTTGGACCGCGATGCCGCCCTAGCCTCCTTCTTAGCCTTGCGTTTCTCATATAGTCCAGTAACAGCTGCGCCGGCGACACCAGCAGCAGCGATTGGCACGCCCTGTCGGATTCGGCTGGGCGATCTTTTGCCCTTGCGCTTTCGAGACTTGCTGCGGCTACGTGCAGCGAGACCGGCTACAGCAGCAGTGGCAAGACCGACTTGCGCTGCTCTGTTGTTACGGTGCTCAGGGTCTAGGTGTTTGCTCGTGCTACGAGACCTACCCCTGTCAGATCCAACAGCTGAGACGGACCTATGTCTTCTTCGGCTCTTCCTAGAGCGTGATCGACCTCCGTGACGCGACCTGCTTCGGTGGCGGTCTTCTATGACCGTGACTGTCTCCTCTTTGACCGCCGTCTTGTTCTTGTTCCTCTGTCCAGCGGCATAGGCGAGGGCTCCAACACCAGCGAGAGCGGCAAGCGTGCCCAACTCCTTTACTCGAGACTTGCTGCGGTGACGAGACTTGCCGCGTCGGCTGCCCCTGCCTCGCTCAGAAGAAACAGACCGAGATCTATCACGGTTGTTAAATCTATCGAGGGCCACAGCACTCACAGCACCCAATGTGCCGTAGCCAAGGGCATTCCCGATGTTGCCTCCAGCGGCTTCACCCTTCCTCTTGCGATGATGTCTGATGATCTGTCCTGCAGCAACTCCGGCAAGAGCGCCCGCAGCAACATCACGCTTAGTTCGGGTCTCGCTTCCACCCCACGTGTCTTTCTCTTTGTGGATGTAAATATCATCGTCGCTGTAGTAGTTCTTATCTCCCCATCGATGATCATATTCGCGCTCGTCGGCGTATCTCTCGTCGTAACGACCACCTCGGTCGATTTCCTTGACCCTGCGCTCGTAGTAATAGTCTTCCTCGTGACGCGGACGAGCGACCTGTCTGTCTTCTTCAGTAGTGCGCTCAACAAGCTCATAGGCTGGTTCTTGAATGCGCTCGCGGATGATGATGGGTTGCGGGGCCTCCTCTCGAATAATAATAGGTTGCATCTGCATCTGCATGGGCTGGGGGGCTTCATTGCGGATGTAGATGGGCTGGGGTGGTGGTTGGGGGATCGGCTCGGGGCGGAAATACTCAGTAGACCTCGAGTACTTCTCCAGTTCATAGGGCTGCTGTTCGCGTGGGAAGATTTCCCGGTCGCGCTCGTAGTCGCGGGAGATGCGAATCTCGGTTCGGGCGGGCGACGGGGAGCGCTCATACTCGCGCTGAATTCTGTACTCGGAACGCTGAGGGGAGACTTCGCGCTCGCGTTCGGTGTAGTGGTAGTGTCTCACTTCTCGAGCAGGCTCTTGATGACGTTCAATGACATAATCTTTGACGGAGCGGCGGTCTTCGAAGTCGTCGCGGCCACGGTGGACGAGGCGCATCTCGGATTCGTACGTGTCTTCCTCGAGGCTGTGGTCGGGCACCTTGTAGCGCCTCACCGTGGTATAGCCAGCGCCGCTTCCACGCGCCGACGTGGTGTCCCACTCGCGCTCGCGCTCGCTTCTCTTGTAGATGACCGACATGCTGCGTCGTGGGTTCGTGGAAAGTCAAATAGTGGGGTAAGTTGCAGTGTGGTGAGAAGTGGTGCAGATGGGGACGAGGACAGGATAGGAATGTTTGTAGACTCGGGCGTCTGGTGCTCGCCTACTGAGCCAGTCGCTATGAGTCGCTGCGTTGGGTGACTGCGTACGGCTGAGCGAGGGCGGCTGGCGGGTACTCGCAGGCGTCGATCGCACGTTGGCGGGCCTGGGGGTGATTGGCGAGCGTGGTGATCAACACACTCACTATCGTTGGGGATGCGCGATGCTGGTAGCACTGCGATAGCAAACGGAGGTGGGGTAATAAGAGGGTGAACCGGAGTAGGGA